>JACCDV010729136.1_pt1 | contig 16754 bp, 19 predicted proteins | sample 7446131 | NCBI WGS metagenome assembly JACCDV01 (sample SAMN15323448, study PRJNA562643) | freshwater metagenome | isolation source: river surface water | place: USA:Blue River Watershed | collected 2017-08-17 | reverse complement strand
CAAACACAACAATGAAACGGTGTGCTGCCGTTCGAACCCAATCGTCAATTCACCCTTGTGAGTCACTTGCGTTGCGAGGCCATGTATTTTGCAGTCGTCATGCTCGCATGAGGGCTCCGGTGTTGTGGTCGAACACGCCCAGGTCTCGTATTTCTGCGTTGATTCGCGCACAAGCATTGGCTCGAGGGTGGTTGGTTCGAAAGCGGATTGCGCTTGCGGGGCCAGGTGCGCTGCGACGAAGAGGACTCGCAAATGACGAGGATCTGATTACATGCGCCGAAGCAGGTCGTGTGCCGCCGATGGATTACTTTGCGTTTGAAGAGAATGGCAAGACATGGTGGTTTGAGTTTGGCTCGCTTTGGAGTTGGGTTGTGCGATCGACAGAGCCTGTGAACCCGTACACGAAAGTTCCGCTGTCAATCGAGACACGTCGTCGCATTCGCGAAGTCTGGGCATCAAGACGTCGTCGTGGAGAATCGATTCCAGAGGAGCCTTCCAGTCTTCAAGATCGACTGCTGTATCGCTGGAACATCCTGTGCCAACTCTTTGCGGATCATGGCTTCGTAGGCATGCGCCCAGAGATGTTTCTCCATTTTACAAAACTCGAATACCTGTCGATTTTTGTCATGGTTTCGCGGGACATCGAGGTCGTTGTTCCGTCAACCGATCCCTTTCGCGATCGCATTCTTGGCATCTGTCGCCGGAGAACGATGGTCAGCACGGCACTTGAATCCCCAATGTTTGTGTTGCAAAGCGTTGCGACATTCCTTCACATCCTTACACTCGTTCCAGATCCCTATCCCGTTGTTTTCTGCTTGGTGTCGGCACTTTACAGGTGTTAAAAATAGATTCGTGTTCGTCAGGCAAATCAGACTTCCCCAGAATGAACATCTTCTTCCTCTCGTTTAACGCTCGCATTGCTGCGGAATATCATTGCGACAAGCATGTCGTAAAGATGATCCTCGAAACTGCTCAGCTCTTGTACAGCGCCCACTGGCTTGTCGATCCCACACGTCTTCCGGCCGGTGCGTACAAACTCTCGCACAAGAATCACCCCTGTGCGATCTGGACTCGCGAAAGTCTCGCAAACTATGTGTGGCTGTGTGACCTTGGATATTGGCTCTGCCAAGAGTATCGCTTCCGCTACGGCAACAAAACGCACAAGACTGAACGCCACATCGAATGGCTTCGCGCAAACCCTCCTGCGATCGAAGACATTGGGGTGACAACGATTCGGCTTGCGATGCCCGACGAATACAAGCGCCCCAATCCAGTCGATGCATATCAGACCTACTACATCGAAAACAAACTCAAGATTCGCAACATCGTGCACTACACCAAACGCGATGCCCCGGCATTCGTCAAGACTGCATTGGCATAACGGACTAACTCAACAAACCAAGCGTAATTCATCAGAACAAATGGAACCGCAAGACTCCAGAGTGCATACGGAACTTGGGTAAACACGAAGAATGGAAACATCATACACCTCACTGCAAAATAGACGCCAATCGTTGTTCCCGCAAGGTATCGAAACCACCAAGCCGTCGCATAGCCTGCCTTGTTTGCGAACCAAGCCAGATGGACGAATGGACCCGTGAGCTCGAGAAGGAACGCGCCGTAGAGCATCGTTGCGTTCATGGACTCTGGAAGACCAAATGAGACAATGTAGGATGTGAACGTCGTGATGTGATGAATCCAATTCATCCAGTCCCTTCGAGCATACATCATCATGTGCATCATATCGGCCGCAATGTAGGCGCCGAGGGTATGGTGGAAGACTGTCATATTTCCCATGAAATACGCGGGGATGACAACCGCCTGTGTGGCAAGCGACGTCGCCCGTCCGACCCAGGTATGCTTCGTGAACGCGTTGAACTCTTGATAGAATGGAGCAGTCAAATTCATGAACACGTGGTGGAGGGCAGAATGGAGCGGGAACAAGGGAACAATTGCCAGGGGCCAAATCATTTTTATTTCTGCGTCCAGATGGCTGTAAGTTTTCTCGGACAAAACCTATTTACATGACCGCCGGTGATAACAATCATATCAACGCGTTAGAAATGTCCTCCTCCGTCTCTACCACTAAGACAAACAAGATGCCCGCAGACAAGAAGACCGCCAAGAAGACCGAGGCCGCCCCCGTTGCCGCCACCCCCGCCCTCCCTGCGTCCCCCGCCAAGCCCGCCGCCACCAAGGCCCCCAAGGCCAAGAAGGAGAAGGCCACCGTTTCCAAGGCCGAGGTTGTCGTCCCCACCGTCGCGACTGCCGCCCCCGTTGCCGCCCAGTCCTCCGATGCGCTCCTCGCGTCCCTCACCGAGCAGCTCAAGGCCCTCTCCACTGAGTTCACCACCCGCGTCCGCGAGGCCGTGAAGGCGACTCAGGAGGCTGCCAAGGCCGCCAAGAAGGAGGCCCGCGACTCCAAGAAGAAGCGCAAGGTCGACCCCTCCACCCTCACCCCCGAGCAGAAGGCGGCCTGGGAGGCCCGTCGCGCCAACAACGCGTTCCTCAAGGAGAAGGCGCTCTCCCCCGAGCTCTGCTCCTTCATGGGCATCGCCGCTGGCTCCAAGCGCTCTCAGACTCAGGTGACCAAGTACATCTCCGATTACGTCAAGAGCCACAACTGCTTTGACCCTAACTTCAAGCGCCGCATCATCCCCAACGCCGCGCTCTCCAAGCTCCTCCGCGTCGACGACAAGACCGAGGTCACCTACCTTAACCTCCAGAAGTTCCTCAAGGTCCACTTCGTGAAGGCTTAAATTGATGTCGTAATCAACTCATTCGGCATTTCCAAATACAAAACAGTACTAAAAAACGGCGACATTCGCCCATCGAGAACCAGCGCACGCTGTTTGTCGTTATCGCGAAGTGTCTTGGCAATCCGTTTCAGAACCTCGTCCTTGTCAACGATGGGCTTGACACGGATCTTGCATGTATTTTTGTGCCATCCGCAGAGGGAGGACTTGTTGCATTTTTCCTTGTCCGTCAGTTGTCCGCAGGGTGTCCGCACCTTGCTCACAAACTCCACTGGACTTTTGGTCGTATCTTCATAGGCCTCTGCTTTGAACCACTTGCCGAGTTCCTTGTAGAGTGCGGCTCCTCGGTTCACAATCGCATTGCGAAGAACTTCATACGTCGGATCCAAGACAGCTCCATCTGCGTCGGTGCGAATGGATTCAGAGAGCGACATCATGAGAAACTCGTAAATCTCTGACGCATACGTTACGTCCTGTGCGACCTTCAAGTCAGCTGCATTGGGTTCGCCATCGACAAGCACATTCTCATCCACCTCCCGAATTGTCTGAATCACCTCCCTCGGTACAAGAGAAGCCTCTGGTTCCTCGGGCGCAATCGGAACACGGAAACCGGACGTCAATTCAAGCTCTACGATTTTTCCATCGGCATCTTGGAGTTCACTCTGAACCTTGAACTTTGCGTGTTTCGTATCGGCCAAAAACGCACGAGCCGTGTCTCCATCCGGCAACTCCTCGTCGCGAATCTCGGAGTACCCATCGCGAACGGGAACACCCCTGTCCGGAGTTGTGTTGGTGGGCTGAATGGGAAGCAGAATCAACTTCGGGACAAACAGAGCCTGAATGCGATTGAAGGGATCGAGAACGGCTTCATACATCGGCTGATTCTTGGCTTGAAGCTCACGAATCGCATCCGCAAAGACTGGTACGTTGACCGCACAGGCTTGTGCGTGCCTCTCACGAAGAATGGGAAGGGTATCCTTGAACGCAGGCTTGCGAAGATCGACCGTATACTCCGTCTTGAAGGATCGCTTCTCTTTGACACGTCCAACCCGAGCCAGCAGGGCTGTCCCAAGCAAGACAATGGTTCGAGAGGTTGCGCCTCCTTCCGCCCAGAATCCACACATCACTTGGGATGTCTCAATGTCGACACGAATCACCTCGCACTTGAGGAACGTTGTCACATACTCGAGCTCATCCAAGACTCCAAGCTCTCCGCGTTGGTAGGCTCCATCAATCGACGAAAGGATACGATCCATCTGTGTTTCGCCCACTCCGCGACCCTTCCAGGTTCGAAAGAAGGAACACTGCTTGACATTGTCAGGCGCATCGCGAGGACGCAGAATCGGTGTCTTATCACCCAACATCGTTGGCAGTGTCTTCGACGGACGGCCCAATCCAACACGGAAGTAATCGGCTTCGTCCGAACCAAGACGGCCCTTCTTCACACTCTTTGCGTAGTTGGTCGTCAAGGCCAGCCGCTCTGCGAGATCCGCGGACAAGTAGGCGAACCGAAGCGACGGAACGTTGGGCGTCGCAGAATCCAGCACGTAGGTTGCTTCCTCACTGGTTGTTGCCATCACTTCGGAAGTCGGGCGAGGGGTCTGAAAACAGCACGGGATTCGCTTCTTGTTGATGGTCGACACAGCCTTGATGTAGTCTGGGAACTTTGCATTTCCATCACGCTTGATCACCGAGTATTCCAACACGTCCAGCGAGTCGTTCGTGCGAACCTTGCCATCGCAGACAGGGCAGTGAAGTTCTTCGTCGTCCTTCAGAATCAGTTCATCTTCGCGCAGAGGAATCTCGTCGCGCATACACCAATACGGAGGACACACGACAACTCCCTTCTCTCCTTTGGGATTCGTGATCTCCAATCGGGACAACTCTTTGAACTGCTCCAAAGTCGTCTTCTCCGGAACACGCCCGTCTGCCTTCGCCCGCTCCAGATCGTCTTTGGTCACGACATAGTCTTTTGCTGCCGTCTCGGTCAGAACAACCGCCTGCTTTGGCTTGTCGCACTTGCCCGGATACACGGACTTGTCGAACGTGTCTGCGTCGAACTTCTGGAGACGAGAATTGAAGTAGTTGTAGGTTCCAACGGCACGAGACTGGACCTTGGACTTCTTCGGTGCTGGAGCCGGTGCCCCGACAACTGCTGCTGCCGCATTGGAGAGTTCCTCCAAGACTGTCGGAGGTTCCTCGCCAAATCCAAGCAGGGCATTGAACTCGTCATCGGCTGCGAGTTCGCCTTCCAACTGAATCTCCTGCTGAGGAATCGCAACCGTCTGGCGAACCGTTTCCATTCGTTTGGGACACACTGAATCTACCTTCTTGGTGTTCGACGTCAACACATGGCGCAGAATGCTAACGTACTTCAGAGTCCTCTCTACATTGGTCACGAACTTCAACAAGACATCCTTGTATCCAAATTTGATGGTTGGGTAGGCTCGTAACGACTTCTCCAGATTGAGTTCTTCGGCACGCTCACGAACCGAGGTCAGTAATGTCGCGGCTTCGTCGATCGGCATGCTGAGTTGGTCCGCAAGATACTCGGGCGTTGGAACTGCATCTTCCTGGTTCAACACCTGAAGCGCTTGGAGTTCGCGAGGTGTAATGTCGTCGGAGGTATGGTCGGCGCGGAGTAGACGGAATGTGTCGTTCTGAAGTCCGAAGATCGTCTGCATACACGGGAACCGGAGCATGCCCTCGTTGGTAATGCGAACCTCCTTCGCATACTTTGCGACAAGCGACAGGTCACTCAACTCCCACCGACTCGCATCAATGTCGCTTTTGACAACAAACGGGACAAGTGCGTCCATCGTCATCATCCATTCGAGTGCCTTGGCCTTGAGTTCCTCCAATGTCTCGGCCGAATCCTTCTCACGACGAACGTCGACAGTGATGTCGCGGTCGGTAATCGCAATCCTGTCAAACGAAGTGCGAGAGGTTCCGCGATACAGCAAGAGTGTGGGAAGACGACGTTGCGGCTGCGTGTTGCTGAACCAACCCTTCCACATCGAGACATCCAAAAGAGGAGCCTTCTGCTTAGGATTCGGGCAGAAGAACTTGTGACGCATCGTCTCCGTCTTTGCGGTGAAGTATCCCACATACGGCGTCTCGGGACTCACTGTCATTCCGTAGAAGATCTGCTCAAACCGCGTGCGAGGCGCAACAATCTCGGTCGAAATCAGTGGGATATACCATTTGGCACGCACAATCGACACTGCCTCGGGCATGGGAGTGTCGAGATCCAAGAGTTTCTGCAACTGAGCCTGCGAGGACTCGATGGACTTGCGAAGGGATTCGATATTCTTGGGAGTCTCGGGGCTGAGACGAGGGTAGTAGTTCAGAAGGACATTCGTTGTCGGCTTGTCGGGAACCAGAGTTGCGCGAATCTCTGCGACGGGATACGGATGAAGGGTTTCGTAGAGACTCTGCGTCTGAGGAATGGGGCGAACTGCCGCAGGAATGCCAAGAATGTCCTTCGGGGGAATTGGAAGCACAAACGAGTGAACTTCGTCAACACCCAGCACGCGCCATTCTTCGAAATCGGTATCGGGGTCATAGATAGGTCGAAGGTCCTCGGGATGATCTTCCCATTCATCGCGCGCAATGTCTCGTGCTGTGACACCAGTTCCAACACGAATCTGTTCCAAGTACGTCTTCATGCGTTCGGCGGGGATTCGCTTTCCATCCAACGACAACCGCAAAAAGAGATTGGTCCAATGCAACGGGTTTGTTGCGTAATAGTCTTTGGGCAGTGTTGTCTTGACTTCCATGAACAACCGATCGGGGTGGGAGTTCATGTGAAGGGCGACGACTTGCCGAACCGTTTCAATCGTATCATCCGGATAGAAACGGACCGGGAGTATGGTCCCTGACACAGAGACGGAGAGCATTGTTTCCTACACATATCTTTTCAGTCTTAGATGGGCGTGTCGGTAATCATCATACCGCAGTAGGGTGTGGGCTGGTGGGCGTAGTTGACAGGGTGATAAATTCCAATGCGAACAGCATCGCCAAGAATGCGTTTGAAGTTGCCCCAGAACTCTTGCGTGTGTCCGATGGTTTCGGTCATCAAATGGGCCATCTCGTGAAGCATAACAAACATGATCGTATTCTTTTCGATGAGCGGATACTTCGGCGGCTTTGTCTTGTCACGCAGACAGACAACGATTTTCTGCCCCTTGTTCTCGGAATACGAGGTGTCCTTGGAGGCCATGTCGTTCTCGACGAACACATCGGGCGTGAAGCGAGCAATGAATCGTCCCACAGGGGGATCCTGGTCGAGCCCCGGCGTCTCCTTGTAGTGCTCGTACAGCTTCACAAGGCTGGCGCGAATCTCAGAGAGGAGTTTGACGGCCTTCTCCTTGTCCGGCAGGTTTTGCATGTCGTAGTGTTGCCCATCTGGGCCTGGCATACGAATTGTGTTTGCGGGTCCTTGTGTCAGCGCATACGCAAGTGCGGCGCCGACTCCCACAGCAGCGACTGGAAACATTGTTTATTGGAGAGGTTTGTGTTTACCCGCAGAGACCCTCGAGCGAGCGAGAAATCTTGAAAGGGTCGGGGTCGATGGTGGTGTTCAGGAAGGGACCGACCTTGGACTGAGGGTTGGGGAGCTCAGAGCGGATGTCGTAGCTCTGGTTGCGCTTGGTCTGGGAGATTCCGACGATGTTGATGTTGGAGTGGTATCCGGCCTGGAGGAAGTTCTGGCCCTTGAGGTCCTCAGCACCGACGGGGTTCACGGCAGCCCAATCAGCGCCAACCTTTCCGTTGGGGAGGAGCTCCGACGAGGAGAGCGTGGTCTCCTGGTAGGTCTGCTGGGACGAAGGGGTGCGGCTCTGCATGCCCGAGACAGACACGGCATTGCCCGCAACACCGTGGGGAATGGACATGTAGGGACCACCCTCGGCGAGAGGCGCCATGGATCCAGTCCCCCCAAGCTCCTCAGCCTTGTCCACAACGGCTCCCTTGGCTCCCGAGTAGGAAGTAAATAAAACGTAGAGGACGGCAACACCGGCCAGCACCATGCCAATGCGAACCATTTTCGTCTGATTCAGCTTCATGTTTATATAGGTTAACAGACAAATTTCAATGAATAAAGTTGTGGATTCTGTTGTCCGCGACCTCATCGAGAAGGCAAAAACTCCGTCCGTCCAATCCTTCGTTCAGTCGTCCATCCTCTCTCCATTGTTTTCGACAATCTTCGATGCGGCATATCCCTACATTGTTGGGGTGTTATGCCTTTGGGTCATCATGCTCATCCTCCTGGTTGCGATCCTCGTTCTTCTGCTTCGCCGGAAGGGCAGGATAGAGTAAGTTCATCAGTTCGCTCCGAGAGAGTGTCCAGAAGCCACGGAGTCCTTTTTCCTTTGCCTGCTCGCGCAGCTGAACAATTGTAAGCTTCTCGAGCTTGAAGGACTCGGGGAGCTCGGGCATAGACAGGAGGCGGATAAGGTCGTGCCTCTTCATCGTATAGTACATCTTAATCCTGCGTGTTTTTGCGACCTTTTTCAGATCGACAAGAGACATCGAGTCGTAATTCATTCTTCTCAGCTAGGGGGAGGTCTGACGGATCAGGACTTCACGAATCCATTTTGCTTTTTTCTACCCTACCAAACAATGCAGAAGACTACAATCGTTCTTGTCCTGTTTCTCGCGGCGCTCTTGGCTGGATACTTTGCCCGCACCATGACTCCCCCGCCTGCGAAGGCGTCGGACGACGCGCAGGACGGAAAGGAGACCTTTGCGCAGAAGGAGCGTGGCATGCCCCTTGATATGCAGGTCGCGGAGGGACCCGTTGGCTACTCCCCCCTGCTGAGCCTCGAGCCCAAGCCGGTGTCCGAGAAGCCGTATGACATGGCCAATGATCAGGAGCTGTTTCAGTTCGAGGGCAACCGCGTTAGCGCCGACTGCTGCCCCAGCCCCTTCTCCAGCGACACGGGGTGCGTCTGCCTGACGGACGAGCAGAAGAGGGCGTTCGGCAACCGCTTCGGGAATCGCGCTTAGACATTCCCCTCACCATCTAAAACAAATGAACCACATTCGCAATCTCGTGAACTTGTTCAAAGAGGCTCACCCTGAGCTTCGTGCTCGCGAAGAGCTTTTCGTTCACATCGAGGATACGCTTCTGCCGCATCTCCTCCGTGTGATTCAGCGCGACGACACTCTTTTCAATGATGTGGAGTTGTTTCCCGGCATCAAGGTGGAGTGGAAGTCATCGGAGGAGAACTGGAAGATCGTCCACATGGCACTGCTGTATTCGGTGCTTCACGGAGACCCCAAGGAGAAGTTTGGCAAGATTTGGGAACATCTCAAGGGCGTGCTTCCCGGAGGATCTGCGCAGGCCGATGAGGTTCAGCGCATCTTCGAGGACGAGGAGACCAAGTCCTCGATGTCCGAGTTGCTCGAGCTTGTTATGAGCACTCGCCTGGTGTCTCTCGTCGGCGACATCGTGCAGTCCATCTCCTTCAGCGATCTGAACATTGATCTTGAGAATCCCGAGCAGATCATGGCAATGCTTCAGAATCCGCAGGAGAACGAGGCGCTCAAGGAGATCATGGATCGTGCGCGAATGATCCTGGAGGAGAAGATCAAGACGGGCAAAATCAACCAGGACGAGCTTCGCCGAGACATTGAGATGGTCCGTGCGAAGTTCCAGTCCTCCTTCGGCAAGTATTTGAATGAGGCCATTCTGGGAGAGGATGCCGGTGGAAACACAACCGGAAACACGGCACAACAGATCTTGTCCAGCCACCCCGATGCTCGCCGCGCACGCATGATGGCCCGTCTACAGAAGAAGCAGCAACAAAAAGGTCGCGGTTCAAAGTAAGAGATGCCTGAGCCTTTTTGGTATTCGGACCCCAGTATCCTGTTTCGGCAGGACAAGTGGGCGTTGTTTGTTCCTCAGCCCACCATGCCTGTGCGCGAATCCTTGAATGCGATCGCGCGCTTTTCGATCTATTTGGGGATCCTGTTGTTCGCAGCGTCCCGCGACGCCTGGTATTTGCTGTTGATTCCCGTGGTCCTGGGAATTACGATCCTCCTGAACAACACGTTCCCTGAGGCGCGCAAGATGGTGGAGTCGTTTGCGTCGGGACCGGTTGTCACTGGATATGTTGGCGAGGAGCGTTCTCTCCCGACCGCCGACAATCCTTTTATGAACCCGCAGTTGACGGACATCGTGGACAATCCGGAGCGCCCTCCCGCTGCGGAGATCACGTCGCTTGAGGTTCGCGACAAGGTCAACGAGGCCTTCGCACAGACCTCGAACATCTACATGGATACGACGGATGTGTTTGATCTCGTGCAGTCGCAGCGCAACTTCTATTCCGTTCCCGCAGACGACCACGCAGGGTTCCTGAAGTTCCTTGGCAAGAATGGCCAGCGCACCAACCAGAAGGGATTAAGCGAAGGGTTTGTAGTTGCGAAGGGTACGGTGACGGGTCTGCCTCTTCCCTCGGTGAGTGAGGCGCCTCTTGGAACGGCCCCCGCCTAACTTGAGTTCCTTCATGATGTCTCCTCCCTTCTTCCGCTCTCCTTCCAGACGCTTTACTTCCTTTCCATTCTTGCGAACGACAATCGTCGGAAACGAAGAGACGTTGTCATCCATCTGAACGTCATTCGACTCGACTTCCTTGACCTCCACATTCTTCATCGATTTCTTGGCGTCTTCCCACGCCGGTCGCATCGCCTCGCAATGCGGGCATCCGATCATATAGAAATACACCACTGTCACGGGCTTCTTTGCCTTGGACATTTATATGGATACCTAGAAAATGGCGGCTGGCGCATGCATTACTGATTTGGAGCAACAACTTGACCGAACATGGTCGGGTCGAGCTGTCAAGACCGGCGAGACAAAGAAGTTCAACACCCTCGACGATTACAATCGCTATGTCAAATCTCTTGAGACGCAAGGAACCTATTGCGCTAACGTCGAACCAAAATACACTGCCGCTTCCAAGCCAGGTCAGAACACGGCTCAGACAGGATTCTTAGAGTTTCAGCCTCGCGATCCAGTTGCCCAAGCCAAGTACTCCGCGATGTCGTCTTCGTGGGAAGGAATCGAGTCTTCGGAAGCTGCGATTGCGCGTGGGGATTACGATCTCGATCGTGCGGAGAAGAATCGGCAGGATCTTCGGTCCAAACGTCCGCAGTCTGTTCCCGCTCCTCCCGAACCGGTGTGGAATTGTAGTATCCAATAACAATGGGACTCGTGTGGATCCTTCTTGGAATCGCACTCTTGCTTGTGTTTCTTCGAACACGCGAACATTATGTGGAAATCAGTGGCCCAGGTCTTCGCCCAAGCCGGACGGCAGATTGGTTGAGCAAGATTGACGCAGAAGCACCGATTGGCGCAAACGATGACGACTACCTTGCCGTGCTTCAGCAGTTTTACGACGAGGTGTACAAGCCAGCACGTGACGCAAATCCGAATGTCTATATCGATGACACGAAGGTAAAGTCGTTTGCCGACGGAGTGACCCGCGCGGGAGTGGACAAGGACGCGATTCGCAAAATCATTACGGCAGGGTTTGCAGTTCAACGAACGGGGACGGGTGCGGCACGTGAGAAGGAACAGATTGTCAAGACGGGTGCACTTGCGGGGTTTGAGGGCAAGAACCTGGAACCCAGTATGGGAGTCGATGAGGTTCGGACACGCAAGGAAGTGACATACCTTCCGGCCGACATGCGAAAGGGCTCGCTTCCGGAAGGACTCTACAAACCGACGGAACAGACGGAGCCCAGTCGCGAGGGAACCTACGATGACAAGTCGACCAGTTGGACACAGACGCAGTTTGCGAGGGCGTGAAAAATGTGGAGTAAGGACAATGAAGATTTGGATTCTCGGGCTGATTGCCCTGGTATTGCTGCTTGGAAGCGTTGTGCGAGAGGGAATGGCAGTCATGACAGGATCTTCCACGACAGAGGGAGCTGTAGATCCAAAATGCCCAACCGGATTCACATTCAAAGATGGGGATTGTAAATCAACGTCGACAACGTCGGTAAATCCGTCGTGTCCTCCAGGATTCCCCGTCGATGGAGGAGCTGGAAAGTGCTTTGCGACAAACGCAAAAATTGGAGCATCGGTAGACAAGGCATGTCCTCCGGAAACAGAGCTTTCCGGCGAGAAATGTGTTCCGATTGAACCTCCCCCTATTTGCCCGTCCGGATATATGTATCAGTTTTCGTTTGCCGATCGAACTGGGAAGTGCCTTCGCATAAATACGACGAGGGTCGATTCGACGGGAGGGTCATCGACAACATCGTTTGGCCCCAATTCCGGAGCGTTTGGAGGAATGGGCGATCGTCGCAAACAGGTGTTTGGACCGATTTCCAAAGGACGCGGAGAGGGCAGTGATGGAGTCGTTCCGATGGATTCGTCCAAGACAAGTCAGTATCCCGAACTGATGGGAGGAGGAGACGCAAAGCCATCCACTCGCATTGAGGGAGCAGGCATTGTGCCCCCTTCAAAGAACTGGCAGTTGGCAAACAACGGAAGCCTGCCGACGCCCGACAGTCTCAAGTCGAGTGTTCCGGGAGACAAGGATTTGATCCCTGATCCCTACCGCGTCTCTCAGCAGTTCTCTGCCGCAAGCTATTCCTTCAAAACGGACCCCGTTCCGTTCCTCACGGATTTCTCAGCATTCCTTAAGTAAGATGGCAACCTTCGGACTTCGTAACAAGAATGGATCCTGTTGGATCAACGCAGCACTTCAAGCAATCCTCCGCATTCCTGATCTGCAGAAGCGATTCATGAATGATGAAGAAGATAGCAAGAACACGATCGAGTCGTGTCTCGCAGAGATTTGGGGCAGTCGAGGCGACGAGGGACTGAAGCCATTGTACGAGTGTGTTAAGGTCTCTCCGCACATGCCCGCAGGAGAGAGCATTGGCGATTCGCACGAGCTCATTCAGTTTCTCTGCGACAAGATCCCGTTTCTCGACAAGTTGACTCGCTTCCGAATCGCAACGTCCATTCAGTGCGATCACTGCGCGTACAAAGACTTGCGTCCGGATACGATCAATGAGTTCTCTTTCACACCGACCAAGAAGAAGCAGACGGTCTCTGAAGCCATCGGCGAGGCAGTCAAAGTTCACTCGATTCCCGACTGGACCTGTGAGAAGTGCAAAGAGAAAGGATGCCATACGCAGATGCTTCTGTCCGAGTTCCCTCAGGTGATGGTCTTCCACCAGACTTCAATCGGAACCTCTGCGACCTACACGCCTGTCCTCGTTCTCAACAAGATTAAATATGTGTTGTTTGCGATCGTCTGTTTCACGGGAGGCCACTGGTTCACGTGGGGTCGCAATCTCCCGCCCGGACAGAATTGGTACAGGTTTGATGATGATTCGGTTCAGGCCCATGCTCCCAACTTTATGCCTCACGATGATCGCATGCGATTGCTGATGTATTATCGTATCAATGAATAAGAACAAATGTCGTCGCCGACGTCAACAGCAACGACCACAAAACGAGCGCCGGAGATTCCCGCAACTGCGGAAGCAAAGGTTGTGATTCCAGAGGGAGCGGAAACCACACTGACTACGGATGTGTATGGAATGTTTGTAGGAGCCTTTTTGCTTGTTCTGTCGTTGATCGTTCTGGTTTCGACCGGATCGATTCTTTCTGTTCTCGTTCTGTGGGCAACCATCGCACTGATCGTGACGGTCTTGATCTACTACGGAATTCTGTCTGTCGACAAGCTGCTTGGACAGGAAGTCAAGAAGGTTGTCAGTGAGATCCCGGCCCCTCCTCAGACTCCTGGTGGTCCGCTTGTGGGAAGCGAGGTGTTTCACGTGAGCGATCAGCAGTTCACCTACGACGAGGCTCCTGCGGTCTGTGCTGCGTACGGCGCTGAACTTGCGACTCTCGAGCAGATCATGGATGCCTACGCAAAGGGAGCCGAGTGGTGCGGATATGGTTGGTCTGCGGGCGGAATGGCGCTCTACCCGACTCAGCGCGAGACGTGGGAGAGGCTTCAGCAGGAGGTTGACACTGGCAAGCGCACTCGTTGCGGTCGCCCCGGTGTCAACGGCGGATACTTTGACCCCAGTCTGAAGTTTGGAGTCAACTGCTACGGTTTCAAGCCTCCCGGCAAGATCGTTCCTCCCGTCCCGGTTCCCGGCACGGACACTGAGAAGTTCAAGGGCATGGTGAACCGGTTCCGCGAGATGCTCAAGTCCTTCACCCTGAACCCGTACTCTCGTCAGGAGTGGTCGAGGTATGATGGAGTCCAGAGCCTGATCCCGAAGGTCGAGACATTTGTCGGCGAAATGTTCAGCAATCCGTTCAAGTCTGAGTATTTCACTCCCTATGGTGTGAAGGAAGATCTTGTGTCGGGAAGCGGAGACCCTCGCTATGTGGAACCGGTTGGAGAGTCTGGACTTGGAAAACAGGCTCGTCCTCTGGAAGCACCGATTGGACTTCGTGGGGACAAGGGTGAGAAGGGAGACACCGGACCTCGCGGACCTCCCGGGCCTCCTGGACCGATGGGACCGGCTGGACCTGCCGGAGCGCCTGGGCCCGCCGGAGCAAGAGGCCCTGCCGGAGCCGCTGGATCTGCTGGCCCTATGGGACCCGCCGGAGCAAGAGGCCCTGCTGGCCCTATGGGACCTGCTGGAGCTTCAGCGCCCGTGTCTTCATCCGCGGCTGCGGCCGCGCCTGCGGCGACTGCTCCGACTGTAGCCAACCCGTGTGGAACGGCAGGAAAGCGCATCGTCATTGAGGGAACTGCAATCCGTGCCTATACGAAGGCGGAATGTGACGGGCTTGGAGGAATCTTTACTGCTCGGGCCACATACGGCACCAATCTCGGAGAATGCTCGAAGCGTACTGGAGGAACATTCACGTGGGATTGCAGGGCCTTGCCGTAATCACTCCCCAAACGCAAAAATCGGGGGAACATCTCCAACACCACGGCCATAGGAAAGGCCGCGAGTTCCCTTGAAACACAAGTACGGCATTCCAGGAACGTGTCGCATTCCAGGGGGGCAACGTTTGTAGCACAAGGCGGCGACTTCATCTTTGTGTTCGGGGTACACGTCACATGTCAATTTCTTTGTTTTGATACGGCCACCCCAGCACCCTTTGGTGAAAAACTCCCATCCCTTTCCACACTCGATCGGTTCATTGCAAAGAAGTCCGGTGTCCGTCCACCCCGAGTATCCGGATTCGGGACACGACAACAACTTCATCACCTTTCCAACTCCTCGGTTTGTTGTATTTGCCCAACAGACCGGCCCAACTCCGTGATATCCATCCTCGCATTGTTCGTAACAAAGTCCCGCATCATACTCGGGCTTTCCTGCTGGGCAAGTGTCAGGAGTGAAACCAAAGATTCGTTTCCCCTTCGCATTCGAATCAAACGATACGATGTCTTCGTCATTGAAAGGATTGCCATACTTTATGACGAAGGTTTCACGATACTTCAATGTGAAGAACAAGATCACGACTGCGAGAAGCAGGAGTTCATACATTATTTTGTCTTCACATTTTAAGATGGAAATCGTCCAGCCCAAACAATTTCAGCGTCCGCAGTCGAAGACGACAGTCGACATCCCCGTTGCAAAGGGGCAGGAGACTGCGTATGCGTTTCATTGGCCGCTCTTCAATGCACAGGCCCATGCCGTGACGCCGTTTGAGACAAACAAGCCGTCAAGGGACGGGAATACTGCACGGAGTGGGAATCGAACCCACGAGGACAAATCGTCCAGCAGGTCTTAAATCTGCCTCCTTTGACCACTCGGACATCCATGCATAGCGGCGAGTGGTTTCGATCCACTGACCTCCTGGTTATGAGCCAGGCGCGCTTCCTCTGCGCCACACCGCTGTCTTTGTCGCAACAACTCCATTTAAGTGGATTGAACGAAGTTGATGAAACCAAATGGATCGCATCAACCACGACGACCTGTACGAGACGAATGCGGACTATCGCAGGGCAGCCGACAACCTGTTTGCGATCGAGAGACGAGCAATGGAACTGGATGCCGAGCGGTCGTTTCGCAAAGTATGGGGCGCCATTGGTGTTCTTCTGTTTCTGTATGGACTCTTCTATGGCGTCTATTTGTCTAAATAATCGCCCGTCTTACAACAAAGATGGAAGTCGCACTTCTTCTTGGGCTGGCTGCCCTTGGATATGCATTGGCCCCTCAGATTGCTGCGCAACAGCGCGAACAGGAAGCAAACCGGAAGCGAAACCCGAAGGAGACGTTCATCAGCCCTGCGGATTTTAAGGAGGTGGACGACGTGGCAGTCGTTCAGTCCACCCAGGGCCACAACAACATGGTCCCGTTCTTTGGTGCCAATGTAACCCAGTCGACCTACAACGGAGCAACCGACGGAATTCTTGACACCTACACCGGAACGGGCAAGAACACCTTTTTCCACAAGGAAGAGGCCCCCGCGATGTTCAAGCCGGAGGCGGCGACCGGTCTGCCATGGGGCAAGCAGGTGGAGACGGACTTTGAGCAGTCTCGTCAGGTAACGTCCCTTGCGCTGAAGAACGTCTTCCCGATCGAGCCCGTTCAGGTCGGTCCGGGTGTCAACGACGGATACACGAACCTGCCGTCTGGTGGATACCAGCAGGACTCCATCCGCGAGTTTGCGCTCCCCAAGACCACCGACGAGATTCGTACGGCCAACAAACCCAAGCTCACCTACTCTGCGGATCCCGTTCCCGGCTCGCACTACATTACCGACATGGGTCTTCAGGCTCCTGTCAAGAAGAACCGCCCCGATCGCTTCCAGGTTCTCGAGGCCAAGGATGGATCACTCCCCCACGTCAACACTGCGGTGGGCCAGCAGGTTGCGAGTGCGATCTATCCGGGCCAGGTGATGAAGACGCAGAACCGCGAGAGCACGTCGGTGGAATACGAGACTCCTGCGCAGTCCGCGGCCGGAGGGTATCTGTCGTACATTCGTGCCTTCACCGAGCCCTTCCAGGAGTTCATGAAGCTCACTGTCGAGGGTCGCCCGACTCCCGCCGGTCCGGT
>JACCDV010763433.1_pt1 | contig 16755 bp, 26 predicted proteins | sample 7446131 | NCBI WGS metagenome assembly JACCDV01 (sample SAMN15323448, study PRJNA562643) | freshwater metagenome | isolation source: river surface water | place: USA:Blue River Watershed | collected 2017-08-17 | reverse complement strand
TTGACAAACAGGTTAAAATCTGGTATACTATTGTCTATATTTAAAGGAATATAAGGATGGCTTCGACCTATTTACAACTGGTTAATAACGTACTCACAAGGTTGCGGGAAACTGAGGTATCTTCAGTTGAAGACACTCCTTATAGCTCCTTAATTGGTGTGTTCGTTAATGACGCTAAACGGGAAGTAGAGGATGCACATGAGTGGAATGCTTTAGCAACCACTATTGTAGTCCCTACTGTTCCCGGTCAACGTAACTACACACTGACAGGTGCTGGTGAGCGTTTTAAGACAGAAGATGTGATCAATGATACTGAGGACGTGGGTATGCGTCAAGCTCCTCAGATTTGGCTTAATCGTCAATACTTCACAGGTACTGTACAGGATGCTGCTCCGTGCTACTACAGCTACAACGGCTTTACAGTCGGTGGTGATGCTAAAGTAGACCTCTGGCCTCAACCTGATGCTGTATATCAGATTCGCTTTGAGTTAATTGTCCCTCAGTTGGACTTGGTTAACAACAGTGATAACTTAATTGTCCCTGCTCACTTGGTACAGATGTTGGCATATGCTAAGGCTGTTGGTGAGCGCGGTGAAGACGGTGGATCATCCTTTGGTGAAATCTATCAGCAGTATCGCTTAGCTTTGGCTGATGCTATTGCCATTGAACGTAATCGCTACGAAGATCAGGTTGTCTGGGAAAGTGTTTAATCATGGTAGCTAAACTTCTAACGACAACCATAGCTGCTCCCGGCTTCAAAGGTGTTAACACCCAAGACTCTTCGATTACGTTAGAGGATGGCTTTGCTACAGTAGCCAATAACTGCATCATTGATAGGTTTGGTCGTATTGGAGCACGTAAGGGATGGATACCTTCTCATACTGCCAATGCAACACTAGGGACAGGATTAGTCAAAGCTATCGATGAATTGATCACGGTAGCTGGTGACTCTCACATCATCTTAGCAGGTAACAATAAGTTATTCAAGTTAGTAGGCTCTACTCTGACTGAGCTGACCTATGGTGGCGGCGGTACAGCACCTACGATCACTAACAGTAACTGGCAGATGGCTCCATTGAACAGTTGCTTGTATCTGTATCAAGCTGGACATGATCCCTTGGTGTTTGATCCTGCTGTGAGTACTACTACTTATAGACGTATCTCTGAGAAGTCAGGCTACGTAGGTTCAGTGTCTAATAATAACTGTGTGATTAGTGCTTATGGTCGTACATGGAGTGCTAATAACAGTTCCAATAAGAGTATCATTCAGTTCTCAGACCTCTTATCAGGACACATTCTGAGCACAGGTACTGCTGGTACATTGGATGTCTCTCAAGTATGGCCTGCTGGTGGCGATGAGATTGTAGCCTTAGCTGCTCATAACAACTTCCTGATTGTCTTTGGTCGTAGACAGATTCTGATCTATGCCAACGCTAGCAATCCTAATGAACTTATATTGTCTGATGCTATCACAGGTACTGGATGCTTCGCTAGGGACTCTGTAGTAGTCACAGGCGGTGATGTCTTATTCTTGTCTGATGCTGGTGTTAAATCACTGATGCGTACCATCCAAGAGAAGTCAGCACCTATGCGAGACATCAGTGCTAATGTACGTGATGATCTGGTGTACGAGATTACCTTAGAGAATCCCAATGAGATTAAGGCTGTATATTCCGATAAGGATGCCTTCTATCTGTTGTCTCTTCCAGCACGTCAGTTAGCCTATTGCTTTGATATGCGAGCAGTGCTTCAGAATGGTGCTAACAGAACCACTACATGGGATGGTTTAGTTCCTAGTGCTATGAAGTATCTCCGTAACAAGGATTTACTGATTGGTAAGGCAGGATACATTGGTAAGTATGATGGCTATAAGGACAACACTGATAACTATCTGATGCGTTACTATACCAACTACTTTGACTTTGGTGCTCCTACGGTCATCAAGTTAATGAAGAAAGTAGGCGTTACAGTTATCGGCGGTCAAGGTTACGGTGTTACATTGAAGTTTGGATTCGATTATTCAGACATTCTTAACAGCCGACAGTTTGCCTTGGCTAATGCTGCTGTAGCTGAGTACAACATTGCTGAATATAACATTGGTGAATACGGCGGTACTGCCTTCGACAACAAGGTTATCAACATCGGTGGCTCAGGTAAGGTTATTCAATTAGGTTTTGAAACTGTTGTGTTTGAGAAACCTGTATCCATTCAAAAGCTAGACGTTTACGTAAAGACAGGAAAGACTCGCTAATATGGCTAATTATACCAAGACAACTAACTTTGCTGTCAAAGATGGCTTAGTGACAGGTAATCCTAACAAGATTATCAAAGGTACTGAGATTGATACTGAGTATAACAACATTGCTTCAGCTATCAGCTCTAAGGCAGATGCTAACAATGGTGCTTTGACAGGAACTACAACAGCAGTTAACCTGACTGTATCGGGTACGTTTACCGCTACAGTCAACGGAGGTACATACTAATGGACTTGACACAATTAATTAATCCTGCACTGCAAGCAGCAGGTACAATCTACGCTGCTAATCAAGCCGCTGGTAATGCTACTACATCCGCTAACCAAGCTGCTCAGATGGCTCAGTTCCGTCCTGTAGGTGTCACTACTCGCTTTGGTCGTTCAGGCTTTAACTATGGCCCTCAAGGTGAGTTAGTAGGTGCTGGCTATCAAGTAGCTCCTGACATTGCTGCGATGCGTGAAGGCTTGTTGGGTATGGCAGGTACAGGCCTGTCACAAGCTCAGACAGCACAAGCTATGCAGCCGGGGATTACTGCTGCGGGTCAAGGCCTGTTTAACTTAGGCCAACAGTATGTTGCTCAGACGCCTCAAGAAGCTGCTCAGCAGTTCATGACTCAGCAGCAAGGTCTGTTAGCTCCCGGTCGTGAACAGCAATTAGCTCAGTTGACTAACCAACAACAGCAACAAGGTCGTTTAGGTCTTGCTACTGGTGCTACGACAGCAGGCTACAGTGCAGGTGCTCCGGGCTTACAAGCTTCTAACCCTCAGATGGCTGCTTTGTTCAATGCTCGTGCAATGCAAGATGCTCAGTTGGCTGCACAGGCTAACCAAGCTGCACAACAGCAGATTCAGTTCGGTCAAGGCTTGATGACAGGTGGTATTAACCTGAACAATGCAGGCTTTGGTATGCAGTCTAATGCTCTGGCTCCGTTCACTAACCTGTTGCAGGGTGCTCAAAGCACTGAAAACTTAGGCTTGAATGCTCTGACTCAAGGTGTTGGTTTAGGTTCGGAATCAGCCGCTAGCAACGCTAGAGCAGCAGGTCAATATGCAGCAGGTCAGTCTATAGCTAATAATGCTCAACGCGCTGCGGTACAAGGTGCTGTGGCAGGTTTGACTGATCCTATTGCTCAGTTGATTAACAGCCTTGCTCGTAATCCTAATAGTGGTTTTGGAACAGGCAATGCTTTTGGTAATCAAGACTTAGGTCAGTACTTCTAAGGAATAACAATGGCAACATCACCTTTTTTATTCGGAGGCTCTGTGTCTCCTCAAGAGATGCAAGCTCAGTTGTTAAACCAACGTGCTGCTCAATTTGCTCAACTCAATCCTGATCAACAATTAGGCATGATGGCCTATAAAGCAGGCTCCAGTGTGGGCACAGGCTTAGCAGGTGCATTCGGTGTTGACGTACAAGACCCTACAATTCGCCGAGTTACAAAGCTCCGTGAGTTAGCAGGTCAGTACAACACCAACACTGCTGCAGGCCTGCGTCAGATGGCTGATGCTTTGCGTACACAAGACCCTGACATGGCCTTGCAGTTGTCTCAACGTGCTGCTGCTATGGACTTAGAAGCTGCTAAGTTGCAGTCTGAACAAGCTCTTGCTTCTCAGCGTAGTCGCGAGAAAGCCGCTGCTGATCCGTTTCAGAAATTAGTTGAAGGCGGAAAGTATACCACTGAAAGCTTGAAGAAGTACGAAGAATCAGGCAATGTGGCAGACCTTGTGTTAGCTAAACCTGAAGCAGGACGGAAGACAAGCACTGTCACAGCAGGAGGTCGTAAGTTGTTAATTGATGACCTTACAGGTGAGACAATTAAAGACCTTGGCGCTGCTGGTAAAACATTAGAAGAAAGTTTAGGAGCTGGTCTCGGCACTTTAGGTAAAGCTTTGTTAAAAGGCCGGGAATCAGAAGCTAAAGAAGAAGGCGGTTTTGCTGCTAAAGATTTTAATACTTTAGGTTCTTCTGTAGCTGCTGGCACTGCTTCTAAACGTAACATTGTTGTCTTGGAAAATGCTATGAAGAATGCATTTACAGGCAAGTTTGCTGATGTCAAAGAAGGTGTAGTTACTGGCTTGGAAGGTTTGGGTATTAAAGTTGGAGATGATTTACGTAGAGCCGCTTCTAATACACAATTAATTAATGCTATGGGTACTCGTTATGTGTTCCCTTTAGTTAAAAACTTCCCCGGCTCTTTGGCTGCAAAAGAATTGGAAAGGTTAGAAAAGACTGCTCCTAATGCGTTACAACAGCCTGAAACTATTGAAACTCTAATGAACCTGTTAAAACAGGATTTAGCAGAGAATGAGTATACTTATAACAAAGCTAAGCAGTATAAAGAAGCTAATAAAGGTTCTACCATTGGTTTTAACCCTGCTGATGCTAAAATTGAGTTTCAAAATAAACTGACTGATCTCCGTAACAGAGTTCAAAGTGTTCGCCGTGCAGGTCGTATGACAGCCGCTGAACGAGATCAAATTAATGCTCTGAAAAAAGAGCTTGGAGTTGACTGATGGCTAACGAGTTCGATATTAGCGATATTAAAGTTGAAGGGGAAACTAAAGACCCCGGTACGTCTGTATTAAGTCCTAACTATCGTCCTCGCAGTGCCTTTGGACTCCAAGAACTTGGAGGTTTAGTTGGAGGCATTGGAGGCGGTGTTATCGGCATGGCAGGCGGGCCTGTAGGGTCTTTTGCAGGTAGCGTAACAGGAGCAGGAGTAGGTGGCGCTATTGGAGAAGCTGCCGAACAGTTTATTCGTGGTGAGCAACCTTCAGCTTCTTTAATTGGTAAAGCTGGTTTTGAAGAAGCTGCTTGGGACGCTGCTGGTAATCTAGTCCTCAAAGGAGCAGCAAAAACCTTACGATTTGGTGCGGACAAGCTAGGTTTTGGTCAAAAAGACATTCCAGATGCTAACAAAGCTGCCCAAGCTTTCTTAGAAAAACAAGGGTCTTCTTTGCCATTAGCTGCCCGAACAGGTAATAATTTTGATGCTGCTTTAGAAGGCTTAATTTACACTCCTGCTACCTACGACATCTTTAAGCGTAAGCAGGCTGAGATAGTAAATGCTCTTCAGACAGGCCAGAAAGATGTGCTAAAACAATTTGCTACTGATCCTGCTTTTGAACAAGCTTTGCGTAGCGGATCGTCAGCACAATTGGCTTCTGGTGAAGTTCTTCAAAACTTTATTAAGCAAGGTGAGCAAAGCCTTAGTGAAGCTGTTGAACCTATTTATAAAAATATATTCAAAGATACGCAGTCTCGTGTGTCTATGTTTGCAGTTAAACAATGGGCGCAAAAAGAATTATCCGATCCTGCTAAACTAACAGCAGGGCAACGTTCTATCTTAAAAGAGTTAGATACTTTGCCTCCACAAGTCGATGTGAACCTTGTCCACCAGCTTCGTTCAAGATGGCTTGCTGAAAACAGGGATAAATATTCTAATTCTTTAGGCTCAGAAAAAGATTCCAGAGCATCAACTACAATTAGTCAACTAATCACTAAGTTTGATGAAGCAATGGATTTTGCTGCTGATCGGACATTAAAACCTCAGACACTTGCAGAATATAAAAAAGTAACTAAAACTTATCGTGAAGGTATTCAAGGCCTGCAGACTGAAGCAATTCAACAAGCAATGTCTAAGAATCCCGAACAAGTTGGAGCTTTTTTGTTTGCTTCTGGTAAAGAGACACCAATTAAAGAGCTTTATAAATCAGTAGCTGCTGCAGGTACATTGTCTAAAAAATCTTCTAAAGAAGTTTTGGGTGCTTTACGTGTAGGTTATTTAGAAGCTTTGACAAACACACCTGAAAATATGTTGAAGTTTGCCACTGAACTGGAACAAAATAAAGGTATGCAAAATACTTTTAATGTGTTATTTGGTGGTACTCCTCAGTTGCAGGCAATTAAAGCTATGAACGAAGCTGCAAAAAGAGGTCTTGTTGAACCTGTAAGACAGCCCGGATTAAACTACCGTACCGTGACACCTATTGCAGGTGCTATTGGTGGAGCTGCTGCTTTAGGTTCTGGCTATGCTTTCTTGTTGAGTCCTGAGCAGCAACAACGTATTAAAGACAATCTGGGAACTGCTGTTGTGACTGGAGGCGCTTTAGTGTTATCTCAGCGTCAGCTTGCTAAAGTCATGCTTGATCCTAAAGGAGCAAAAGCATTGGGCTTCTTGTCTACTGCTAAAGATAAGCTTACAAGTCCTACAGCCTTTACAAAATTAGTTGCAGAACCTATTGCTAATATTATTAATGCTGAGCCAAAGGAAAACTTGTTTATGTCTCCCGGAGCATCTGAGTTCGATCTGTCTAATATTCCTGTGAGGTAACAATGCCGGACTTGACACACACTACGACTGAAACTGCTGCAGGAATGGCTGCTAAGGCCTCTGCTCCGATCACTGTATCGCTAGCAACTGTAGCAGGTTATCAAGTATCTGAGATTCTTCTCTGGTGTACTTTAATCTATACGGTATTGATGATTGGTCATAAGTTGTACAGTATCTACAAAGATGTAACTGAACAAAAGCCATGATACGTCCTGCCATTACTTCACTATACCTATCAGCAGCCGTGTTAGTAGGGATAGCTATCGAGGAAGGATTTACTTCCAAGGCAGTTATCCCTGTCCCCGGCGATGTGCCTACCATAGGTTTCGGTACGACTAAAGGAGTTAAGAGAGGTGATGTAATTACTCCTGAGAGAGCTTTGGTAAGACTTTTAGATGATGCAAATGAGTTTTCTGAGAGTGTAAAGAGGTGCGCTAATGTCCCGATGTATCAGTATGAGTTTGATGCTTATGTGTCTCTCACTTACAATATTGGAACCGGAGCTTTCTGTAACTCTACACTGGTAAGAAAACTCAAGGCTTATGACTACGAAGGAGCTTGTAAAGAGATTCTGAGGTGGGATAAGTTTAAAGGTCAACCTCTGAAGGGGTTAACACACAGGAGACAGAGGGAATATAAACTCTGTATGGGTCATGTATAAGATCATAGCTGTCATTGTTATTTGGTTACTTTCTATAACTATTACAGGGTGGTTGTCGTATGGAGCAGGAGTAGACAAAGAAGCTACAAAGTTCAGCAAGTACAGACAACAGCAACAAGCAATAGTGATAGAGCAAGAGGAACAACACAAGAAGCTTGTGGTACAACAGTTAAAGGACAAAGAAGATGCTATTAAAAATCTTAACCAGCGTCATGCTTCTATCGTTAACGGCCTGCGCCAGCGTACAGAAAGACCCAATCCCGTCAGCACCAGTAAAGAAGTTAATATTGCCCCTGTCTGCACAGGAACAGGAAGCACTGGAGAACAACTTTATCGAGAGGATGCAGAGTTTCTTATCGGGGAAGCTGCCAAAGCAGACATCCTCAGAGAAGCCCTGAAGACTTGCCGTAGACAGTTATTAGAGCAGTAAACAAAGAAGGCCACTAGAGCGATGAACTCTAGTGGCCTTTTGCGTTTATGCTACCGTTTCAGTAGCCTTAACTTTAGGAGCCTTTGGAGGCTTGCCTAAATCACTGATGTACTTGTATCTACGGGTCATACGCTTACGTGCATCATCAGCATCAAACCAGAACTCTTTACCATTCTTAAGCTCTTCCAGTTCCTTGTCGGTCAAGAAGCCCTTATAGCAGGTATCCAGCATCTTGTTAATCTGCTTAGTAGCAAAGTCTGTCTGTCCCTTTACGTTCGGAACAGTACCGATGCTACCATAGTGAGCAGTGTGACACATAAATTCAGCACTGTCAGCGATATAACACTCACTAGCCATACAAGCCAGCATACTAGCAGCACTATAGGCAGAACCAATAACTGTAGCAGTGATCTCACCACGACATCCTTTCATAGTTTCAATGATCTGCCAGATACTGTCTGTACGTCCACCTGAGCTATTGATCAAGAAGTTAATCTGATCATTCTCACTGCAGGTAACTAAGCACTCAATCACATCCCGGTAGTCCTTAGGCTGTGTGATGTCATCGTCAATGAACACCAGATGTGTATTTACCTGCTGAGTAATGGTACGGATAAGTCCTGCCTCTTTCTCAGGTGGTCGGAACATAGACATAAAATCCTCCATATCATCAGCCTTACGTTTATTAATCATACGCCGTCCTCATAGTTAGTCTTGGCAATAATATAGTTCTTAACCAATGAGCTACGAACAATATCATCAATGTAGAACTCGATACGTACAAACTCTTTCATACGTCCTGCAATGTCAAAGAACTTTAAGATACCACTCTTGTCATCCTTCTTCTTCAGGTCAGTCTGCCTATAGTCACCACAGAAGATAATCTTAGACTTGTCACCCACACGAGTAATGATGGTATCTAGCTCCTCGAACGTCATGTTCTGAACCTCATCCACAACAATGATGCTGTTGGAGAAGGTAGTACCTCGGATAAACGATGTAGAGACAAACTCAATATGTCCTTGCTCTACCAATCTATCCCAAGCATCCTTACGCTTGAACAGGTCACTACAGATTTGACGATAAGGCTGTATATAGACCTCCATCTTCTCATCTGCATCTCCCGGTAAGAATCCAATGTCACGACTTTGGACACTACTGCGGATCACAGTCACCTTGTTAAAGGGATTATTACGATCCATAGCTTCTTCCAAGGCTTTGTACAAGGCAATGTATGTCTTACCTGTACCTGCCACACCATGCAGTGCCATGAAGTAGTTGGAGGCTTGATAGGCTTCAAAGAAGTCCATCTGTTTCTCAGTCTTAGGCTTGATAACAGCCATGTCATCTAGCTTTAACTTCAAGCTGTTACTTACCTTCTCTCGTGGAGTTAGTTCCTTCGCAGGGATAGCTTTACTCATTGTTTGTTTACTTGCCATTAATTCCAGTGCCTCCACGTATTAGCAATAATATGAATGCAGGTGATCATTTCAACCACCCGCATGAGAATCATAGTTTTAGTCATTAACCTCCTTGACAAACTCTATGTGCGGAACCTGACGAACCATAGGGAACTTCTCCATGAACGCTTCCCGTGTAATGTCTTTACCAATGTTAATCTCTGTAAAGGACTCGCCCTCTTTAGTTAGGCGAGCCTTCAGAGCTACACAGGCAGGACAATTATCCTTAGTGTAGACAACTACTTTCATTTATGTTTATTTGCTATTGATTTACACAGAAAGATAAATACATCTTCAGGTATGTCTCTTTTCATAATATTTATGATATTTACAACAATCTGAATATTATCCACTGTGTAGTGGTTATCGGAATTGATACGATCAACAGAAGCATTTAAACCCCACACTACAGGAATGCCGGAAAGAGCACAACACATATTTTGCTGTTCGTACTTATTCTGAATGTCCTCAAGTGTAATATGAAATTCAATTCCTCTGGTCTCAGCGTCTCGTTTTAACTTACTAAGAACTTTTCCGGGAATATCTTTATACCCTTTCCATGCAGGATTTTTATCTCCTGTTTTAGTTCCTTTTCTATTTTTATTGTTAGCTGTAGTCCTACAAGAAAAACAGGAAGTTTCTTTTCTTTCAGCCTGTTTCATAGCTGATTTAGTTTGAAATTTCCTGTCTTTCCCGCACTTGGGACAAGCTAACTCAAATTTCACAGCCTCCTGCTGCGGTGCAGGCAAGGGTTTGAGCGCCTTCGACATTATCAGTGTTCTCCTTAAAATCTTCCCAAACTATCCCTTGAGGCATTTTAGCTGCCTGTGTTTCGTATTCATCCTTAGTAATTTCTTCGTAAGGGGCTTGTCGATACGTCCCTAAATCCATAGGCAAGAAGCTAACACCTGTAATCTCATCAAAGTTCTTCCAGCACCATGCTCCAACTTCAGGCCACTCATGTTCCAACACAGAGATTGTAACAGAAGGCTTGTGCTCACAGTAGTGACGCTGATACATCAACCACAGCTTCAAGTGCTGGATAGCACTCAAGTCCTCACGCAACACAGCACCTTCAGCAACCTTTACAGGGAAACTAAACACTGTAGTGCTCTCTGGCTTCATCACACAAGGCTCAGAAGGGAATCCTTGAGCTTTGAGGAAGCTAGTCAGAGGGTCTTTGTTATCTGATCGGACACGGCGAATGTAATAAGAGGAATGTTGAGGATGAATACCGCTAGCAGTGCTCGTAAGCTGAGAGACAGTCCCTTCAGGCTTGATAGCGGTGATAGCAGCAGAGCGATTAATACCGATTGCATCAGCATATTCAGCGTTAACATCAATAGCAACATTCTTCAAACTTTCCAAAATAGCAGGCAATTCAGCGTTATCAGGATCATTCAACAAAGAGTTATCCATAATACCTGTCATAGACACACCCAACAAACGCTCTTCTTCAGTGTTTGTCTGCCACACCTTACGCAGGTATGGGAAGTTAGTCATCGTCGATTGGAACGTCCCGAGAATAGTTGCCATAGCCACTTTATCCCGAAGTCGATCCAGAGTATCAGTGCTACGAACAATAACACTGGAAAGATTGCAAAACTGATAAGGACGCAGAATAATTTCAGAACAAGGGTTAGTACCCCATTCTTGGTTAAGTTTTCGTCTACCACTCTTAGCCACTTGAAGCTCTGAAGCATATCGATTAAAGATTCCACGCTCTCCCGAATGACTTTCATAAATGCTACTCCATTCACGCATAAACTGACCTACGTCAGGCTTTACTTCATACACTGCACTGTTGTTAGCCAGAGCACGTTGACCATTACCGTCCCACCAGTTACCTGCCTTAGCATGAGCCATACGATCATCACCAAGGTCAGACAAACTGATCATAGCGGAACGGCGTACTCCACCCACCACAACGACCTCTCCAATTTTACAGAGAATGTCATGCGCTTCGAGGCTTGTAAGTTTACGACCACAGGCTCCTTTGAACTTTGATACCACGTATTTGAACAGTTCGACCAAAGGCTCAGGCCCACTAGCTCTCCCCCCAAACGTCTTAAGTCGAGTTCCCGCAGGACGGACAGCTCCAACATCCCACTTAGGTGCTTCACCAGCATATAGCAAGGAGATAACCTGTCGCAGTGCCTTTGCCCATCCCTCTTTGGAGTCTTTAACGACAACCACAGTGTTGCTGTCATAAAGCTTCTCTGGAATCTCTGGCAACTTGTTAACATACTTCTGCTCCACACTAAAGCCTACACCTGTACCGCACAAGAGAATGTACATAGCCTCATCGAATGCCTTAGGGTCATCAATAGGCAGATAAGAGCAGTTATAACCTGCAATGTTCTGTCGCTCCAATGCTTCACCTGCTGTCATGATGCTACGCATAGAAGGCACAACATCAAGGTTAGTCACAGCAGTCTGCAGCTTGTTACGAAGCTCACCTGTCAATGTGTAGTCGTGATTCTTCTTCAGGTGTTTCTCCATGAAGTCAAAGTAACGAGCTACTGTCTCAGGCCAGTGCTCACGGCGACCCTTATCATCCAAGAATCGTGCATAGCGACTCTTAGCGATATAGTGGTTGTATGGTGTCATTGTAAATGTATCTGTAGTCATTCAAGTTCTCTTTCTAGTTTATCTTGGTTATCTTCTATTAAATCTTCGAAACGCTGAACAAGGTCATAACTATGGATATTTAATATCTCCAGTATTGTAACCTCATCCAGCATCGCAAGCCTCTCTTTTAACTCTTCAAATGTCAGGTTTGTCATAGCTATCAATTAGCTTATCCAAATACCAACGAGCTTTCTTCAAGTCCTCTACACCGTTCTTGTCCATGAAGCGCATCAGGTATTGCATCATCTGTACATAGTCAGCAGTGAATAACCCACCATAGTCACGAGAAACAGGAGGAATCTTGTTTACAAGCTTCTCGATGACATCCCGTACCTCAATGCCTTCTAAAGACTTATATAGTTCATCATACGTAAACAACATATAGTGCTTAGGCTTATTGATCACATCATACTGAGGTTCAGGAGTTGTCCAGAAGTCTTCCTGAGTCACGCCATTACATCCTTTAAACCAATCATCAATAGCTTCCTTCAACGTCTGAGGCCCGTGGCTAGGTGCATACATATTCATAGGAACCCAATTAGAATAGTTGTTACAGGTCACACACGGAGGTTCTAAATCTTTGTCCATCTTTGCGTAGAAGCAACTATTACACTTGTTTACTGCCATATTTACGCTCCAAGTATTCAATAGACAACAGCATCTCATCGAAGCCGCCGTCCTTGACATCATTCAATACAACCAAACCACGCCAATGACGATTGCTTAGTTGATCCATATAGTCCTCATCATGTAGATAGTAACTACCTGCAATGATAGCACAGATAGGCTTACCGTCAGCACGTTTACCATAGGCAATCTGCTTACCTTGTTGGTGTCCTGCGACACAACTCATGTGCAGTTTGTTGATAATCGCGCTAGCAGTTCCGGCAGGACGACCCATAGCACCGACAGGCCAGTAATGACTGAAACCTACACCGTTGATAAAGACAGGGTGTAAGAACTCATGTACTTCCCAATCTTTGTCGTAATCCAAGTCTTTAACACTGATCAAACCTTCCAATGTAGGATTGTTGTTAACAGCACGATTGATACGATTCTCATGATTACCCAGAGTCAGGATCATACGAGGCTTGTACACCTTGTGTTTAGTATCTCTTTGTGTCTTCTGCAAGTCGCGTAAAGGTTGAAGTAGCTTCTTCATCGCTTCCTTAACAACCTCTACATCTTTCTTGTACCGAAGACCTTCAAAGTACTTAGAGCCTTTGACATCATGGGTAGACAGTGATGGCATGTCTGCAAAATCCCCGATGTTAATTACAACATCAGGTCGATAATCACAGATAGCCTTACCTGCCCACTCAAGATGATCTAAAGCAACTCCTTCTTTGACTTGACAGTCAGGAATTACTAAGATTCTCATAGATCACCACTTTTCTAGTTCGTCAGGGCCAATTTCTATATCATCGTCATCTTCTACAAAGTATTCGCCTGTCCAAGGATCAAGGTAGTCAGAATTATACTTAATCATTGATTTCATCCAGATAGGTTCTTTAAGACGCACATTATCCATGATGTCATATTGGAAGACAGACTCAAGAAACCGTACATAGTCGTTCATGCACTCAGGCCATGTCATACCGGGAGTAGTGATAGTCTTCTCATACTTCTTACCGTCACAGTCGGTATATGTAAAAGAGTATGTCTGCATAATTTCATCTTGCATCGCCTGATCCTTTCAAAGTGTTATTAGCTTGACGCTCTGCAAGCTTACGTAAGTTCTGACTAGCTAAGTCAGCTAGATTCCAACCCATAACAGTAGACAGTCCTGCAATCTGCCACAGAACATCGCCTACTTCCTTCTGCATTCCTACTTCATCCAGCACACCATCACGAATCCACTTAGCATACTTGCCTGCCACTTCACCAGCTTCTGAGGTCAGGTTAGCAATCATGTAAGCAGGATTCTTAGCTGAATCCAGTGCTGTCTTAAACGCTAGTTCTTGATACTCATTTAGATTCATCTGTATCCTCTGCAATGTAACGACAATAAAAATAACTGCCGTATGATTTAATTTCTTCCTCTGGATAGCCTTGTTCAACTAACCAGACGTGTAAGTTATCAGGAGGTGGATTAGGAAGTTTCTTAGGAAACCCGTAAGCCCATCCTCGTGGTGGATCAATTAGCATATGAAATCACATTAGGAAAGTGTTTAACAATCTCTGCTTTACAGAGTTCAGCTACTTCTCGATGTTCCTTCTGAGTAGCCGCATCGCATCGAATATCGATGTAGTGCAACCAACTACGAAGTGTGCCATTCATATACATCCTACTCATTGTCAGGCCTTCAGGGAGCAACTTACGTGCAACTTCCTTAGCAATGCCTTTATTGAGAGCAGATTCGTACATGAACTTAGCATCATCCAATACACGTTTCTGAGCGCCTTCCCACCAATACATGAGACCTAAATCTTCTGTCTCTAAGCTATTCTGGCGGTTCTTAACGTCCTGCATACGTGCCTGCGATAGTGCATAGCTGTCAACCGCTGCATAGCGTTGAGAGAACTCCTGAAAGCTAAAGCTACGATGCCGAAGAATCTGCCTAGCAATATCACGGGTAGTCTCAATCTCCATGCAGATGTTAACCATTTCCAGAGGACTCCAGTGCTTGTGCTTAATAAGATACTTGATCAGCTTAGGTGCTGTCTCTTTGTTATCTTGGTTAGCAGGAGCACTTACACGAGCCATATATGCTATCAGGTCTTCACCTTCAGGGGTTGCCCATACTGTCCGTACTTTGTTCACATTCTTCCTCCTCTACAACCTTCAACTCATCACCTAGTCGGATAGCTTCTTTCAAAGCAGCCAAAATACCTGCACGGATCAGACTCTGTTCTTCTTCCTTTGTCAGGTCAAAGCTGTAGTTAGCTGAACCATCACTGTTTTCCTTTATCAGTGTAACCTGCATCTCGTGTCTCCTTTAAGAACTCATTGAACTCTTCATAAGTAGTGAAGTATCGTAACACAGCAAGAATATCCTTAGCTGTATCAAAGTCATCAAAGTCTAAACACATGATGTAATGTTCTTGCAATCGTTCGACAACAAGCAGATCAATCACATCATACGCTAACTCTTTAAAGTTAGGATTCTCTAACAATTTAAAAACACTATTCATCGTAACTCCTTACTCATCAAGCCATTCCTTAGGTATTGTTTTGTCTGCATACTTAAACCCATTCTTTATACACCATTGTGCATATGTCGTGGAACTTGTCTTGCTAATTCTTGCATTAGAGTTGCTAAAGACAAACCTAATATCAAGTGTTGGATTGTGCTTCTTAACAAGGATATGCTTTTGACGATCAGCAAGTAAGAACCTACCTTTAGTCTCAATAACAATCCCGTTAGACAACACAAAGTCAGGGGTGTATACGTGCTTTGATGCTGGCTTTATGTAATTCAGCTTCACTTGCTCATACGTGTACTCAACCCCTGCCTTGTCCAACTGCTCCGCAATACGCTCTTCCAAGCCACTGCGGAAGCCATACTTAGCTGCTACCTGCTTAGCCGTTAAAGGCTTAGATTTGGTTGCCATATCTCCCCTTCATAACGTCTCAGCCATAGTAGCTGCCCTTGCTCCGTAAAATACTCAATCGTATGCCCCAATTCTTGATACTTTTCCCACGCTGTCTCCAGAAGTTCTTGTTGGGTCTTAGCATCCTTAAGAGCTTTCTCCGCCTTCTTCGGGCCAATGCCTTCCAAGCCGGGAATGTTATCCGTTCTGTCCCCGGTGAGCATCTGCGTAACAAACGCTTTGTACCCATTAAACTCGTCAACATATTGCTCCAAGTCTTTAGAGGGATTGAAGTGCCATCCGGGTATCTGAAGTAAGTCCTTATCCACACCCACAAGAGTGTATGTATCAGGCTCCTTAGACATCCGTATAGCTACCTCATCATCCGCTTCCTGACCATCTACTACGACAGCCCCTAGTCGTTTAACCATGTGATCCCTAAGCTCTTGGTAATAAGGAGGCTTAGCGGTATCTTTACGATTACCTTTGTAAGGGACTGTCTTAGCAATGTCATACCTGAAGTTACCCTTACCTGTCAGGAATGCTTCATAAGAGTCAGCTTTGAGGTGTATGTAGACTAAATTTTCAAGTGTCTCTACTAACCTATTCTTTGCTGTTCTCTCAGAAACATCCTCACACGTAAAACCGATAGCGTAGATCAAATAATCTGCATCTATGAGTAACTTATCTGGCCTTTCAGCGGCAGCGTCAGAGGACATCTTCCAATTCTTCTTCACACTCAGGTGAGTATACCTTCAACTCGGTAACAATGATCTTCTGAATCGAAGGTGCTGCACCGAATTTAGCAGACATCTTGTGACGGTAAGAGCTAACCAGTGCTGTTACTTTAGTGCCGTTACCAATCGTTGAGATGTCAACCTTGTTACCATCCGCATCTACAGGCTCAAACAGGAACTTAGACTTACCGACAATGTACTTGCCTTGTGTGTCTTTCTCTTTGATCTTGATGCCCAACTCTTCCAAGGCTGCTGCTGCTTTATCAGACAGATCACCGAGGGTACATTCGTACTTATCGTTATCCTCATTAAACTTAGTGTTGAAGTTTGCCATCCAGTTAGCCCAATAGAGGGAGCCAGAGACTTTAACGGGTTTAATACTACTCATTTCATTTTCCTTTAAAAGTGCCTTTTCAGGCGGTGGTGCGAGTGGAGGGATTCGAACCCTCAAACCTTTCGGTGGCAGATTTTAAGTCTGCTGTGTATACCGTTCCACCACACTCGCTAATTCTTACCTCAGTTAAGTCGATCCTTGATCTTCTTTACTGTTTCCATGTCTCTTGCTACTCCCTGTAAGTACTCAAGAGATGCATATAGGATAGCATAAACATCCTCAAATGTCAAGCTATCTGTCTTAGAAATATCAAAATTATTTTCAAAGACATCAAAGCGAATACTTCCTATGTACGCTCCATCTTCATCGTCAATGCGTTT
>JACCDV010047845.1_pt1 | contig 16762 bp, 19 predicted proteins | sample 7446131 | NCBI WGS metagenome assembly JACCDV01 (sample SAMN15323448, study PRJNA562643) | freshwater metagenome | isolation source: river surface water | place: USA:Blue River Watershed | collected 2017-08-17 | reverse complement strand
TTCGCGATCGGGAGCGCATGCGGGTCTTCGAGGCCAATGTCTTCGCTCGCGAAAATGACCATCCGTCGCGCGATGAATTTCGCGTCCTCCCCTGCTTCGATCATGCGGCCGAGGTAGTACAACGCCGCGTCCGGCTGGCTGGCGCGGAGGCTTTTGATGTACGCGCTGATCGTGTTGTAGTGCTCTTCGCCGGCTTTATCGTAGCGAAGGTACTTGCTCTGGAGCGTGTTCTTGAGGTGGTCGACCGTCACCTCTCCGTACAGTTTGGCGGTGTTATCGAGCATGGCGAGTAGTTGCCGTGCGTCGCCGTTGGCGGCATTAATGAGCCACTCGCGCGCGTCACTCGGGACCTCAATCCCCGACCGGGTGATGATCTCGTTCATGTCTGCCTCGGAGAGTTCGTTTAGCACAAACACCCGGCAGCGCGAGAGGAGGGCCGGGATGACTTCAAAACTGGGGTTTTCGGTGGTGGCCCCGATCAGGGTGAGTCGACCCGATTCGACGTACGGGAGGAGAAAATCCTGCTGGGCTTTATTGAAGCGGTGGAACTCATCGAGGAATAGAATTTTCGGGCCAAACAGTTCGCCGCCCGTTTCTACGATCCGCCGGATATCATCTTTGCTCGCGGAAACCGCCGATAGTTCATGGTAATCGGCATTGAGTGCCTCGGCGTAGATCTTCGATAGGGTCGTTTTGCCGACCCCGGGCGGACCCCAGAGGATGAACGAAAAGAGGTGCTTCTTTTCAATGGCGACCTGGAGCGGTTGCCCGGGTGCCACCAAATGGCTCTGGCCGATAAAATCCTCGAGGCGTTTGGGACGGAGGCGGTGTGCGAGCGGTTCCATCCTGCTAGTATAAAGCTTTTTCCGGGTACGGGTTAGGCGATCCCGGTGCCGCCGGTTACGCCGTACACCTCTCCGGTAATGTAGCTGCCGGCCTCTGAAGCCAAAAGGACGTACACCGGTGCCAGTTCAACCGGCTGCCCGGGGCGGCCAAAGGCCGAATTTTCGCCAAAGCTCTTTAGCTTTTCTTCCGGCGAACCGTGCGTGTTAAGGGGCGACCAGATCGGTCCGGGCGCGACGGCGTTTACCCGAATCCCCTGTTTGATCAGTTCCTCGGCCAGGCCTTTGGTGAGGGCAACCAGCGCGCCTTTGCTGGTGGCGTACGGGAGCAGGATGAAGTCTGGGTCATACGCTTCGATCGATGCGGTGTTGATGATCGAGCCGCCGGGCGCCATCCGGGCGGCGGACGCGCGCGATAGTACAAACGGCGCGACCACGTTCACGGTGAAAATTTCCTGAAAATCGTCGGCCGTAATGGCGTCGAGGGTTTTGAAGTGCCACTGGATGGCGGCGTTATTCACGAGAATGTCGATCCTCCCCAGCCCGCTGATCGTTTGGTCGATCAGTTGGGTGCAGAAATCCCTATCGCGCAGGTCGCCCGGAATGCAAACGGCTTTCTGCCCCGCTTCCTCGATGGCTGCTTTGGTTTCCGCGGCGTCAGCTTCCTCTTCGGGCAGGTATGAGATCGCGACCGCCGCGCCTTCTTTGGCAAACGCCACCGCCACCGCGCGGCCGATGCCGGAATCGCCGCCGGTAACAAGTGCGCATTTGCCGGAGAGTGTTCCGGAGCCGTGGTAGGACGTTCGGCCGTAGTCCGGTTTCGTGACCATGCTAGCCTCAAGCCCTGGGTACGTTTGCGGCGGTTCAGCTTTCCCGGGTTTTGGGAACTTTCGTTTTGGGTCTGTGGGTTCCATTGGGTGAAGTGGCTTATGGGAAATAAGGTAAGAAGGACCTGGTTACCGGTTGAGGAATTCGATCAGGATCGCGTTAAATTCGTCCGCATGGCTCACGTTGATACCATGGGGTCCGCCAGCGATCACTTTCAATTCGCTGTGCGGGATGGCGGCGTGGGTGCGCTGCCCTGATCCTGCAAATGGTACGGTGCCGTCGGCGTCGCCATGGATCACGAGGGTCGGTACGGTGATCTTGGTGAGGTCTTCTCGAAAATCCGTGGTGCCGAATGATTGCATGGTTTCCAGGGCCGCTGCGATGCTCGCTTTTTTTGCGAGCGTGATCGCGGCTTGCCGCTCGGCTTCGGTGACCAGCACGTTCCCGTCTCCGTTCGGTGAAAAGAAGTTTTTTGTGAACTGGTCAAAGAACGCATCCGGATCGGCCGCTAACTGCGTCGCCATGTCCTTGGCTTTCTCTGGTTCCAGGGAGCCGTCGGGGTTGTCTTCGGTTTTCAGCATCATCGGCGTTACTGCTGCTGCGAACACAACACTCTTTAAACGGCTTTCACCGTACTTGGCAATGTAGCGCGCCACCTCGCCGCCACCCATGGAAAACCCCACGAGCGTGACGTCGGTAAGCTCAAGCTGGTCTACTAATCCAGCCAGGTCTTCAGCCAGAGTGTCGTAACTGTACCCGAAGGCCGGTTTGTCGCTGTCGCCAAAACCGCGCCGATCATACGTAATGACTCTGAAGCCCGATTCCACGAGGGGCGCTACCTGTTTGCTCCAGGAAGCGCCTGACAGTGGCCACCCATGGATCAAAACGACCGGTCGCCCGGTACCTCCTGTATCCTCGACATGCACCTGTACGTCTGTAAGGCCAAGGAGCCGTTTATTTACCGCAATGTCAGTCATGGGGTTCTGAATTATCACTACTCTTAGTAAACGAGTATGGTACCCCTTGAACCTGAATTTTATCTGAAATTCCTCGTAAACTACTTTGGTACGTAGCGACTGGTTATTTGTACTATACTTATCTGCGTATGAAAGCGCTAAAAATTATCGGGTTGGTGGCGGTATTGCTCGCGGTGGTGGGAGTGTCGGTGTACGCGCAGATCAAATGGCGCGCGCCTCACTATTTCGGGTCGGTGGTGTCGGTGTCTGACACCGCGCTCGTGATTGCCGACCCGAAAGACGGAACGGTGACCGTCCGCCTGACCGAAGACACGCTCATTAAGCGCGGTACGGAAACCTTGTCAGCGGTGCCGCCAGGAGAAACGGTCGTTGTGTTTGCAAAGCGTACGGACACCGACCCCGAGGCGGTCCTGGTGCGGGTAGTGGATGACGCGCCGCCCCGGCCCCCGCGTCACCGGCAATAGCATCTTCGTATGTCCACTGCCAAAAAACTTTCTCCAGCACTTTTCCTCCTTCCGTTTGTAGGGATATCGGTACTCTTGTATTCCTTGTCCCCGGAAGCGATCCTGGCCTACATCGGGGTTGAAAACGCGTACCTGCTGATCGGCATTCTCGCCTTTTTAGGCGGCGTTACAACCTTTAGCGGGATACCGTACCACCTCGTGCTGGTCACGTTGGCAGCAGGCGGCCTCAACCCCCTCCTCCTCGGCGGAATCACCGGAGTGGCGGTGATGATGGGCGACGCCACGTCGTACTTTGTGGGGGTGGGCGGGAAACATCTCGTGCCCACTTGGATCGAGGCTTACATTGAGCAAGTTTTAAAACTGTGCCGCCGGCACCCTACCCTCACTCCGGTCGTGTTTTTCTTGTACGGAGCGCTGGTGCCGTTTTCTAACGACGTGATCACGATTCCCATGGGAGCCGCCGGTTACCCATTCTGGCGGGTCATGGGGCCTTTGGCGCTCGGAAACTTGGTGTTCAATATTACGCTCGCGTACCTCGCGGTATCGGCTAGCGGGTTGCTATCGGGGTGGCTGTAGCGGCTGGCACTGCTTCGGCTTTCATGACCGGGATCGTGATCGTGAATTTTGATCCCTTCCCTTCCCCTTCTGAATCAACGGTGATGTCTCCGCCCATGGCGCGGGCCATTTCGCGGGCCACGAATAGGCCAAGGCCAGTTCCGGAAATATTATTAGAGCTGGCGAGTTTAGCGCGGGTGAACTTTTCAAACAGCTTCACCTTGGTTTCCGGTGAGATACCGATACCAGTGTCGATCACGTCGATGATGAACGTGGTAGCGTTCCGATGCAGGTATACCGACACGGACCCTTTCTTGGTGTACTTGATGGCGTTATTGATGACGTTATGGAGGATCTGCTGGAGCTTGCCCTTATCAGCGCGGACCATGCCGTCCCCGGTGGTATCCGCCCGGTACATGAGGAGGAGGCCGTGGTTGTGGGCATCGGTTTGCAGGTCTGTGGTCACTTGCTCTACGACTTCTGGCAGCGCGAAGTTGCCGTAGTCATACTTCATGTTCCCCGCCTCGATCCGCGAAACATTGAGGAAGTCGTCAATGAGGGACGTCATAAACTTGGTCGATTCTTCAACGCGCCGCAGCGGCTCGATCAGTTTCTCTGGGACTACGCCAAAGCTATTCTCGCGCATCATCGACACGTACCCGCGAATGGCGGTTAGGGGGCTTCGCAACTGGTGTGAGGCAATCGAGACGAATTCGGACTTTTGCCGATCAAGTTCCTTGAGGCGAGCGTTTGCATGCTCAAGCCTTTCCGCAAGTTTTTGAATCTGCTGTCTTTGCTCAACTTCTTTCTTTACACTGCGTACCAGTAACACTCCTAAAATTGTGAACAAAAATAGTGTAACAGCTGCAATAATCCTTGAGTCTTCTACAGTGCGTACAAAAAACAGTGACACTAAAAGCAGCATCATGCCGCTCATCAATGCTTCTGTAGCGAGCACTTTAAGTTGAAATGTGCGGAATCGAATGATGCAATATGCCAACAGGAAAACAAATATTGGCATCCCGAAAAGACCAATTTGTCCTAATTCCCAATCAGTTTCGATGCTTCCAAATAAGTTACCTAATGAGAACGACAAGAGAAAGAATATCGTACCTAAAGATACGAGCATAATCTCATTCTTGGCTCTTTGGCGACCAAGAACTTCTCGTACTGAAGTTACTATTATTAAAAAGAGTATGATGAATTCTACGTAGTAAATATACAGCTGCCATAGGGGCCCTTCCAAAGCCTCCCGCCAGCAGTTTGTGAAGTCAAATCCTAGAAGGTTTAATTCAGTATGTCCAAATAGAAATAATGGGATGAACAAGACAAAGAAAAACAATTCATACCACGCATGTGGGAATTTGTTTCTAAAGAAGCTGTAAATAAAATAGAAAGCTCCAATATAAACAAATAATTCAAAGTATATGAGGGTGGACCATACAAATATAATAATATCGGAACGGTCACTGGCCCAGAGTATCAGATCCGAAAGACTCCAGACACTAAAAGAAAGTATCGTAAATAACAATGCTTGAGCTGGCTTACTCTTGGGAGCAGCCAAAAAAACCACAAGCGCAATTATCAAGCCAGAAAGTAAAGGAAATAAGTGAGAATAGTAAATGAAGTTACCCCAAATATTTCCTGAAAAGAAAAGATATGGAGCCGGATCCCACTGACAGATTGCCGGATCAACAATATTCATACTCACCTATTCAGTTAAAAAATAATCAGAAGTATCAGGCCCCTCTGGATTTGTAAAAACTTGATAGTCCTTCTTAATAATATAGGTGTAGTACATTACAAAGATCGAGAACAATACAAAAAACACAAATATACCTCTAAGTGCAAGAGAAAAGTGCCTAGTCCTCATTAAAGTAATTATATAGCATTCAATCTGTGGTTCTGTATTTATAGTGTTGAAAGATCTAGGCGCGGCTTGTTCTATAGATGTTTGTAAAGGTTGGGGTAATGATTCGAGCGTTTCTTTTGAAATCTTGTAAACTAAGAGTCGAGATCGGACCAATTTGTTTGCGGCAATAAATACTTCTACAGTTGCATGCTATTTTCCACTCCTCATCCGCTTCTGTTAATGAGTAATCCATAACGATTTCCGTTCCGGCTTTTATATCTTTAAGGGCATATACGGTTCTCTTGCCGCGAATTGCCACATTTGGATCACATGAATGGTTTATGTAACGGAAAGGTGATTTTTCAGTATCAATCCAACTATACCTTCCTACCCCAATCCAGTTCATAGAGTTTTTGGCTAAAATCGGGTTTGACATTTCCCGGGTTACTATAACCGGACCATGAATATAGCCTATAAATTCACCTTTTTTATAATCTCTGTTCACGAATAAGCCGTGACCATTAATAGAACTTTTGCGGAGTGTAAATTTGTTCATGAAGTCGCGCTTTCTAATATAGCATGAGGCCTATACTGATACATTTAGAAGTCTGTGTATGTACAAAAATCGGCGATCATTGCTGATCGCCGGGAGTAGTTCACTCGCCCGGATGCGGGACGATGTGTGTGAGGCTGTGACGAAATGGCAGCGCGAGATACGCTACCCACCCATGCATGAAAGCATTCGAGGCGGGATAGAACATGAGACTGATCCAAGACCAGTGCTCGATCTTCCAGGTGGAAAGATCGCTCCAGGCTGCCGGCGGCACTTCGGGTGCGCTGTTCCAGCTGACCCAGAACAGCGCGCTGTAGGCCATTGTCCACACGGACCACGGTCCCCAGTGTTCTTCTTGAGGTCGCAGGTACGTCTGCCGAAGCGTCGGTACGAACCCGGGAAACGTGCTCGCGTTGGTGAACGCCAAGAAGATCAGGGCGGCCACGCTATGCTGCTGCTCCGGCAAGTATCCCGAGACCGAGATTATCCACGTTGCCAGGTACAGGAACGTGATCGTGAGATCAGACGCAAACGAATACGACTCGTACGGATTGCTCCAGTCAAACGTCCAACCTTTCGGCCAGAAGCGTCGCCACTGCACCGTTTGGTCCACTCGTTTCGCCGCTTTGTATGAGCGAATCCAGATGTCTACCGCCAGGCCGGCGCCGCAGAGAGCGCAAGCCAAAGGCAGCAGCAGTTCCGCGCCAGACGCGCTGCTATCCCATTCCAGGAAAAACAGCAGCATCGTGCCATAGCCAAACATTAGCCATGTCAGCGGATTCGGCATCACCTCATTGCGGTGAATTTTCCAGTAGTAGATCCCGTACCCCACCAGTTGAAGTCCAGCCGCGCCGATGCCGACTGTCCAGAGTTGTTGGTCGGTCATCAAGCACCCCTGTCATTGTGATGAACATTACCCTGCGTATACTATATCACAAATTACTATAAAAGTAAATAGCAATGTTGATAATAGGTAAAGCAGCAAGCTATAACAACGGTCTTTGAACCACCAGCGGTTTGGCCAGCAATCCAACTGCCGCGTGAAGAATTAGGTTGATAGCCGGGTAGGCCATTAGAGGGGTAAAAAACGTTTCGTGCGACAAGTACACTATTACTCCCATTGTTAGGTACGCTGCTGTCCAAATGAGCCAAGGCGCGCTGCGCTCACTTTCAGGATTTAGGTACGTTGAGCGAAGGATCGGGTAAAAAGCTGGGAAAGTGGAAATATTAGAAAGGAAAAGAAACGCTAGTATAAATACGTCATAGGTGACGCTCGCTAGGCTTTGGGTAATAAGGAGTACCCAAACCGAAATATACGCAACGGTAATAAAAAGGTCTGAAATAAAGGATGCTTTCTCGTAACGATCTTCCGGCCACCAATCTCTTGGCCACCAGTACAATGCGTTGTTCTGGCGTGCATGAAACCAGCAACGAGCAGAAACATAAATCCCACACAGTGAACACACGATGAGCAGGAATAGTTCCGGAAAAGTGGCTGAAGCATCCCACTCTAAAAGGGTGAGAATCGCAGTACCGTACGCAAACATAAACCACGTTACCGGATTTGGATCAATAGATTCGTCAGTTATGTAGGTGATATAGCCAATTAGTTGTAACCCGCCTGATACGATGCCGAGAAACAGTAAAAATTCTGGCGAGGTCACGTAGCTGGTAGATTGTACGCTCGATGACTCGGGATAAATATTGAAATAGTATAAAAAACCAAAACTGGTGCTGAAAATCGCAAAGAACGTAAGTAAAAATTGCTGCGGCTTTGCAAATACGCTTTCGATCACTTGTTTCATAACGGAGAATATTTCTAATTCAAATACAGAAAAACAAATGGTACCAGAAGCCACCAGAAAAAGAACTCACTTGAGGAGAATAGTGACTGAAATGGCGTGCGTACGTCAATGATGTCCCCTACCGGCAGGATGTTGAAGCTAAAGACCAGAATGAGGATGGTGCCACCAATTGCGAGCATCAGTTTTTTGTGAAAGGTTTCGAATTTTTTCTCGCGGTACTCGTCCGGCATCAGTCGGGTGATCAGGAAGGTGCCAATAAGTGTAAAGACCGAAAAAATGCCAATAGCTAGCCAGGCGCTGCTATCATCCTCCCCTACCAACGTTTGGTAGTACGGGAACACCATTGAAATGAGGAGGGCGAGGTAGAGGCCGAGGATCAGGTTGATGGTAGCTTGCCGCCCACGCACGATCGCGTACAGCACAAAAAACCCGAACGTGCCGAGCACAAAGGCGAATTCCTGAATAGTGGCGATAATGGTGCTGGTATCCATGGTGATTGTTTCCAGTATACCTCCCAGGTTTGCCTAAGGTGAGGGCGGCGAGGTGGAGAAATGCGGGTTTTGACAGCATGCTAAATGGTATGCATACTACTGGCAGATCGTCACAAGTCAGGGAAAACTGAAATGTGCTACCTGCTGATCAAATGGTTTGGTTGGCTGAATATTGTTCTCGGCGTAGTAGGCGCACTGGTGAGTCTGACCTTTTGGTGGATTTGGTACTGGGTTCCCTTCACCTTCGAAGAACAGCTCTTGGCACTTGTGTTCATGCTGGGGTCGGCGCTGTTAGCGTTCATCTGTTTCACGATCGCGCATGTTTGCAGGGTAGTGAGAGAGATCGGCATGGTGTAGTACTCTGCTTAGGGGCTTTGAGGCGAAGTAACTAAAAGGGCGCACCATGTGCGCCCTTGTTTTTGATGCGAGGTCACGATCATGTTGAATATGAAATATTTGAACTAATTAGCAACTGTTCAGACTGATGGCATTATTCTAGTGAGCAGATCCGGTGGCGGGATCGATGTATGTTGGTTGAGTAGTTAAATATTTCTGCGCAAGGGCGTGAATATCTTCCAGAGTAGTTTTCTCTAAAGCTGGGAACAGATCTGTTTCAATGTCGCAGGAACGATTAGCAATTATAAGGTTTTCACCGTGCCACCAGCTGATGGCGCTTGGGTCAGATAACCAGCGTTGCCATTCAAAAAGTGTTCGCTGCTTAGCGCGTTCAAATAGTTCGTTAGTGAGATGTTTCTTAATATTCGCAAACATATTTTCGAGCACACCAATTGCCTCATCGGTGCGATTCGGATTAATGAAAAAGCCAAAGTTAAAGAATCCGCATTCGCTATAGTATTCAGTTTGTTCGGCCAAGCTGTATACACCAAAATTTTTTCGGAGCAGCTGATTAAGTAATGCCGATGAGGACCCAATTAGCATATTTATGAGGATAGAGATCTGGGGTTGGGCAAGATACTCGCTCCGGCTAAAAAGTGAATAGAAAAAATTTATTGTCTCAAGATCCGAATCCTTATCGCGAACGATGCAGCCTCTAGGTATTTGCGCTGAAGACGGTGAGGGCGAGGTTCTTGTTTGTGTTAAGTTTTGCGCTAGGAATGGCTCAATGGTCGCCTGATCAAAGTTTCCAGTAATGACCACTTTGCAATTATCAGGTGTAAGATAGTTGTCCCGAAAAGTGGCTACGTCATTAAGTGTAAGATCTATAACCTGCTCGTTATATCCCCCGCTGCTATACATGAGCGGAGTATTTCCAAAAAGAACCTCCATCGCTGTTTGCAGGGTGAGATCAGGTGGATGTTGTAGTAATTCCGTATGTATAACCTCCTTCTCTTTCCTAAAGCGTAGGTATGAGATTGGCGCATTGAGCTTGCTCCATAATTTCTCTAGTACCTCTCCTGTGTCCTGTGGCAACTGCTCGCTTGAAAATACCAAATATTCCTTGTATGTTTCTGCGTCAAACTCGTAGTACCCTCCGCTCGGGTCACAGAGAACATGTTCCACTACATGAGCCAACCCTTGTTTTTGGTCGGTATCATTAACGCTGCCGGCGCGAAAAAAAATTCGGATCGAGCTCGTCCTTGCCGTGTCATTTTTTAGCAGTAAGTAATTCATGCCAGACATCATGTGAGGTTATACAAAGGGGCGCATTCTCTTGCGCCCCTTCACAGAAAATTAACGGAACGGTTACTTGGGCCGCTTCTTGGAAGTGGTGCCAGACAGCTTAGAACCGCTGGACTTATTCACATTTTGGTTAGGTTTATAACCAGTATGTGGAACAGGAGTTGACTTGCTCTGCCCCTTGCCTTTTCCCGTATCACCTTTAGCCAAATCACTCACCCCCTTTCTTGGCTATATGTATTTTACTGCGGAAACCTTGCGGTGTAAATTATACTCCCTCTTGCCGCAGGTCCTCGACCAATTTTTTGGCCTTTTTGGAAAGCGTCTTTGGGATCTGGATCTCGATCTTGACCATGAAGTCGCCGCGGCGGCCGTCTACCGGCACGCCCTTGTTCTTGATGCGCAGTAATTCGCCGTGGCTGATACCGGCTGGAATTACGATCTCGACCTTGCCGTCGAGCGTCTCGACCATGTAGTTGCCGCCAAGAAGTGCGTCAGACAGTTTGATCGGCAGGCGCGAGTACAGCGTAGTGCCGTCCCGCTTGATCGTGGCGTGTGCTTCGACGTGGACCTTGATGTAGAGGTCGCCGGTTTCAGCGCCAGATGCCGCTTCGCCGCGGCCGGTCATGCGGATGACTTCCCCGTTCTGGATACCCGCGGGTACCTTGATCTCGATTTCCTCTTGCTGGCGCGTTACCCCGCTGCCGCTGCAGGAATGGCAGGTCTCCTTTGGAACCTTGCCGGTACCGTTACAGGCGTCGCACTCGCGGACGGTCGAGAAGCTGCCGAGGATGCTCTGCCGCGTTTCGTGGATGCGGCCGTTTCCGGCGCACACGGTACAGGTCACCAAGCTGGACCCGGCCTTGGCACCGGTCCCGCTACAGGTTTTGCAGGTACCGTTTTTGGTGATGAGAACCTTGCGGGTCGTGCCGAACACCGCCTCTTTGAACGAGAGGTTGATGTCAATCGAAATGTCCCGGCCGCGCGCTTGGCGACGATTGGATGAAGAGAAGCCGAAGTTCTCGAAGATATCATTGATATCGAATTCAAAGCCCTGTCCCGCACTGGCGCCAGAGAAGCCACCCCAGTTAAAGCCGCCAAAGCCAGGCCCGCCGCCGTTTTGGAAGGCGTGACCATAGGCGTCGTACTCGGCCTTTTTCTTTTCGTCGCCTAACACTGCGTACGCTTCGGTGATTTCCTTGTATTTGGCCTCGTCCCCCGTCTGTTTGTCCGGGTGGTACTGGGCGGCCAGCTTGCGAAACGCCTTTTTCACCTCATCGCGCGACGCGCCTTTTTGAAGGCCGAGAACGGAGTAATAGTCTTTCATAGTGTTTAGCACAATACCACTAAATCGTCCTGCTGTTAATACGGTCGCATTTTTGACAAACTGCCACAGTGTGGTGTGGCAGTTTGCTCGGTCAGGTTAGGATTGGGTGCTGTCGTCCTTGACGTCAGCGTCGCGCACGTTGCCTTCGGCGCTTTTGTCCCCTCCTCCCGCTCCTCCTTCTGGTTGATTCATAGCTTCACCGATCTTCTGCATGGCGGTGCTCAACGCATCGCTCGCTGTTTTTATAGCGGCGAGGTCGTCACCGTTTCGAGCGTCCTTAAGCGCGTTGGCCTTGGCTTCGACGTCGCTCTTGACGTCAGCTGGGACTTTGTCACCGTGGTCTTTGAGAGATTTCTCGGCCGAGTAGATCAGCTGTTCTGCGACGTTCTTGGTTTCGATCAGTTCGCGCTTCTTCGCGTCTTCGCCGGCGTGATCTTCGGCTTCTTTCTTCATGCGCTCAATGTCGGCGTCTGATAGGCCGGAGGTAGCTTCGATGCGGATCGACTGTTCTTTGCCGGTGGTTTTGTCTTTCGCGGTGACGTGGAGGACGCCGTTACTATCGACGTCAAAGGTGACCTCTACCTGGGGCATGCCGCGCGGCGCTGGCGGAATACCGTCCAGCACGAAGCGTCCGAGCGATTTGTTGTCGGTAGCCATTGGGCGTTCACCCTGGGTGATGTGGATTTCGGTCGAGGTTTGGTTGTCGGCCGCAGTCGAGAATACCTGGGACTTCTTGGTTGGGATGTGGGTGTTTCGTTCGATCAGTTTCGTCGCCACGCCGCCCATGGTTTCAATCGACAGCGAGAGCGGGATCACGTCTACGAGCGTAATGTCCTGGACGTCTCCCTGGAAGATACCTGCCTGGATCGCCGCGCCGAGCGCTACGACCTCATCCGGGTTTACTGATTTGTTTGGTTCCTTGCCAAAGAGGGTTCGGACCGCCTCTACGATCGCCGGCATACGGGTTTGGCCGCCCACGAGGATGATCTCGTTGATGTCTTCCTTTTTGAGGCCAGAGGCTTCAAGGGCGCGTTTGGTGATCTCGATCGAGCGGTCGATGTACTCGTGCGCGAGTTCTTCGAGCTTGGCGCGGGTGATCGTGGTCATCAAGTGGACCGGGGTGCCGTTATTGTTCGCGATAAACGGAATGTTGATGTCGGTCTGGCCCACGTTTGAAAGCTCTTTCTTGGCTTTTTCGGCCGCATCATCAAGGAGTCCCAAGGCGAGCGGGTCTTTGCCGAGGTCGATACCTTCGGCTTTTTTGAATTCATCGATGAGGTGCTGCACCAAACGGTAGTCGATATCGCGGCCGCCCATGTGCGCGTCGCCGTCGGTTGACTGCACCTCGACGACATCGTCGCCCACCTCGAGCACGGTCACGTCAAAGGTACCGCCACCAAAGTCGTACACGACAATTTTCTCGTCCTTCTTTCGGTTAAAGCCGTACGCGAGCGCGGCTGCGGTTGGTTCGTTGATGATGCGCTTGACGTCGAGACCGGCGATCTTGCCCGCGTCTTGGGTAGCTTTGCGTTGGGAATCGTTAAAGTACGCCGGAACGGTGATGACCGCTTCGGTGATCTTTTCGCCAATTTTCGCTTCGGCGTCGGCCTTCAGTTTCGAAAGGATCATGGCCGACACTTCCTCGGGGCGGTACTCTTTGCCGCCCATCACGACGACCACGCCGCCGTCCTCGCCCTTTTTGACTTCGTACGGGACGATCGCTTTGTCTTTTTGGACTGGCTCCTCGTCAAAGGTGTGGCCCATAAACCGCTTGATGCCGTAGATCGTATTGGTCGAGTTCGTCACTGCCTGACGCTTGGCGATCTGTCCTACCAACCGTTCGCCGGTCTTTGAAATGGCGACAACGGACGGAGTGGTGCGGGCACCCTCGCTGTTTTCGATGATCTTTGGTTCCCCGGCTTCAATGATAGCCATTGCCGAGTTAGTGGTTCCGAGGTCGATTCCAAGAATTTTTGCCATAGTATTTCGTTCTGTTTACTGTTTATGTACTTCCTAAATTTCTGCTTACTGCTGGTCTGTCTGTTCCAGTTCTCCAACGATGACGCGTGCGGGGCGAATGATCCTGGTCGCGTCGCCGTCCTTTAATTCGTAGCCGAGCTGCAGGACTTGGGTCACGCGGTGGTGCTGCGCCGGGTCGGTCACGGGGACGCTGGTCATGGCTTCGTGCCGGACGGGGTCAAACGGTTCGTTTGCCGGGTCGTAAGCGGTCACACCGTACTGCGTGAGCAAGTTCATGAGCTGCTGGTTGATGCCTTCAATTCCCTTTCGCCAGCTTGGATTGGTGCTCTCCCAGGTGGCTTTATCGAGCATGGCCAGGTGGAAGCTGTCGCACATCGGCAGCAGTTTCTCGACGTGCTTCTCGATCATTCGTTTTTGGTCGAGCACGCGATCTTCTTCCAAACGCCGTCGTGCGTTGAGAAAATCTGCTTTCTGTCGTTGCAATTCTTCGCGCAGATTCCGAGCCTCTTCTTGGGCAGCCTGCAGATCAGTTCGTAATTTTTTAATCTTCGTTCCAGTATGTTCTTCTTCCTCTACTAGTTCAGGTTCATCCGGTCCAGTCGGTTCGTTGGTGATCTCTAGGTCATCCTCCTGAACGTCGTGTTCGTCTTTTTTGTTCACCATACGCTTTGCATTATAAATATAAAAGTGACTGCTGTCAAAACGTCGGATTGCTAGGAGGAAGGGTTCCTAGATCGGAAACATTCGTATAAGAAAACCGCACAGCTGGGGCTGTGCGGCATGCGGGCTGGATCACCAGCCCTTCGCCATAAGGCGGAAGAGGACCGCGCTGCCTGCTCCGAAGATGCAGACAAAGAAGGTTGCGCCGAATCCGAATCTCCCGTTTGGCACGGGGGGTATTGGAGTGCCATACTCCATGTACGTCGAGACGATAAGGAGAAGTGTAACCAAGCTCCCCACGCCGCCGATGATAGCAGCAATATTGAGTGCAAATCGATCAAACTTGCTTACCTCATGCAGTAGCCGCTCATTCTGGTCCGTGTCCATATTAGTCTCCTTTGATCGAGGGTGAACTAGTTGAAGAGCTGTTTAATGGTTTGGACTATCTCCTCATAGGAGAGGGGTGATAAATGGATGAGTTGAGCAAACCAAGATCCAAATGACCCTAAGGATAATATCAAGAGAACATGATGGAATGTGAAAATTCCAGCGTGCAGCTTTGGATCGCTAAATACTTTTACCCTTGCTTCATTTGTGCCCGTATCCAATAACTCAAGCTCAGACAACTTGGTGTCCCAGAATTGCATCATACTTTGGGCCCGGGCGTTGAGCGTGATCCAAGCCATGCTAAGTACAAATCCGACGATACTTAAAACGAAGTGAAACTCACCTGAAAATGTTGGATCAAACTCAATGGGCCACGCAACCACGTTGAAGGCAAGGAACATTCCTGCTCGCTGCCAGCGCAAGGTCGACTCTCCGTTTCGGAGCGTCGCCAGGCCGGAGTATATGTTCGGTTCGCCGTTTTGCATCCTGCTCCCCCAAAGAACTATATTTGTCTATACTATATAACAAATATTATGAACCGTCAAAATCAAAAAAAGCCCATGAGGGCTTTTTTGTAAGCATTAACGCTTGGACCACTGTGGTCGTTTGCGGGCCTTGCGGAGACCGAACTTCTTGCGCTCGACCGAACGAGGGTCGCGCTTGAGGAAGCCAGCCTTTTTAAGGGTGGTGCGGCGACCTACCTTCTCTTCTACCAAGGCACGGGCGATGCCGAGGCGGATCGCTTCAGCCTGGGCGGAAATACCGCCACCGATGACCTTAGCAGAGATCGAGTAGTGCTCGATGCCGGCGCCTTCGGTGCCGAGGACTGACACCACGTTCAGCTGGTGTCCTTCGTGTTTGAAATACTCGTTGAGTTCGCGAGCGTTCACCACCACCTTGGTTTCCTTGGCTGGGGTGATGCGGACGCGAGCGGTTGCCGTCTTGCGGCGGCCGATGCCCTCAAAGTATCGTTCTGTTGATTTCGTTGCCATACCGTTATTCAGTGATTACGAGGTTTTTGAGCATCGGCTTCTTGAGCTTGTTGTTAGGAAGCATGCCACCGATGGTGCGGCGAAGCACTTCAGCGTACCCAAGACGCTTGCCGAGGTGATCCAATGTCTCGGTGCGGCGTCCGCCTGGGTAGCCGGAGTAGCTCTGGTAAATTTCAGCCTTCTTCTTTTCTGGAATGTCGAGCTTGCTTGCATTCTCGATCGTGACCGTAACCGGCGCAACGAGGTGGCGCTCAAAGTCAGGCTGGTCTTTGCCGAGGAGGACAGAAGCCGCTTCGGTCGCAACGCGTCCGAGGCGCTTGCCGGCAGCATCGATCGTATAGGTTCGGTTTTGTGTGGTTTCCATACGCAAATTATTCGACGAATTCGATCACTGCCTCATCCCGTCCGGCGCTGGTTCGGCCCATCTTTACGACACGCGTGTAGCCGCCGTTTCGGGTTGCGAACTTGGGTGCCAAGTCGGCAAAGACCTTCTTGATAATAGACTCGTTCGGCTCGCCCAAGCGGCTCGCTACGAGACGTCGCGAGGCGACGGTGTCATTCTTGCCGTGGGTTACGAGTCGCTCTACAAATGAGCGAAGCTCCTTAGCTTTGGCTTCGGTGGTCTTGATCTTGCCGTCGCGAATGAGCGACACTGCCAAGCCACGGAGCAAAGCCACCCGCTGATTGCGGACCCGGCCGAATGTTCTGTTTTTATTTCCGTGTTTCATACTTCGTTTTATTCGTCAGCCAATGATAGGCCCATTTCGGACAGGAGCTGAACGATCTCCTCTAGTCCTTTCGGTCCAATTCCATCGAGCGCAAGGATATCATCTTTTTGCTTTCGCACAAGTCCGCCGACCGTTCGAATGCTGGCAGCTTCGAGAGCCTGGAGCGTCCGTGAGGTGAGCGAGAGGGTTTCGATGCGGGTCTTGAGGATCTCGGTATCGATCACCTCTGGAGTAGCGGCCGCGGTCTGTGCCTCGGTGGTGTACGCTGGAGCCTGATCCTGGAAGCCGATGACGGCCTTCAATTGGTGGATCATGATCTCGATCGATTTCTCGAGCGCTTCGCGTGGGCTAATAGTGCCATCTGTCTCGATGAAGAGGCGGAGGCGGTTGTAGTCGGTTCGGTCGCCAACGCGCATGTTCTCGACTTCGTAGTTGGCGCGGCGGATCGGAGTAAAGACTGCGTCAAGGGCGATGGTGCCGATCTCTACCTTTTCGCGCTGGTGTACTTCGCGCGGTACGTAGCCAAGGCCGTGCTCGATGCGGATCTCCATCTCAAGCGCAGTGCCTTTGCCGGTGATGGTGGCAATTGGCTGTTCTGGGTTCAGGACTTCAACCTGGCTTGGTGAGGAGATGTCAGCGGCAGTCACGACGCCAGCGGCAGACTTCTTGAGGGTGACGGTGAC
>JACCDV011002012.1_pt1 | contig 16774 bp, 16 predicted proteins | sample 7446131 | NCBI WGS metagenome assembly JACCDV01 (sample SAMN15323448, study PRJNA562643) | freshwater metagenome | isolation source: river surface water | place: USA:Blue River Watershed | collected 2017-08-17 | reverse complement strand
CCAGGCGCAGAACCGGCCTGGTAGTGGAGAGGGCGAGGTCCGCAAGTTTCCGCACGAAGCCACAAGAACACGGGGCAGTACGCGCGAACGGACGAGAAAAATCCCCAACTCAGACGAGTTGGGGATTTGCATATGGTGGCGGAAGGATCCCAAGCGAAAAAACGGCTACCTGGATTAAATAGTGCTTCTGCGGGTTGCTGCGGGCTGGAGGGTGTTTGGGCGGTAGAGCCAGCTTCAGTCAGCGTTGGTGGCGGGGTGCGCCTCTAGCCACTGCCGCCCGATGGTCGTCAGGCGGTAACGCTGTTTGCTGCTGCGGGGTGTGTTAGGCAGGGTCATTTCCATCAGCCCCGATCCGAGGGCTGGCAGCAAATAGGCTTTACGGAAATGATCCTCACCCTTGAGGCCAAGCGCAGACTGGATTTGCTGCCGAGACATCTCCCCGACCACGGCACGGAGCAGGCGCTCGACTTCCCCTGTGACTTCCCCTGTGACTTCCCCTGTGACTTCCCACCCACCCACTGTCGGGACAAGCGCTAGCGGATGTCGCGGCAAACGGATCACAAACGAGAGGCGGTCGTCGTCTGTCTCGAACAATGGCGCGGGCGAGCCGTTGGCTGCCATTTCCTTCAGAATTTTCGGAATGCCGGTGGAGCGTCCTTCGGTCATCTCCAGCTCTTTCAGGAACTCCCCGATCCGCCGGTTGCGATAGCGGCGGCTGACCGCCCGCCCGGCCTGAAAGTCCTCCAGTCGAATCGACCGATCCGGGCCAGGGAAGCTCAAAATGACCAGTTCTTCATTGCTGATGCGCACCTCAATGGGCTCGCGCTCTTCGTAAGACCGGTGATACACCGCATTGACCAAGGCCTCCTCGATGGCGGCATAAGGAAAATTCCAGACCCGTGTCGCTTCGGCGCGGTCAGGATGCTTGATGACCGTCTGGCGCAAGTAGTTGCGTTGGATATAGTTCAAAGCCTCGCGCGTCATCCGTGCCAGCGGACCCTTGAAAATCTTTTCCTCGAAGCGATCCCCGCCCGCGCCTTCGGGAAACCAGACCACATCGATTTGCACTGCGGGGAAGAACCGCTCCGGTGTTTCATTGAAAAACAGCAGGCCCACGTTCTTGGGCCACGGTGATTCGGTAGGGCCGCCCGCCACATTCATCTGCCGAGCCAATGCCTCGACCGACAGCCCGGGCGCATCCTCTGCCAGCGTGCTGCCCACCTCCTGCAAGAATGCCTGCATCAACGGCTTGGACAGGTCATCGATTCGTGCCGACTGGTTGTAGCGGTCATCGAACGGCACCTTGGCCGCCAGGCTCAACAACTCCTGCTCGGTGTCGCCCTTGGCCTCCACCGTGCTGCTGTAGCGGCGGATGTAATAGCGCCACGTCTTCTTGTTGGCGGTGACAGCTTCCGGTGCCTTGTATGGCCGGGTCTGGCCGCCCGGTGCCCATAGCACGATCAACTTGCGACCCTCGACCTCCTCAATGCTCAACACAGGAAAGTACGGAGGCTGGATCAACTGGCAGTGGGCCAGCAGTTCCCGCTGGATCTTGTCTAGCTGGTTATCGGCCAGCCCAACTGGCGGAAACATCGGCTGGCCGTTGGCGTCGCAATCCTGTCCGATCACCACGTAACCGCCGCCGAGGTTTTCGAAGTCGTTGGCAAAAGCGCACAGGGTGCGGATGATCGCGTCCGGATTCCATCCAGCCTTGTACTCGATGCGCTCGCCCTCGACGGTGCGCTGGCGCAGCAGGTCAGTGAGGTTGATGGGAAGTTTGGTGCTCATGCGGGGGCACCTCCAGCACACTTGGATTTGATGAACTCAAAAACTGGCTTGAATGGCTCAAAGCATGACTTATCGAGCGTCGGCACGACCTCTTTGGCGAAGGCGGTCTTATCTCTATCTGATTTAAAAACAACCTTGGTGCCACCAACACAGGGTTCTTGATGGTAGTAGTCTGCTGTTGGCGCTTGCCCATAGAACAAATGCTCAATTTCACAGCAAGAATCGCCACCAAAGGTTTCACCAGTTGCCGGGTTTCGGATTACCTGCTTTTGAATATCGGCATGCACCGGGACAGGAAGCATGACTGCATAAGACTCGCCGTGCGCCCATTTCTTTATCAAGCCCTTGAATGGATCGTTGGCTGTCACATTCCCGTTAAGACCATTCCACTGGTCGTAGGCCTTATCAAAATCGAACAAGGCGAATATGGGTAGCCCGCCCATCTCACCATGAATTCGGTTATCGGTCAGCAACTGATTGATGTACGTGCAGCTGAATGCATAGAACGGAATGAAAGGCATCTCCTCCTCATAGAGCTTGTACCAAGCCTCCTTGAGTATGATCGGGTCGGTGCTGCCCTCAGTAAAAAGAACGGGCTTCTTTTCGATCTGGACGGCATTGATAATGCTGAGAAGCTGTTCCTGCTCTGAATACTTGATTAAATCCGAGCTCAGCTTCTTGATCGCAATTGCTTTGGGCAAGTCGTAGCAATTTGCCTGATTGTCCTTGATGTCAAAGAATTTGATCTTTTTCTTGTCATGGGGAATGAGCGTCACTGCACTGTGGCTACTCATCAAAACGTGGCTGGTTTTCGCTGCAGCATCCGTGATGTCGAAAACTTGCCGCAGAAAATCAAACTGCCATTCTGGATGAAGGAACGCATCCGGCTCATCCAGCAAGATCAGGCAATTGCGGTCTTTGAAAAGCTCGACGATAGAGTAGATGTACACCGACTGAAACTGACCATCGCTGAAGTATCTAATCGTGCCGTCCAAGCCGCTGGTCAGGATGAGCGGGACCGAGAGGTCCGCCAACATGCCCAACGTCTTCAAATTGTCGAACTGGCGAAAGATGTCCGATAACGACTCATCGGCAAAGCGCTGTTGGAACAGTTCGACGTTGACGGCTATTTGATAGCGATCCTTCTCCGCATCAAATACATTGCTGTGATTAAACTCACCCTTGACGCAGGTGACCAACTTATCCAGAAAGTCACGCGTGATGCCGTCCGCGCCCCAATAGTGAGTACGAGGATCAAAGTTCTCAATGCTGTCTGTGCCGAGTGCCTTGAGTGCGCCAGTGGCAAATGATGGCCGCTGCAACACCAGTTGCAGATCAGCCCCAATGCTTTCTATCCCCAGTTTTTGGCAAACGAACTGTCGCGCCTTGTTTTCGTCGGGCTGTGCCAGCAAAACTGCCAGCAGAAGTTGCCTGTACTCCGGGCCAACCCCCATGAAGCGGCGACTGTCATCGAGATTTGCGCCTTTGATGCGCCCACGAAATTTCGCTTCGTAGTCAGCAACCAGTTGAGCAACCGTAGTGTTGTGGCCAGAGTAGTAGATCAAGACATTGTCTGGAAATGGTGTTTGCCCCAGCGTTTTGCGATCTTCGTCCTTGTTGATTCGCAGTTTTCCCGCCTTCCATTCGATTTCAGTCTCTTGCCCTTCGATTTCGTAACTCACGAGGTAATCGAAGGAGATTTCATTCGCAGGGCGGCCAAATTGATCTAGATGCCGGAATATCTCAATCAGCGCCTCGAATAGATTCGACTTGCCACTGCCGTTCTTTCCTACGAACACATCGATAAAGCTCGTGCCATCAAAACTCAACGTAAAATTCTTGAGATTCTTGTAGTTGCTGACAAAGAGTGATTTCAGGTGCATGACTGTTTTCTCACATCTTCACCATCAGGGAGCTCAACAACGCTGTCTGCTGGTTGGCGGCTGCGTCAATCTTCTCTTCCAACGCATTGCACATATTCATCAGCCGATTGATCTTCACCACAATTCGGTGCTGTTCTTGAATCGGCGGGATCGGTATTGGGAGGCTCTTTAGAGTCTTTTGGTTAATTTTCGGCATCGTCCCCGACGTTCCGGATGCTCGCTCCCTGAGAAAGTTTCTTGCTGGCTCCGAACTCATCGCAAAGTACAGATAATCAGTGTCAAGCTCCGAGGACACACGTAGCTTCATCATCAAATCTGGATAGATGTAGCAGTTGGGCTCACCCCGATAAACAGCAGGTACGCCAACGTACTCCAGCGTATTCCCTCGTTGGACCAGAATGTCGCCGTCACGCAGCCAAAGGTCGGAATCAGACGAAATTTCGTCCGCGATAAATTTCGCGTGCTCGCCTTTGAATACACCCGAAGTTGTCGCACTGAGCGTTAGTGAACGCACTGGAGTCTCATAGTCAACTGCCCTCGGCGAGAATCCATTGGTTGGGCCAGAGACAAGAAGGTCGCCGAGGCAGTGCCACTCCCAGTGTCCAGGAATCTCGTAGCCTAGTGGCTTGGCATCGCGAATCGGATTGGGTGACTCTTGAATCTTGAGGCGACGCCGTTCTGACGCTACCTTGGTTAAGGTCTCAATTGCTGAACCGTCCTCATCGGTCTGATCGCTTAACCTGCCCCGCACGGCAAGCTGCAGGATGGTCTTACGTAATTCTGTGACATTTTCTTTGACTGAATATAGATCGCCGAAGTGCTGGGTGATAAAGGCCCAAGCATCGTCGGCGCTGCGGTCGCCGGTAGTGTCGAGCAGCTGCGAAAGCGCGGCAGCGTGTGTGGTCAAGCGTTTTTTTTCGCGCTCAATTCGCAGATTTTCCAGCACATCACATTGCGCTATTAGTTGATCAACTTTGGCGACGATGCGGTGTTGCTCTTCAAGTGGTGGGAGTGGGATTGGTATCTCGATAAACTTGGCAATGGAGACGCCACCAATGATTCCGGTCATCGCGGCTGTAAATGATGCGCGGAAGGCTGGGGACTGATAAACGTAGAGGATGAATCGCGACGGAATCTGCCCATACAATTCATTTGCAAACAGTTTGTTGCCGAAACAGATGTCGCGATCTGTCAGTCCACACTTCTTTCCCGCACTTCCACCTTCAGCACAAATCAGCACAGCGCCTTGATGTGCGATCCTGAATTTTTCTTCATCCGGGGGAATGCAAATGCCGTTGTCGTAGTTCAGCGGTTCGAAACCGTAGCCGACATCCTTGGTTGCTATGTAGGGCAACCCCTCGACACCGACATATTTCGACTCTTTTTCGGATGCATTGATGCTGTTGCCGTTGAAAATACTGCCCATCGCACCGAGTCGAACCCACTGCCAACCCTGTGGCAATGCATAGGGTTCATCACTGGCAGTGATCTCTGGCAGGGGTTTGGGCGCTTTAATTTTGCGCTCTTTCACCAGCCGCTTCTTTTCGGCTTCAATCGTCCTGATCAGTTCGCTGGCCGGTGAGTCATTTGGGTCTTGCGGCACCAGTTTTCCCTGCATCGCAAGCTTCAAAATCAACTCGCGCAATCTCGGGATGCCATCGGGCGCGGCAAAGGCCGTATCAAAGTGTTGCTCAAGCAGCTCCATCACTGCCCTCCGAGCGCGAGCATCAGCTCGCTCTTCAACGCGCTCTGCGCCTCAGCCAGTTGGCGGCTGATTTCCTGATATTCCGCCATCAACTCGGCAGGATCACGGTGGCTCACCTCCACCGCGTGGGGATTCTTGCAGTCCAGGTTGTAGTTGCGCGCCGCAATGTCTGCAGCCGATACCTTCCAGGCGTTCTCTGTTGTCTTCCGCCCTTTGCGTGAGGGGCCACCCCACCAGGCCTTTTCGAGGTCAAATTCCTTGATCTCCAGCGGCTTGGAGCGTGAATAGCTCTTGTAGCCATCCGGGTAAGGATGTTCAAAAAACCAAACGTCCTTGGTGGGTTCGCCCTTTTCGAAGAACAGCACATTGGTGGCGATGCTGGTGTAGGGCGCAAAAACTCCCTTGGGCAGGCGCACGATGGTGTGCAGGTTGAACTCTTCGAGCAGTTCGCGTTTGAGCGTGGTCTTGGCGCCTTCACCAAACAGGAAGCCATCCGGCAGCACGACGGCGGCGCGGCCTGTGTCGTGCTTGAGCAGATGCATGATCAGCGCCATGAACAGATCGGCGGTTTCGCGGGTTTGGTACTTGCGCGGAAAGTTGTTTTCGATGCCGTCTTCTTCCATGCCGCCAAAGGGCGGATTGGTGAGGATGATGTCCACCCGGTCTTTCGGGCCGTAATCTTTCAGCGGACGGCTCAGGGTGTTGTCGTGGCGGATGTTGCTGGGCACATCGATGCCGTGCAGCATCAGGTTGGTCATGGCCAGCATGTGCGGTAGTGGCTTTTTCTCTACGCCATGGAGGCTGTCTTGCAGCTTAATGCGGTCAGCTGCTGTTTTGACCTGTGCCTTCAGGTGCTCGATGGTGCAGGTCAAAAAACCACCCGTGCCGCAGGCCGGGTCCAGCACGCTCTCGCCCAACTGCGGGTCAAGAATGTCCACCAGAAACTGGGTGACGGCACGTGGCGTGTAGTACTCGCCTGCGTTGCCCGCCGATTGCAGATCGGCCAGGATTTTTTCGTAGATGTCGTTGAACAGGTGCCGGTCTGTGGATGAGTTGAAATCGACATCGCTCTCAATGGTGTTGATAACCTGCCGCAGCAAGGTGCCGGATTTCATGTAGTTGTAGGCATCTTCGAACACCGAGCCTACGACTTTGCCGTGCGGCGTTACGCCGGCGGCGGTTGCCAGTTTTTTCAATGATGGGAAGAGCTCGTTGTTGACGAAGTCAATCAGCTCTTCACCGGTGATGCCTTCGGCATCTTTGGCCCAGTTGCTCCAGCGAAAGCGGCTTTGCAGTGGCGATTTGTAGCCGGGAATGGTGAGCTGCCATTCCTGCTCTTTGTCGTCGAAGATTTTCAGGAACAGCAGCCAGACGATCTGGCTGATGCGCTGGGCGTCGCCATCCACGCCCACGTCCTTGCGCATGATGTCTTGGATAGTTTTGATCAGGGTGCCGATGGACATAAATGGATTCCGTGATATTTGTCAGGCGCGCAGCTGCGAAGAGCCGTAAAGCGCTTGTTCGAGTTCGTGAATGGCACACTGGTATCTATCCAGCCCGCCAAAGGCACGGATGATCTCCATGGGTGTACCGAAACTTGTGAAGGGCGCAATGGTGAGGATCTGGGTTTCCTCAATGGGGCCAACGCCTTCATCGGCGTATTTATCCAGCAAGGCCTGGAGTACACGCTGCGCCTGTTCGCCATAGCGGGTGAAGTAGTCGCGCTTTTTGACCTGTTCTGCGCGCTCTTTGCGGGTGAGCGGCGGTTGATCCCAGGCTACATGGCAGACCAGATCAAAAGGGTCGAATTCCTTGCCGGACTGGCGGCCAATTTCTTCGGCCAGCGCGTCAAAGAACACGCCTTCATTAGCCAACGCATCAATGATGGCTTGCTTTTTCTCTGCATCGTTCCAGCGGCGCAAAAAATCATCGAGTGAGCTGAACTCCTTGGCGAGCGCCTTGCGCGTGTAGTCTTTCAGTGACTCTGTGATCAGGCGGCCTGCCGCATCGAAATACTGCACTCGCTCGGACGCCACTTTGACTTCTACGTTGGCGACAACGTAGCGACGGATGCCACTGCCTTCCTCGCCGGGCTGAGGTTCAGCCACGCCCGACCACGGCGATTCTTCTGTTGGCTGATAGGTAAATCCCTCAGGAGCTGGTGACCCTTCGCCATCATCTGGTGGTACTGGCGAGTCATCCCCTTTGGGTTCATAAATCTGAACTGGGTCACCATCAAAATCCGGATCGGCGAACAGTTCGGTCGCCTTTTTGAAATCGATGATGGTGAAGTAGTACTTGTCGTAATCCTCATTGATGCGCGTGCCGCGCCCGATGATCTGCTTGAACTCGGTCATGGACTGGATGCGCTGATCCAAGACAATCAGTTTGCAGGTCTGCGCATCCACGCCAGTGGTCATCAACTTTGATGTGGTGGCGATGACGGGGTACTTCGATTCCGGGAAGATGAAGTTGTCGAGCTCTGCCTTGCCCTCTTCGTTATCGCCGGTGATGCGCATCACGTACTTGCTGTTCTGCGCGACGAGATCCGCGTTTTCATTCACCAATGCCTGCCGCATGCGTTCAGCGTGATCGATGTTGTCGCAAAAGACGATGGTTTTATCGAAGCGATTGGTTTGCTTCAGGAAGTCGCTGATTTTTTTTGCAACCAGAGCCGTGCGCTTTTCCAGAACGAGGTTTTTGTCAAAATCGCGCTGGTTGTAGATCCGATCTTCGATCTCATTGCCGTGCTTATCAACCATGCCCTTGTCGGGCCGCCAGCCGGTAAGGTCTTTGTCCAGGTCAATACGCACCACCTTGTAGGGGGCCAGAAAGCCGTCGTCGATACCCTGGCGTAGGGAGTAGGTGTAAATCGGCTCACCGAAGTAATCGATGTTGGATACTTCTTTGGTTTCTTTAGGGGTGGCAGTCAATCCGATCTGCGTGGCCGACGAGAAGTATTCAAGAATCTCCCGCCAGGCCGAGTCGGCTGCTGCGCTGCCGCGATGACATTCGTCGATGACAATCAGATCGAAGAAATCACGACTGAACTGCTTGTAGATGTTGCGTTCTTCTTCAGTGCCAGTGACAGCCTGATACAGCGACAGATAGATTTCATACGACTTGTTGGCCTGCCGCTTCTGGATCTTGGTCATGGCTGACCCGAAGGGCTTGAAGTCGTTGGTCATGGTCTGATCGACCAAGATATTCCGGTCGGCCAAAAACAAAATGCGTTTTTTGGCTTTGGATTTCCACAAACGCCAGATGATCTGAAAAGCGGTGTAGGTTTTGCCAGTGCCGGTGGCCATGACCAGCAGTAGGCGGTTCTGGCCGCGAGCGATGGCTTCAATGGTCTTGTTGATGGCCAGCAGCTGGTAGTAGCGTGGGGTTTTGTTGCTGCCGTCGCTGTAATAGTCCTGCGAAATCAGTTCGCTCTGTGCAGTATTTAGGCCAAGGTGTTCCGCCCACCATTGCCAAAGTACATCTGGGCCCGGCAATTCGTGCAGAGCCAACTCACGCTCAATGACACCGTCTTTGGCAATCTTGTTGTGAAACAGGAAGCCGTCGCCATTGCTGCTGAACACAAAAGGCACCTGCAGCATTTCGGCATAACCCAGCCCTTGCTGCATACCATCGCCCAACGAGTGCTTATTGTCTTTTGCCTCGATGACCGCGATCGGCATGTTGGGCTTGTGGAACAACACATAGTCCGCGCGCTTATTCTGAGCACGGGTGTGCAGTTTGCCACGGACGATGATGCGACCCTTTGTGAGCGGAAACTCTTCACGTACCTGAGTGGCGATATCCCAGCCCGCCTGCTCAAGTGCAGGGGTGATGAATTTGGTGCAGATGTCGCGCTCACTGAGCTGGCGTTTATCCATATCAGACGGAATCTCCATGTTCGCGGTCTTGATCTTCATCCGCTCCGCCTGCGCGCACCCATTCATCCACCTCGGAAAGCTGGAATTTCCACAGCCGCCCCACACGGTGCGCGGGCAGGCCCTTGCGCTCGCGCCAGCGGTAAACGGTGTCCTTGGCCACGCCCAGGTGCTGGGCGACATCCTCGGCGGTAACCCACGGTTCGGTAGTCATGGCATTGGCGCTCGGGTTTTGCATTTCAAAGTCGATGAAGATCGTTGAAAGTCTACCAGAGGGGCGCAGTGCCGACCACACTGCACACTGAAACGCTCCTGCTGGCGTGGTCGGAAACGAAGTGCGCGACCCTCGCGCCGCCCGGCAATAGGGGTAAGTGGTGCCGCCATTGCCCCATTTGTGGTGGCTGCTACCCCGATATAGCTTGGCTTCCTGATCGTTCAGCGCGTGAATGGTGGCGTGTTCAATCAATCCGGAGCCTGCCATGACCACCCAGGCCACTGCCCTCAACGCCTACCTGCAGCGCATGCCGACGATCCGGGACAAGATCGAGGCCCTGCAGCAACTGGCCGACGATCACTTCGGCCACGATCCCGACGCCATCCACTGGGGCCACGTCGGTGACCTCGCCAGGGTGGATCAGGCGCTGGACGATCTGCTGGCGATCTTCGAAGGCCCGGCCAAGTGAGGGAGATCGCCATGGAAACCCTGCCCAAACTCTCCCCAACCCAAAGACTGCTCCTGCGCGCTGCCGCCCGCCAGGCCGATGGGCGCGTGATTCCGCCAAGCACCATGCGCGGCGGCGCCCGAGTCAAGGTGCTGACCACGTTGCTTAACCGTGGCTGGATTGAGCCTGCCGACGGCGGCCACCTGCTGACTGACGCGGGCTACGCGGCCATCGGACAGCAGCGCCCCGCACCGCCGGATGACGTCCAGCCGATGGACACCATCGGTGACCTCCAACTTCTGGAGGGCATCCCAGTACGCCCCGGCACCAAACTCGCAGCACTGGTAGTAGCGCTGCGTCGCCCGCAGGGCGCAACCAGCCTGCAACTGATGCTTGCGACCGGCTGGCAGCCCCACACCGTGCGCGGTGCAATTTCCGGGATGCTGCGCAAGAAGCTCGGCCTGAACGTGGTGCTGGCGCACAACGACACTGGCGAGCGGGTGTACCGCATCTGTCCACTGGCAGGTCCTAACAAGGAGCAATGACCATCACCATCATCACAAGCGTCACACCCTATGGCTCCGGTGATGCTGGTGACGGTCGTGACGGTGATTCCCTGTTGTTTTACCTTGCCAGGACGTACATACGGGGTGTGAGCTCAACGCACACTCTTGCACCGGTGTCACCGACATCAGATTTAATATACTGATGTTTTGTCCAGTATTTTCATGAAGAACTTCGTCCCGACCACCTGCGACCCGTACTGGGAGGAAGCCGACTGGCTGCCGCCCTGGTACATCCTGGAGCGGTGGTGTCAACGGAATGAGGCGTGCATCCAGGCCAAATTGCAGGCCCTGCTGTCTGCCTGCGAACGTGGCGAGGTCCAGTACCGGCGCAGTGACGGCAAAACCTATGACGACCCGGTGCACGAGTTGTCCAGCGGAGGCAAGCTGCTGATCCAGCGGCAGAGCTTCAATCAGTGGTGCACAGCTTTTGAAGGAAAAACACCCTTGGCTGGTGGATTGCCCTCGGTCACCGCACCGGCGACACCGGCATGGGCGCACCAATACGTCTCTCGACCTGCTTCAATTTCTTCAACACCCATTGAGCCGGACACACCCGTCGTTGCTGTCGTGAGTGCTCCTGATGCTGCCTCCGATGCCAGTGCTGCGAGCAATCCCGTCGATGCTGATCTGTCGGAATCCGAACTGCGCAAAGGGGCGGTCACCGCTGACGAAATCATCCAGGCCTTTCGCGTCCGGCCAGACTCGCACCAGAACTACAAGTGGTGGAACGAGCGCTTTACCAATCCCAGTCGGTACAAAAAAATCCTGACCGCCCGTGTGCAAAAGGGTAAAGCCAGTCGTGGTGGCCAGCATTTCCCGTCGTGGTGGAACCCTTTCATGATTGCCAGTTGGCTGATTTCGGAGCGCCACATGCAACGCGACCGGGTGGTGCGCGCCCTGCAGCAGTCATTCCCGGATTTCGCGGTCAACGACCACCTGTTGTAGTCCGCTGGCCAGGTCAAAAACCCCGGTCCCACCCGCATACGGTTGGGGCTTTGCCAACCACTCCCAACCGCAGTTGATCTCGTAAGTCCCTGTCGCACTTGGACTTGCCGACCGTAGCCTTTGCTGCGGTCGGGCTCTGCTTGAGAACCTTCGGCGCATTCCATTGCGTTCCCGGAGGTTCAAATGCATTCCCACCCCAGCCAGCCCGGACTATCCGTGCTGCGTCGCCCCCAAGTCGAAACCCGCACTGGGCTGTCGCGCAGCTCGCTGTACGCGCTCATTGCCAGCGGCAGATTCCCCGCGCCCATCCGCCTGACACCCAACACCGTGGGGTGGCTCGAGCATGAAATCGAGCGTTGGATCGCACAGCGTGTTCAGGCCACACGCCAACAGGGGGCGTGACGATGGGCGATATCCAAACATCAGCGCTGCGAACATTCGCACAATTCGCACCGCCTCGCACGGCCACAAACCCAGCAGCCATGCGGGGTTTCGCAAGATTCGCAGGATTCGCACAGCGCATCCCTGAAATCACGTATTTCCGGTCGAGGGGCTGCTGATGCAAGGCATCCCAAGCCGCAGTGCACCGCGTCCCGATTGGGCCATGGGCGAAGCCCCCATGCCACTGACGCGTGAATTGCCACCGGCGTCTACCTTCCCGCATGAGGCCCTTGGCCACATCGGCTGCGGTGTGGTGACGCTGATGCACCAGGTCATTCAGGCACCGGTGGCACTTGTGGGGCAAACCATCCTGGCGGCGATGAACCAGGCCAGTCAGCCCTACGCCAATGTTTGCATCGATGGCCGCGTGTCACCGCTGTCGGAATATTTCCTCACCCTGGGGGAGTCTGGAGAGCGCAAATCGGCCGCCGATGGCTGGGCCCTGGCCAGCGTGCGTCAGCAGCAAAAACAACTCATGGCCCGGTATGAGCAGGACCGTGATGTCTTCGACAAGGCCTTGGAGGTGTACGAGACCACCAGCAAGCGCATCCTGGCTGACAAGAAACTCAGCCCCGAAGTCAAGCAGGCCCGACTGCAGGAACTGACCAAGCCACAAGCGCCGGTGATGCCGCTGCTGATCGTCTCCGAGCCCAGCAGCGAGGCCATCCAGCGGCAACTGATCATAGGTGAACCATCCATTGGCCTGGTCAATGACGAAGGTGGTCAATTCCTGGGTGGCTTTGCCATGTCGGCAGAAAAGCGACTGGGCACCTTGACCACGCTGTCCAGGCTGTGGGACCGGGGTGAATTTGACCGGGTGCGGGTGGGCGATGGATCGGGTAGCTACTACGGCCGTCGCCTGTGCCTGCACCTGATGGTGCAACCGGCGGTAGCCAGCAGCCTGCTCGCTGATCCCTTGGCCCGTGAACAAGGCTTCTTGGCCCGCTGCCTGGTGAGTTATCCCGCCTCGACCGCTGGAACACGCATCTATGTGGAAACTGACCTGAATGCAGCACCTGCATACCAGGCCTACAACACCCGTTTGAATGAACTGCTGGCAGGTCCATGGCCCAAGGCCAACGATCATGAATTGGACCCACCCAATTTGTTCCTGAGCCCCGAGGCCAAGCGCACCTGGATTGCCATCTACAACGATCTGGAATCTGGTCTCGCACCACAGGGCCCCTTTGTGAATGTGCGTGCACTGGCCTCCAAGGCACCAGAACACATTGCCAGATTAGCTGGCACCTTTGCCGTGTATGAGGGCGATGACGAGATCCACGAAGAGCATGTTGATCGCGCCTTACGCCTGGTTCTGCATTACCTCGATGAAGCCCAACGGCTTTGGGGGGCTGGACAGATCAAACCCGAGCTGCGTTTGGCGCAAGAGTTGTTGCACTGGTGGCGCACCAAGGTCGGTACGGGTCGTGTCATCACGCTCACCGATGTTTATCGCAACGGCCCCAGTGCCATCCGCAGCGCCGCTGTCGCCCGCACGGTAGTGCGCATCCTGCTGGAGCACGGCTGGCTGATGAATGGTGTTCACCCCAAGGCCAAGGAAGCCTTCGAACTGGTGGCTCCTCGATGAAAACACGCATTTGGACATCCACCCGTGCGAATTCTGCGAATTCCGCGAAAACCCGCACCAGCACTGGCTTTGCACGCATGCGAAGCCTTGCGAATCGTGCGAATCCCGAACGTTCGACGCCACGCCGCCCGGCGTCCCACACCTTGTGGGCGGCATTGATGACATTACTGAAAGGACGAGTATGAAACTCAGCAACCCCCTGAAGAAGGCCAGCCAGACCGGCAAAGCCCAGACCACGCAATCCGAGCACCTGCTGGATGGATTGGACCGCATCAAGGCCCTCATCCAACCGATGCGCGAGCGGATGCAACGCTACGACCAGACCATCCTGGCCTTGGCCCAGGCACGGGATCGCATGATCGACCTCAAAGACCCGCAGCCCCCGGTCATGCGTCTCACTGTCGAGCGCGAACTGCTGCTGGCACGCGGCGATAGCGAAGGCCTTGCGCGTTTCGATGCCGAGCACGGCCAAGCCCTGCAAGACGAGCGCAATGCCAGCGAACGCCTACAGCGCGAGCGCGTCGAGCAGCCCGCCCGCATCAAAGCTCTGGAGCAGGTGGCCAAGGAGATTGCCTCCGAGATGAAAGATCACATGAAAGATCTGTTCGACGCCCAGCAAGTCGCCAAAGACGTCTTCAAACCCTATGCCCAGGCCTGCTATGACACCGCACAGCCCTATGTGCAAGCGATGCAAGCCGCTCAAGCCGCCGACCACGTATTGGAAGCCGTCACCACCTTCCACTGGTACGACATGTTTGGTGACTTGAAGCAGTTCGTCAAACCAGAGCTTTTGAGTTCACGCGGCGACAAGGTGCTGCCGACCGATTTGCCAGGGATCGAATTCGAGGCCATTCGGGACCTCAACCATGCCGTCGATCGCGCCGACAGCGCGCTCTATGACCAGATGCGTCTGGAGGCCGAAGCGGCGGGACTGGACAGCAAACCGGTGCGCTTTTACACGCCCCCTGGCGAGCACGATGAGCGCGCCGTGTATACGCCCGATGGACTGGTGCCACGTCGCGTCAAACACATGCCTATACCCGTGGGTGGTGGCTTTACGGTTGTCAGCATCTGATCAGGGGCCTGGCCATGGAAATCCATTCCACCCGCCTTGATGCGGGCAACCCATTCGCGCGGCAGCAGCAATTGGCTCACGCTGTGCGTCTTAGCCTCAACCGCCTGCCGCCCAAGACCCGGGCACAGGTGTTGGCGCAAGCCATGCCGCCCGTGCAGCCACAGGTCCCGATGCCACAGAGCGCGGTGTCGTATCGCGTGCCCGTGCCGGTGGTGCAGGCCACGGCCACCCCGGTGCAGCCGGTCAAGCCGACCGTGGTCTACCGCCCTCGTCGCATGGCGCAAATCGTGCCTTGGCAACTGGCCCTGCTGATCAACGGCATTCGCCTGTCGCGTCGAGTCCAGAAGGTCTGGGCACGCGAGATGAAGGACGCCAAACAGGAACTGCGTTGGTGGCAACGGCACCTGCTGCGGGCTTTGGCGCGCCGGTGGGGGCCACAGGGGGCGCCTGCGGGCAATCGACGGGTCCTTCCTGCGCATAAGGCTATACGGGGGGCAACAGCGCAACGCTTCGCTAGGCGTTGACCAGAAAACCAGGTTACCACCCCGCCGGTTACCACGGCGGTTACCACCCCCGGCGCTGGCCGGGGGGCATCACACATCCGGAGAAAACATGAAAACCGATTCCTCACTTCCCCTTCCTCACCCCCACTTCCTGATGCCAGTGGGGCCAGACACCTCTGACATCGAACTGACCGTCATGGGCTGGTTCGCCGCTGGTCATGAATTGTTGTGGGTACCGATCTTTGAAGTCGATGACCGTCCAGGCGCCTTGGCCGAGGCACAAGCCGATGCCCAGAAGATCACCCGGCGTGGCCCGTTCGTGGTGCGTCATTTGACGGACCTGTATTGGTTGCCACTGGGCATCCGGGGATGGTTGATTCCGGCGCACCTGGAGGACACCGATGTGATCTGCATGCGCGAGGCCAAGGGCGAGATCAGCTTTGGCCGCATCCAGCGCAAGGGCACAGGTCAGCCCCTGAGTTGGCGTGACGCCACAGAAAGCGAGTTGTGAGAGCAGTTTGCGCTTGGCTTCTGGCGGCAGAAGCGCGTTCATGGAGGTCCGCAAACCACTCTCAGGAAAGGAACATTGAAATGACCATCACCAACGTCACAACCGTCACCGCGCAGGTGACCGACACCAACCACCGGCCCAAGGGCACCATGCCCGTGCAGCTGGAATTTGACGCCGAAGGTCCCGTGCGTGCGCAACACGCCGGGCAGGTTTACCGCTACACCGGCAAGGCAGGCCACAACCGGGCCACGGGTCTGGCCGTGCGCGAAATGGCCACCATCGAGGACGCCCGCCTGTGGATCACGGTGGACGGCCAGCAGATCTGGGAGGACTGAGCATGGCCGATCAACACGCCAGCATTGCAGCCCAACTGGCCGCACTACCCTCCATGCCCATGGCCGAGCTGTGGGCCCTGTGGGACCAGCATTTCCCCCGGCGGCCCAGCCACCGCAATCGCCACTATGTGCAGTCACGCCTGGCCTATCGCATCCAGGAGAAAGCCTATGGCGCTCTGTCCACCAACATCCGCAAGATGCTGGTGGAGGCCGGTGCCAAGCATTCCAAGATCAAGTCTGCCGCCGGTCAAAGCACCAAGACCCTGCTGATGCCCGGCACCACGCTGATCCGGGAATGGGATGAACGCAATCACCGCGTGACAGTCACGCCCGATGGCCTGTTCTCCTTGGATGGGCAGCTCTTCAAGAGCCTGTCAGCGGCGGCGCGTCACATCACCGGCACCCAATGGAATGGACCAAAGTTCTTTGGTCTGCGCAGTGGCAAAGGGGACCTGTGATGCGGGCACCCCTTACAACCCCGAGCCTGGCACCCCGGCGCTGTGCGGTGTACTGCCGCGTCTCCAGCGACGAGAGGCTGGATCAGTCCTTCAATTCCATCGATGCGCAAAAGGAAGCCGGGCGCGCCTTCATCAAGAGCCAGAGCCACGAGGGGTGGATTGCCGTGGCCGACGATTATGACGATGGTGGTTTCTCCGGCGGCAACATGGAGCGTCCCGCCCTGCGTCGCCTGATGGCCGACATCGAGGCTGGCAAGGTGGACATCGTGGTCGTGTACAAAATCGACCGGCTGTCACGATCCTTGGCCGACTTTGCGCGGATGGTTGATGTGTTCGACCGCCACCGGGTCAGCTTCAGCGCCGTTACACAGCAGATCAACTCGGCCACTTCGATGGGGCGCCTGATGCTCAACGTGCTGCTGTCATTTGCCCAGTT
>JACCDV010255085.1_pt1 | contig 16774 bp, 18 predicted proteins | sample 7446131 | NCBI WGS metagenome assembly JACCDV01 (sample SAMN15323448, study PRJNA562643) | freshwater metagenome | isolation source: river surface water | place: USA:Blue River Watershed | collected 2017-08-17 | reverse complement strand
CTACGGTTATGACAGCGTGACCATGATGCAGGAAACCAAGACCACGGTCTGCAACATCGAGAAGGCTTGAGGAGAACACGATGGCACGAATGAAATTCATCTGTGACGCCGAGCGCTGCATCGAATGCAACGGCTGCGTTACCGCCTGCAAGAACGAACACGAAGTCCCCTGGGGTGTGAACCGCCGCCGTGTGGTCACGCTCAACGACGGCGTGCCCGGCGAAAAATCCATCTCGGTCGCCTGCATGCACTGCTCGGACGCGCCCTGCATGGCGGTCTGCCCGGTCAACTGCTTCTACAAGACCGAAGAAGGCGTGGTGCTGCATGACAAGGACGTGTGCATCGGCTGCGGCTATTGCTCCTATGCCTGCCCGTTTGGAGCGCCCCAGTTCCCGGGCGCTGGCACTTTTGGCGTGCGCGGCAAGATGGACAAATGCACCTTCTGCGCCGGTGGCCCCGAAGAGCACGGAAGCCAGGCCGAATTCGAAAAATACGGCCGCAACCGCCTGGCCGAAGGCAAGCTGCCGGCCTGCGCCGAGATGTGCTCGACCAAGGCCCTGCTTGCCGGTGACGGCGATGTGGTGGCCGACATCCTGCGCCAGCGGGTGGTGCAGCGTGGCAAGGGCGCCGAAGTCTGGGGCTGGGGCACCGCTTACGGCAGCGCCGCCAAACAGGGAGCCTGAACATGAGAACCCTTCTTTTGCTGTCAGCTCTGGCCGGTGCCATGGTGTTGGGCGCTTGCGGTGAAAGCCCGCAGGACAAGGTGGGCATCCGCAGTGACAAGCCGGCCCAGGCTGGCACCGGTGTGGCGGTGTTCACAGACCCGGGCTGGACGGCGGGCGACAAGGCCAGCTGGTCCAATCACCTCAAGGCCCGTGCCAGTTACGGCATGAACGACCACCAGCGCGCGCCCAAGTGAGGAGACGCTCATGCAACGCTTCTTCCTGATCGGCGCCTGGCTGCTGGCCTCGGCTACCGTGTGGGCGCAGAACGCGCCACCGGCCGATGCCGCAGCCGGTGGCGTCAAGAGTGCCAACATCTTCCAGATCGCGCCGGACGCCGACAGCGACCCGAAGTACAAGACCCAGACCAATGCCGAACGTGCCAAGGTGCAGCCCGGCAACAATGCGCCGATGTGGGGGCAGGTGGGGCAGGGCGTGACCGGCTACAACAGCCTGCCCAAGAGCCAGGCGCCTGAAGCCGGCAACCTGATTCAGCCCTTCGTGCAGTACCCGGGCTCGCGCCTGACGAATGCCGGTGAGGCCTGGCGCCAGGTGCGCAACAACTGGCTGATCCCCTACGGCGGCTCGCTGCTGCTGATCGCACTTGGGGCGGTGGCGCTGTTTTACTGGCGCAAGGGCACGATCGAGCTGCACGGTGCCGAAACCGGCCGCAAGATCGAACGTTTCACGCCGTTCGAGCGCTCGGCTCACTGGGCGAACGCCATTGCCTTTGTGGCCCTGGCGGTCTCGGGCATCGTGATGGCCTTTGGCAAGTTCTTCATCCAGCCGGTGATCGGCAACGCGCTGTTCGGCTGGCTGAGCTACGCCCTCAAGAACATCCACAACTTTGCAGGGCCGCTGTTTGCCGTGTCCCTGGTGATCGTCATCGTCACCTTTGTGCGCGACAACCTGCCCAGCACGGATGACATCACCTGGCTACTCAAGGGCGGTGGCCTGTTCTCGGGTACCGAGGTGCCTTCGCACCGTTTCAATGCCGGCGAGAAGGTGCTGTTCTGGGCGGGTGTGTTCTTCCTGGGTCTGATCGTGGTGGCTTCGGGCCTGGTGCTCGACAAGCTGATTCCTGGCCTGATCTACGAACGCAGCACCATGCAGATCAGCCACATGATCCATGCCGCGGCCACCTTTCTGATGATGGCCATGTTTGTGGGGCACATCTACATGGGCACGATCGGCATGCGCGGCGCCTACAGCGCCATGCGCACCGGCTACGTGGACGAAACCTGGGCCAAGGAACACCACGAACTCTGGTACGACGACATCCAGGCTGGCAAGATCCCGGCGCAGCGCTCGCAACAGGCAGCGCCTGCCGCCAATCCTGCGGCCACCGCCTGAACACGGAGAACCCCATGAAAAAAACACTTCTGCTGATGTCTGTGTTGGCCCTGAGCGGCGCCGCGCTGGCCAAACTGCCGCCCCCGAGTGACGAAGCCAAGGCCAAGGCAGCCGAAGCCGCGGCCAAGACCGCACACGGCAACAAGGTCGCCGACTACCAGCTGTGCAAGTCGCGCGAGAAGGTGGCGGCCCACTATTACAAGACCACCGGCAAGGGCAAGCCTGCGCCCAAGGAGACCACGCCGGCCTGCGCCGATCCTGGTCCCTACAAGCCGGCGGAGCAGGCGGCAATCCCTGCTGCGGCCAAGCCCGCAGGCAAGGGCTGAGCCTTTCCGGCACAGCTGCTGAAAATCCCCCGTCGTCCGCGGCGGGGGATTTTTTACGTTAGGCTCTTCACCCATGTCTGCTGTCCTGTCCGATCCCGTTTTGCGCAAACCCCGCCTCACCCGCGCCCAGGCCCCGCTGACGCGCCGCGTGACGGTGCGCAACGAGTTTGGCGAGGTGTCCGACACCTCGATTCCCGCCGAACGCGCGCTGACCGTCTACCTGGACAAGCGCGAGCTGGTGACGCTGATGACGCTGGGCGGGGAGCCCGAGCTGCTGGTGCTGGGCTTCCTGCGCAATCAGCGCCTGATTGACTCGGTCGAACAGATCGAATCCATCACGGTGGACTGGACCATTGGCGAGGGCGAGGTGGGCGAGCCCGGCGTGGCCGCGGTGCGCACACGTGAAGGTGCCCACGTGCAGGTCGATCGCAGCGCCGAGCGGGTGGTGACCACCGGCTGCGGGCAGGGCAGCGTGTTCGGTGACCTGATGGCCCACATCGACGAGATCGAATTGCCCGATGCGCAGATCACGCAGGGCCAGCTGTACGGCATCGTCAACACCATTCGCCTGCAGGAGACGACCTACAAATCGTCCGGCTCGGTGCACGGCTGCGCGCTGTTCCAGGGCGAGGAGATGCTGCTGTTCGTGGAGGATGTGGGGCGCCACAACGCGGTGGACACGATCGCCGGCTGGATGTGGATGAACGACATCGACGGCCGCGACAAGGTGTTCTACACCACCGGCCGCCTGACCAGCGAGATGGTCATCAAGTCGGCACAGATGGGCATTCCGGTGGTGGTTTCGCGCAGCGGCATCACGCAGATGGGACTGGACGTGGCGGTGCGCGTGGGCCTGTGCGCGATTGGTCGTGCCACCAACAAACGCTTTCTGTGTTTCAGTGCGTCAGAGCGGCTGGTCGGCCAGCCGGAGCTGGCGCAGCCCTGAGATTGACCTGATCCGCTGACCACCCGCGATTGACCTTGGTGCGCCAGGTCTCGCGTAACTGCGCTATCGTCAGCACATGGACACACAAGGATGGACACAAGGTTGGCGTCTGGGCTTGCGCCAGCTCTGGCGCGATCTGCGCGCGGGCGAGTTGCGCCTGCTCATGCTCTCGGTGGCGCTGGCCGTGACGGCGCTCACGGCGGTGGGGTTTCTGGCCGACCGCATGCAGACGGCGCTCTGGCGCGATGCCCGTCAGCTGCTCGGCGGCGATGCGGTGGTGGTCAGCGACAAGCCCACGTCCGAACTGCTGGTGCAGGAGGCAGTGCGGCGCGGGCTGGTGACCAACACCCAGGTGGGCTTTCCGACCATGGCGCGCGTGCCCGTGGCCGATGGCGAAAGCCGGCTGGTCGCGCTCAAGGCGGTTGCCCCAGGTTACCCGTTGCGCGGGACCTTGGAGGTACGCCGCCAGGCCGAGGCCGCGCAGGACAGCATTCCCGCACGGGGCCAGGTCTGGGTCGATCAGGCCCTGCTCGATGCGCTGGACATGACGCCCGGCCAGCTGCTCGGACTCGGTGAGCGCGAGTTGCGCATCACCGGCGTGATCGAGCGCGAGCCCGACCGCGGTGCAGGCTTCATGAACTTCGCACCCCGCGTCATGATCAACCAGGCCGATCTGGCCTCCACCGCGCTGGTGCAGCCCGCCAGCCGCATCACCTGGCGCATGGCGGTGGCAGGGCCCGATGCGCTGGGCAGCCGCTATGCCGACTGGGTGCGCCAGCAGGCCGAGAGCGCCAACCTGCGGGGCGTGCAGGTCGAGTCACTGGACAGCGGTCGGCCCGAAATGCGGCAGACGCTGGACCGGGCCAGCCAGTTCCTCAATCTGGTGGCGCTGCTGGCGGCCTTGCTGTGTGCGGTTGCGGTGGCGCTGGCGGCACGCAGCTTTGCCGAGCGGCAGCTGGACGCCTGCGCGCTGCTGCGCGTGCTTGGGCAAAGCCAGCGCACGCTCACGCTTTCGTTTGCGACCGAGTTTCTGGGCGCAGGTCTGCTGGCCAGCCTGGTTGGTGTAGGGGCCGGCTATGCGGTGCACTTTGGCTTTGTGAGCCTCTTGCAGGGCCTGGTGGATACGCAGCTGCCCGCCGCCAGCCTGCAGCCCGCACTGCTGGGCATGGCCGTGGGCCTGACCTTGCTGGTGGCCTTTGGTCTGCCGCCGGTCCTGCAGCTGGCGCGGGTGCCTGCGCTGCGGGTGTTGCGGCGTGATCTGGGTGCGCTGCAGCTGCGCTCGGGCCTGGTGCTGGCCATGGGTCTGACGGGGTTCGGTCTGACTTTGCTCATGGTCAGCCGAGACCTGAAACTGGGTCTGATCACGGTGGGCGGTTTTGCCCTGGCGCTGCTGCTGTTTGCCGGTCTGGCGGCGCTGGCGCTCTGGGCCCTGCGCCGGCTGGTGCCAGGCGAGCAGGCGCCGCGCTGGCTGCGGCTGGCCACGCGTCAGGTCGCGGCGCGTCCGCTATTTGCTGTGGTGCAGGTCAGCAGCCTGTCGGTGGGCCTGCTGGCGCTGGCACTTCTGGTGCTGCTGCGCACCGATTTGGTGGCCAGCTGGCGGCAGGCCACGCCGCAGGACGCGCCCGACCGCTTCGTCCTCAATGTGCAGCCCGACCAGGCCAAAGACTTTCTGTCGCACCTGCAGGGCGCAGGGGTGCGTTCGCCCGACTGGTTTCCGATGGTGCGCGGCCGTCTGGTGGCGGTCAATGACCGCGAAGTGCGGCCAGCCGACTACGCGGGTGAGCGCGCGCGCCGCCTGGTAGACCGGGAGTTCAACCTGTCCTACACCGATCAGCTGCCAGCCCACAATCCGGTGTTGGCCGGGCGCTGGGTGGCTGGCGAGCAGGACGGTGTGAGTGTGGAGCAGGGCATCGCCGAGACCCTCGGCCTTCAGCTCGGGGACCGCCTGCGATTTGACATGGGCGGCGTGGTGCACGAGGCGCGCATCACCTCGCTGCGCAAGGTGGACTGGTCGTCCATGCGGGCCAATTTCTTCATGCTGTTTCCGCTGGCCGAGATGCCCGACCTGCCCACCACCTGGCTGGCGGCCTTTCGCACGCCAGAGGGCGACCGCCAGTTCGAGCGTCGCCTGGTCCAGCAGTTTCCCAATGTGACCAGCGTAGACATGCGCGCCTCGCTGGCACAGGTGCAGCGGGTGCTGGATCAGGTGATTCAGGCCGTGGAGTTCCTGTTTGCCTTTACCTTGGCCGCGGGCGTGATGGTGTTGCTGGCTGCCATCGGCGCAGGCCGCCAGGCCCGCGAGCGCGAGTACGCCATCATGCGGGCGCTGGGCGCCGGTCGCCAGCTGCTGGCGCAGGTGCAGCGCACGGAGTTGCTGGGGGTGGGTTTTCTGAGCGGCTTCATGGCCAGCGCCATGGCCCTGGTCGTGGGCTGGGCGCTGGCCCGCTATGCGTTTGACTTTGCCTGGACACCGCTGTGGTGGGCACCGCTGGCGGGTGGGCTGGCCGGTGCTGCACTGGCCTGGGGGGCCGGCACGGTGAGCCTGGCCGGGGTGTTGCGTCAGCCGGTGGTGCAGACCTTGCGGCAGGCGACCGAGTGAAACCCCGCGATGGAACGCCCATGACCGTACCCATGACCTTTGACCGTGGACAATGACGGCCATGCAGATCGAAGAGAAACCGCCGTTTGACACGCCCTTTGAATGGATCGGGGGTGAGGGTCGGGTGCGCGCATTGGTAGACCGTTTTTACGACCTGATGGATCTGGAGCCGGCCTTTGCCGAGCTGCGCGCCAGCCACGGCAGCACACTCGATGAGGCCCGCGACAAGCTGTTCTGGTTCCTCTGCGGCTGGCTCGGTGGTCCGCAGCACTACCAGGAGCGCTTTGGTCACCCGCGTCTGCGCATGCGCCACATGCCGTTTTCGATCGGCATCGTCGAACGCGACCAGTGGCTCGCCTGCATGGACCAGGCCATGACCGAGACCGGGGTCGATCCCCTGCTGCGCGAGCGCCTGAAGCAGAGCTTTTTCCAGACGGCCGACTGGATGCGCAACCGGGCGGGCGCATGAAGATCCATTCGCTGCAGGACCTGAAAAAAGTCCAGAAGGAAATCAAGGCCGCACACGAACGGCAGCAGGCCGAAGCCATGGCGCGTGCCACTGAAGAAAAAAAGCGCGAGGCCGAGCGCAACCTGTTTGCGCTGGCGGTTGGCGCGGTTCAGCCCCTGCCGGACCGCAAGCATGCACGTTTGCCCAAAACGCCTGTCGAACCTGTGGCACGGCAGTTCCAGCAGGACGAGCGGGCGGCGCTGCGCGATTCGCTCTCTGACGGATTCGACGTCAGCACCCTGCTCGATACCGATGACACCCTGAGCTTTCGGCGCCCTGGCATCGGTCCGGACGTCACGCGCAAGTTGCGCAAAGGCGACTGGACCATCCAGCGTGAAATCGACCTGCATGGCTTGCGCAGCGACGAGGCGCGCGTGGCCCTGGCCGAATTCATCCGGGAGGCGCACCGTCAGGGTCTGCGCTGTGTGCGCGTGGTGCATGGCAAGGGCCTGGGCTCGCCGGGCAAGACGCCGGTGCTCAAGAACAAGGTGCACAGCTGGCTGGTACAAAAAAGCCAGGTCCTGGCCTTTGTGCAGGCCAAGCCGGCCGAGGGCGGGGCGGGCGCGCTGGTGGTGCTGCTGGCGCCCGCGGGGTGATTATCACAGCAGGCCCTGCTCCGCCATCGACAGTGTCTGTCCATGCCCGACGATGATGTGGTCGAGTACCCGCACATCAACCAAGGCGAGCGAGGCCTTGAGGTTCTGTGTCAAGGCCTCGTCAGCCCGGCTGGGCTGGACCGAGCCGCTGGGATGGTTGTGGGCCAGCACCACGGCGGCACTCTGGTGGTGCAGGGCGCGCAGCACCACCTCGCGCGGGTAGACGCTGGTCTGCGTGAGCGTGCCGCGAAACAATTCTTCGAGCGCCAACATGCGGTTCTGGCTGTCGAGGAACAGCACCGCAAACACCTCGTGCGCCTTGTGTGCCAGGTGCAGCTGGAGGTACTGCTTGACCGCGCCCGGGGTGTGAAACGCCTCGCGTTCGCGTAACTGCTGGCCAATCGAACGGCGCGCCAGCTCGGCCACGGCCAGCAGTTCGGCCTGTTTGGCGGGGCCCAGACCTTTGAAGGCCTGCAGTTGCTGACGGTTGGCATGGAGCAGGCCCGAGACACCTCCTGGCGCCAGCAGCTCTTCGGCCAGGGCGAACACGTTTTTGCCGGCCATGCCGGTGCGCAGCAGGATGGCCAGCAATTCCACATCGCTGAGTGACTGTGGTCCCCGTTCGAGCAGTTTTTCCCGTGGCCGGGCCTGCGCGGGCAAGTCATGCATCTTCATGAGTGGTTCCTCCCTGGAACGTCCTGGTCTCTCCTGCCATGCCCCTGGAGGGTCTTTGGTGGGGAAGGGGAGCCGGGTTTTTACAATAGTGGCTTTGTTATGCGCCTGCTGCCTTGCGGCGACAATCCGGAAAACCCTATGCCTACTGTCGAGCCCGGCTCCTTTCTCACTCTGCACTACCGCCTGGCCGGTCCGCAGGGCGACATCATCAACACCTTTGGCGACAAGCCGGCCACCCTCTCGCTGGGCTCGGGTGAGCTGACACCCGCTGTGGAGCAGCGTCTGCTGGGGCTGGAAGAGGGCACACGAACCACCATCGAGATCCCGGCTGGTGAAGCCTTTGGCGATCGCAACCCCGACATGCAGCAATGGGTGGCGCGCAAGCTTCTGAGCGAGCTGGGCGATCCGATGGAGAAATACGCAGCCGGCGATGTCGTGCAGTTCCCCACGCCCGACGGGCTGGGCAGCTACGCTGGCACCGTGCTGCAGGTGGCCGACGACGGCGCGGTGCTGTTCGACTTCAACCACCCGCTGGCAGGTCAGCCGGTGATCTTTGAAGTCCACCTGATCGGGGTGCTGTGATGCCTGAGGAAATCCTGCTGGCCGAACCGCGCGGCTTTTGTGCGGGCGTCGACCGTGCGATCGACATCGTCGAGCATGCCCTGGCCAAGTTCGGCCGACCCATCTATGTGCGTCACGAGATCGTGCACAACACGTATGTGGTCAACGACCTCAAGTCCAAGGGCGCGATCTTCATCGAGGAACTCTCTGAAGTGCCACCCGGCGCCACGCTGATCTTCAGTGCCCATGGTGTGAGCCGCGCGGTACAGGAAGAGGCCGAGCGCCGCGGTTTCCGCATTTTTGACGCCACCTGCCCGCTGGTGACCAAGGTCCATGTGGAGCTGGCCAAGTTGCACAAGGAAGGCTATGAATTCGTCATGATCGGCCACAAGGGCCACCCCGAGGTCGAAGGCACCATGGGCCAGCTCGACAGCGGCATTCACCTGGTCGAGGACCTGGAGGATGTGGCGCGCATCCAGCCGGCACAGACCGACAAGCTGGCGGTGGTGACGCAGACCACGCTGAGCGTGGACGACACCGCCGACATCCTGGCCGCCATCAAGGCGCGCTTTCCGAGGTTGCGAGAGCCCAAGCAGCAGGATATCTGCTACGCCACCCAGAACAGGCAGGACGCCGTCAAATTGTTGAGTCCGCAAGTGGATGTGGTGGTCGTGGTGGGCAGTCCGACCAGTTCCAACAGCAACCGCCTGCGCGAGCTGGCTGAGCGCATGGGTACGCCGGCTTACATGGTGGACTCCGTGCTTGATCTCGACGCCGCCTGGTTTGATGCTCGCCCGCGTGTCGGCCTGACCGCAGGTGCTTCGGCGCCCGACGTGCTGGTGCAGGCGGTCATTGCGCGTTTGCGCGAGCTTGGTGCTGTTTCCGTACGCAGTCTCGAGGGTGTGCAGGAAACCATGAAATTCCCCTTGCCCAAAGGCCTCAAGTCCGAGGCGCAGTCGGGTGAAGTCTGACACCTACAATCCCTGACATGCTAGACATCACTCTTCTCCGCAAGGACCTGGACGCCGTCGTCGCCCGTCTGCAGGCCCGCAAGAACCCCCAGCCTTTCCTCGATGTGGAGGCTTTCCGTGCGCTGGAGTCTGAACGGAAAACCCTGCAGACCCGAACCGAAGAGCTGCAGGCCCAGCGCAACAGCCTGTCCAAGCAGATCGGCATGCTCAAAGGCAAGGGCCAGCACGCCGAGGCCGACGGCGTGATGGCGCAAGTCGGTGCCATCAAGACCGAACTCGACGCTTCGGCCGTGCGCCTGGAAGTGATCCAGACCGAACTGCAGGCCCTGCTGCTGGCCGTGCCCAACCTGCCGCACGAGAGCGTGCCGGTGGGCAGCGATGAGCACGGCAATGTGGAGGTGCGCCGCTGGGGCACGCCCAAGACCTTTGATTTCGCGGTCAAGGACCACGTGGAAATCGGCGAGAAGCTGGGCCTGGACTTTGACACCGGCGTCAAGCTCTCGGGCTCGCGCTTTACCTTCATGCGCGGCCCCATCGCGCAACTGCACCGGGCGCTGGCCCAGTTCATGCTCGATGTGCAGACCCGCGAGCACGGCTACACCGAGTGCTACACGCCCTACATCGTCAACGCCGACACGCTGCGCGGCACCGGCCAGTTGCCCAAGTTCGAGGCGGACCTGTTTGCCGCCAACAAGGGCGGGCAGGAAGGCGGCGACGAGAACCAGGCGCTGTACCTGATCCCGACCAGCGAAGTTACGCTGACCAATGTGGTGCGCGACGAGATCCTGGCCGAGACCGATCTGCCCATCAAGCTCACGGCTCACACGCCATGCTTCCGCTCCGAAGCGGGCAGCGCCGGCCGCGACACCCGCGGCATGATCCGCCAGCACCAGTTCGACAAGGTCGAGATGGTGCAGATCGTGCACCCGGACAAGAGCTACGAGGCGCTCGAAGACATGACCCGGCACGCTGAAGCCATCCTGCAAAAGCTCGGTTTGCCCTACCGCGTGATGAGCCTGTGCACCGGTGACATGGGCTTTGGTGCCAGCAAGACCTATGACCTCGAAGTCTGGGTGCCCGCGCAAGGTGTCTACCGCGAGATCAGCTCGGTCTCCAACTGCGAGGCTTTCCAGGCGCGCCGCCTGCAGGCCCGATTCAAGAACGCCAACGGCAAGAACGAACTGGTGCACACCCTCAACGGTTCCGGCCTGGCGGTGGGCCGTGCGCTGGTGGCCGTGCTCGAGAACTGCCAGAATGCAGACGGCTCGGTGACCGTCCCCGAGGTGCTTCGCCCTTATATGGGCGGAGTCCACACCCTGACTGTCTGACTTTTCAGGAGTACCTGATGCGCCTGCTGACCTTGATTCCTTTGGTGCTGTTCATGTTGGTCGGCTGCGCCAGTACGGCCTTGACCGGCAGCGCTGATTCGGTTTCTGGCAAAGATGCAAATGCAAGTGTGGCACCGGGGCAGTGGTTAGGGGGGCTGGCGCTGCCTCCGGGCAGCTCGATCCGCGCCGATCAATCACTCATCATCGGAGCCGGGGACAACTGGGTAGGCCGAGCTGCACTGAATGTCGGTCGTGATGCAGATGCTGCTTACCGTTTCTTTCTGGAGAATCTGTCAGCGCAGGGCTGGGCGGTCGTTGCTGCAGTGCGCGGACGTCAGAGTCTGCTGGTGATGACACGTCAGGAGCGTACCCTCACGATTGAAATTTCTGATCCCATGCTGGGTGCCCCGGAGGTGCTGTTGACCATGGCACCTCGCAATGCAGCGGTGCTGGCGCCGAGAAAGCCTTGAGCTAGCCTCTGCTAGAATGCACACTTCGACGCTGCGGAGTGGTGGCAGAGTGGTCGAATGCACCGGATTCGAAATCCGGCGTACAGGTTCTCCTGTACCGAGGGTTCGAATCCCTCCTACTCCGCCAGTACAAAGACCTCAAACCTGCTTAGCAGGCATTGAGGCAGCCTCAGGCCCCGCAACACGCGGGGCTTTTTGCTTTGGGCTCCTGACTGCCGCCGTCGGCATTGACCACGGAAAGCCGTCTCAAACTCCGTTTGTCTCAAAACCTCATGACTTTTTCGGACTTGGTTTCGAGCCGTGAAATTGCAGGTTCCTGCAAAAAGGGCTTTGAACCAAGTTGAATGAAACTTCGTTGTTCTAAGCGTTCTGGGTGTCAGCCGGAAATGAACAGGTTGAGTCTGTTTGCGATTCGTTCGCGACGTACCTCAAGGAACTTCTTGTATGCCGGGGTGTCAAGCAGTTCAGGATCGAGCGGAATCTCTTGGACGCTGAAACCCTCTTCACCGCTCTTTGCGGCAAAAAAGGCAAGGTACTCTTTTGGTGGCTTGTCGCTGATGACGCGGTTGGTCTTGCCACCAATGAAGGCCAAATTGGATATGTCGTCGGCCTCGCGTGAAATCACCCCCGCCTTGGTGAGCACAGCCTTAGGAAAGATGTGGTGGAACTGAAGGCGGTGTTGAACGCCACTATGGTCAAGAGCAATCGTCAAGTTGGAATGCCAATCTTTTGCGCCAGCTGACCTGAAGGCTAAAAACATCGTCTTGAACAACGCACTACGTTGGTTCCTTCCCGACAGCTCTTCAGGCGAAATTTCCAGCCTACCTACCTGCGAACGTAGCCGGTCGATCAAGTCCTGGATATTTCCTCCATCCCGAATTGAGGCGATGTCCTGGTCAAGCAGTGTTTCACTTGAGCCGCGCGAGAACCGGCCCTTGGCGTTGGCTGCCAGCACCCAATAACGCAGCAACTTGGACTCATCTGGCGAAATTTGATAGTTACGCTTGTGACCGAAATACGAAATGGCCACCACCATAGACGGAGAGGAAAGCAATGCTGGACTATCAATCCCGACGTTGCTTTTGAGAAAATTCATGGCGAAATTCATGCCTTCGCAAGCATCAGTCCATGCTGTTTGAAGCCGGGTGATATCAAGCGAACTCACCGTTTTGAACCGAGATTGTCCAGTGGCCATTGCCACCATATTCTTCAAGTGGATACCCAGTTCGAGGTCAAATCCGACTTCTTTGCATTTGCTTTGGAATGCCTGGAAGGTGTGAAGTGAATTTTTCCACTTAGCTGTGATTTGGGCCAGAGCAAGGTCCGAGCTTCGAAGCTTTGCACCAAGTGAGTTGACGCGCACAAATATCTCAGTCACCTCGTCATAGGAAAGCGTACGCTCCAGTACATCCATGCGGTACACATACTTTTTGACGGCCCTAAGGCGATCAAGACGCTGGCTGTAAAGGTCTGCGCGAGGGTCATCAAAGGAGGTTACGCCAGCCCGCTTGAGGAATTCGGTGTTGCTTGTGCTCTTGAAAACTTCTGAGACTTTGACCCAGCGCGGACTGCTTTCCAACTTACGGGTCGATACGACGAAGGTCATTCGGTCAAAACGCTGCTGAAGCTCATCCTCAGATGCATCTACCTGATCAGGTTCGGTGTCATCAACATCACTCTCCTCGTCAATTTCCATGAAGCCTTGAAGCTCATTTGGGTGTTCAAGGTTGAAAAGAATTTCAATAGGGCGCTTTCTGCCGCGCACATTCACAGGTTCACCTCGAATCACAGCGGAAAGAGATGTAAGCCGCTGCTGCCCGTCTAAAAGCAGTCGTGTAGTTTTGTAAGGATTGCTTTGCTGGCCAACTGCCATCGCCTGCAATGGCACGTCTTCATCGGTTTCCCAAAGCAAGATCGCCCCAGAGGGGTAGCCGCGATATAGTGAGTCCAGCAGATCTCGAACCCTAGTTGAGCGCCATACATACTGTCGTTGCATTTCAGGCAGCCGAAGCTCACCGCGTTCAATCATTCCGACAAGTTCTTCAACTGATGCTTCTGCTTTTGCCATGAAGGTTCTCGCTTTATTGGTTTTCTAATAAGAATTTTTAATAATAGGCAAATTTAAAAGCGACCACCCACGCCTTTAAACTTTTCAACAAAAGCGCTAACTTTCTGAAGTACGCTATGTTTCTTGTTAAGGTATTGAGGATTCAGTGGACTCATTTTGGGCAAAACACCATTCAACTCCGTGCCGCTGTCGCTGGCAAATTCACGCTTTAGGGATGCGGTGATGTAACGCTTGGCCGCCTCGGCATTAAGGCTCTCGGAATTGATTAATTCCTCGGCCTCTCGCAGTTGCTCTGCTTGCGCAAAGGTAAAGAAGGCATCAATCACACTGGCCTTGTCGCCAATCTGGTCAAGGTCTGTCTTGTTGATAAAGTCCACCAGCAAATTCTCTTTAGCGCGATTACCAAGGCTGGCACGAATTACGCGGCGAACTTCATCCACCAAGTCAGACTTACTCTTGATTTTCTTGTTGTGTCTCGGATCAAATTCGCGATAGACCTGATGAATACGCATCCTTGGAGTACGCCCAAGCTATTGCAGACTTTCGGTCCGTGAATCCTGAAGCGCGACCTGCACGTGAGCATGAACAAGGTGGCGTTCGCTTAACAATTTTTGAAAACGGTGAGATCTTGTCAGTTGTACTGGTATCGCCATTTCGCGATTTTTTCTTCAAGTTACGACTGACCCTTGACGATCGCAACGAGCAGTTCATGGTCGACTGTGTCATGAGCACATTGGCAAATTTTGTGTCAATGGTCGGAACAAGCAATCAGACAAAGCATTGAGGAATGTGATGCACAACATTGAAATGGCTGAAGTGACCGAGGACTTTGCTCGTTGCTGGAAAGCGGCTGGTTTACACATTCAAAATCAAGCACAAGGTCAATTACAGAGCTGGCTTCGATCGCACCTCAACCCTCCATTTTTAGAACACCTGTCTTTTCGTCTCGGCAACCAGTTGTTCTACATTCAAGTTGAAGATGTTGAAGGCGTTCTTCAAACTCCGGGCAGCCAGGAAGGGTTGCTGACGATCGCAGATGGTTGCGCAGGGCATGCTTGTTTGATGCCTATGAAACGAGTTGGCCAAGACTGGGAGCCCACTGAAAGTGGCTGGGGTCTTATCGACGCGCGAACACGACTACCTGTTAATCCGCCTGCGCTGATTACCGATGAGATGTTGGAGATGACCGATTGGGAGCTGCAAGACCTTGCGGTACAAGTTGTACGGCAGCAAATTGAAAAAGAGGGGCATCAGCTTATGTCGTGGAATGGTGATCCACGCATTAATCCCTCTGTCTGGTTTGTCGGTTCCTCTGGTGGCCCAGAGTGGGTACTCGTTCGAGCTGTTCGCCACCCGGAAAAAGAAGCCACTGAGCCAGAAAATAAGTCTGAACTCAAATCGCATTTCGGCAAGATGGGCTTTCCTGGGCACTTTGCTTCGGTAGCCGTAGCGAGTGCTGATGATCCTTTTGATCCCGGTGCTAAAAGCAATGGCAATTACGTTCCCCTATTCAGGGGTGTTGGCATGCGCATTCGATATGAAGGTCTGAGATCTTTTTAAGCGGCGTGGTTGCTTTCAATTCCAAAATGCCTGGCCTGTGCATCCCACTCCATTGGAAACGGCTCCATCAGATCTTTCATCGTTAGTTGCGCCGGGTACTTCCCGTCTAGGATGGCTTCAATGACTGTGGGTGACAGATAGGCCAGGCGCAGTATTCTGCTGACAAACGATGGACTGATGTTCTCTGACTTGGCCATGTCTTCAATTGAAGCGTGGGTACCGTCAAATAGTTTCCGGTGCCAGCGGTGGCCGCGTGCCAAGAGTTTGACCATGGCGTTATCAATCAGCGCCTCGCGCCGCTCAATGGCGCGATCCCCGTTGGGCAGCACGATCACAGCCTTGCCCCCACGCCTGCGAAAAGTCATCGGAATCTCGGTGGTGAATCCCGCTTCGGTATCGATGCTCATGCAGCCTCCAATTCTTTCTGTGGTTCAAGCGTGTCGCGCAACAGCTTGTTCAAGCCCTTGTCGTGCCATTTGATTGCGATGCCGTCCTTGCGCACTGTGATTCGATCAACCAGGGTATGCAGAACCTTGGCCTGCTCCGCTGGGAAGAGTTCGTCCCAGACCGCGTCGATGGACTGCAATGCGTTTATGGCGTTTGTCTCTTCAACTTTGGGCCGCTGAGTATTTACCTCACGCACCGCGTGGGCCAGCACCTCTGGTGAGCGCAGGATGCCGCGCATCTTCTCAACCACCACCTGTTCGATCTCACCGGCGGGGATGCGGCAGATGTCGCAGCTTTCTTTGCCGATCTTGATTGAGTCGGTGTTGATGTAGTAGCGGTAGGTCTTGTGCTGCTTGCGCGTCCAGCCAGGCGTGAAGGCCCGTCCTTGTTCAGAAAAAATAAGTCCGCGCAGTAGAGACGGCGCGCTGCCCCGACCCGCCAGCCTCGCCTTATTCATAGGGGTGCCGTTTTTCAGGTGCGTCTGCACCGTATCCCACAGCTCTTGCGTGATGATGCCGTCATGCTCACCAGGGAAGTGCTGACCCTTGTAGGCCGCAATGCCAATGTAGACCGGGTTGCTGAAGATCTTGTAGACAAGGCCTTTAGTGATCAACTTGCCTTCGCGGACAACGCCCTTGGCTGTTGTCCATGATTTGGAGGTGACACCGCGCTTGCGCAGGTCTTTGACGATGGTGGCCATCGAGGGCGTAGCCGCAAAGCGAGCAAAAATCTCCTGAACAATGGCTGCTTCTTTGGGGTTGGGCACCAGTTTTCGCTCAACAACGTCATAGCCCAAAGCGGGCATCCCACCCATCCAGATGCCACGCTTACGTGAGGCAGCAATCTTGTCGCGCACCCGTTCACCGGACAACTCACGCTCAAACTGCGCAAAGGACAGCAGGATGTTGAGCGTCAACCGTCCCATAGAGGTGGTGGTGTTGAAGGACTGGGTGACCGAAACAAAGGTCACCTTGTGCTGATCAAACAGCTCGACCAGCTTTGCAAAGTCGGCAAGAGACCGAGATAACCGATCAATCTTGTAAACCACGATGGTGTTCACCAGGCCCTTACGGACGTCTTCGAGCAGACGCTTGATGGCCGGGCGTTCAAGCGTGCCTCCTGAGAAGCCGCCGTCGTCATACCGGTCCTTGAGCGTTACCCAGCCCTCAGACTTTTGGCTGGCAATGTAATTTGCGCATGCATCGTGTTGGGCGTCCAGTGAGTTGAAGTTTTGGTCCAAGCCTTCTTCGGTGGACTTGCGCGTGTAGATCGCGCACAGGACTTTAGGGGTGGTAGCCATCAGACGCTCCTTCCAGAAGACATGCCAAAAAAGGTCCAACCGTTTCGGTTGGTGCCTGTAATCACCATGGCTATGCGTGAAATGGACTTGTAGCGTTGACCCGCGTATTCGAAATCGTCAACGTGCACCACCACCTCGTGGCGCTCACCATCCCATTCCCGAATCAGGCGCGTTCCGCAGATGGGCCTGCCATCAACTCTGCGGCGGCGGACATCGGCTTTGCCGCCATCGAGTTGTTCCCCAAGCTTCTCCAGGCGCTTGACGGTCTCGCGGCGTAGGCCCCCAAGGGCCAGCTCCTGAATCCGGTATGCCAGACGCGTTTCAAGGAAGCGCCGGTTAAACGG
>JACCDV010570506.1_pt1 | contig 16789 bp, 12 predicted proteins | sample 7446131 | NCBI WGS metagenome assembly JACCDV01 (sample SAMN15323448, study PRJNA562643) | freshwater metagenome | isolation source: river surface water | place: USA:Blue River Watershed | collected 2017-08-17 | reverse complement strand
TTACCATCAGCAATTGTTAATGTAGAACCAGTTGCTGGTGCTGTTAAAGTTACTTTGTTGATAGTCGTTGCTGCTGCTACACCTAATGTTGGTGTTGTCATCACTGGTGCGGTAAGAGTTTTGTTCGTTAGCGTCTCTGTTCCTGCTAGCGTTGCTAGAGTACCTGTTGTCGGTAGCGTTAATGTTGTTGCGCCTGTTGCAGTTAATGTTGTTGAATGAGCTCCAGACGTTACGAATGCAGAGCCATCAGCTAATGTTAGTGTTGCACTTGATGCTGGTGCTGTTACTGTTACTTTGTTGATAGTCCCAGTAGTAGTTAAATTCTCATTGCCAAAACTAATCGCACCATCGGCAGCTGTAATAGAACCATTGGTAACAGTCATATCACCAGCTATTAAACTCGTTGCGGTAACAGTACTTGTTGTAAGCAAAGCATCATTACTAAAACTTACAATATCATCAGTTTCATCGGTAATCGTATAACTATTAACGTCAAGATTACCACCAAGCTGTGGGCTAGTGTCATCAGTAAGATTCGCAAACGAACCTGTACTAATCCACGAAGCAAGACCATTAGCATCTGAGCTTAGAACCTTACCAGCACCTGGTGAACCACCTTCGATCATCAGCGTTCCATTAACATGTAACTTAGCAGACGGTGTTTTATCATTAACGCCGACATTACCGCTAGCATCGATAAAAACCACATCTGTAATCAATCCGCCATTAGATGACATTCTATGACCTTTAACCATAGGATCATATGTGGCCCACGCAGAACTGTACGCGCAAGCAAGAATAAAAGTTAGCCCCAAAAGACGAGCGAAACGAACCATAAGTATTTAACCTTCATATATGCTTTTCCCCGTCTCCCCTCGGGCTTATCGCGTATAACAGCTATCCCCATTATCAAGTGCTTGAAATTTAGGATAAGATGCTTTTAAAATTCGCGATAATTACATAGTTGAGATTCTGCACTCGCCCACGGCAGCGCTAAATCGACACTAAGGTGTCGATTTAGCTATAATAGACCCCTATGCAGGGGACAAGTTCACCTAGACCAAACGGTCTAGGTCAAATAGATGATATTGAAATTAAATTTTTAGAGCAATCTGATAATTTTTATCCGACTGGATTAAAACAACTTACCAATCCACCCTTAAGACTTTATTATCGCGGCAATATAGAATTAGCCAATCAGCTCACGAATAATATAGCTATCGTAGGCACCCGCAAAGCCTCTATCTACGGCAAAACCGCCACCCAAATGCTAGTAAATGCTCTGAGTAATTATGAGGCTACTATCGTTAGCGGTATGGCTTACGGTATCGATGCCGCGGCACACGAAGCGGCACTAACAGTAAAACTTCCCACTATCGCGGTACTTGGAGTTGGTTTGTTAGACAAGGACCTTCTTAGAAACCCTCTTTATCACGATATCCTAAACAACCAAGGTCTTCTTCTTTCAGAATACCCTCCTACCCATCCAGCTCAAAAATGGACCTTCATCGAGCGCAATCGCATTATTAGCGCACTTAGCTTCTGCACTGTAGTTATCGAAGCGCCTAAAGGCAGTGGTGCACTCATTACCGCCGAAAGAAGTGCAGAATTAAAAAGACCTATCCATGCCCTAAGTGGTGAAATTAATAAATCAAACTTCCAAGGTAATATTGACTTGATTAATAACCAAATCGCTACACCTATTTTCTCAGCTAAACTCTGGGCAGAAAGTTTAGACCTCAATACTAGAAACACAAATATCAACAAAAGCATTTCAAACCCAATCCTGGAACTGATTAGCAGCGAGCCGATCAGCCTAGACACTTTAATACAAAAATCCAAAATACCCCAGATAGAACTCTCGGTAGAACTAAGCAAACTTACAGCCAAAGGTTATATACGTAAAATCTTTGGTCAGAAATATATTCGAGTAGAACTTAATTAAACGCCGAAAGTCTTAGCGAAAAGATCTTTATATGCTCTAGTACCTTCGCTCTCACTCTCTACACGACAGTTCATCGAAGCGAATATAAACACACCGTTACCAACGCGCTCCTGAGTACCATCCATGGCATAAGTAGCACCACTAACGAAATCCAAAACTCTCATAGAAGTATCTTCATCAAGTTGTTGCATATTAACAATTACAGATTTACGTTGCTTAAGGTGATTAACGATATCCACGCTCTCTTCATAGCTACGCGGCTCCACCAAAACAATATTCACTGGCGCAGTAGGACTAATCACTTGCAATGGTGATCTAACTGGCTCCTCGACAATTGGTCTTGCCGCGAAATCTTCACTGCCCGGTTCAAAACTAAACCCTTTTTGTACACCCTTACTAAATCTTCCAAATAAATTATTCATAGCTGACTCCACACTTATATTATCGTTCTTTGTGCGACTCGTCTCCCTCATCGCATCTAATTTTTCCTTAACCGTACCTACCGCAGGGGGGATACTGTAATTACTAGGTACACCATAAAGCGCTTCAAAGCCTTCGGCAACCTTTTGCTCCTCAGGACCCATCCAAAATTGTTCGAAACCTATATCTTTGTTATTTGCTTGCACGGTATTGTTTTATTTAACTACAGAACTCTAATTTTGGCCAGCCCCCTCTCCAAAAAGCCCCCTACCTATCCTTATCATAGTCGAACCCTCTTGGATTGCAAGAGCAAAGTCATTGCTCATACCCATAGATAGTTGCTCTAAGGAGAGTTTATGTTCCCTCTCCAACTGAGATTTAAGAGCAGCAAGTTTACGAAAAACTTCTTCTACTTGTCTGCGCTCGCTTGGGATCTCAAGATCAAGATGCGGAGCCATAGTCATTAGCCCTCGAATCTCAAGACCAGTCAGCTTAAGCAGTTGCGAAAAATCTACTAATAACTGCTCTGGTAAATAACCAGACTTAGCTTCATCTTCAAACAATTTAACTTGAATTAATACTGCTTGCTTGATAGCTAAAGTTTCAGCGCGCTGAGATATTAACTGAGCCAAGTCTAAAGAATCTAAGCTTTGAATTAAATGAAATTTACCTACAGCTTTATTAACTTTATTTTTCTGCAGGTGCCCACTAAGATGCCAGCGAACTTCAGGCATAAGTTGAGCAGTTTTCTCTATACGCTCAAGAGCTGCTAATACATAATTCTCGGCAAAATCTCTCAGTCCAAGCTCATATGCCTCTAATAATTGTCTATTACTCGCATATTTAGTCACAGCCACTATCCTAGGCTGCCGCCCCTTAGTCTGATTAAGTAAATCTTGATAGCGCTGCGCCAAGCTCACACCTCTACCTTATAATATTTCGCTTAAGGTCGCAGCTCTTAGCTATAAAATATGCTAGATTTTGATTTGTCTCATGGGCTTGTGGCGGAACTGGCAGACGCGCTTGACTTAGGATCAAGTACTTCGGTGTAAGAGTTCGACTCTCTTCAAGCCCACCACTATAAAAATTGAATTGAAACCCACGCTGCCTGGTTCTTAACCTGCGCTTAATAATGGCGTGATATTTAGACTTTGTCAGATAAAACAAAGGATATCCCCATGAGCTTAACCCCCTTCAATATTCAACACTTGTTCAAACGTGCAGCAGTTGATAACTACATCAAATATTTGGATAATATCGCTCAAGGAGATTATAGCTTCCGTGCTGAAGAAGTTGAATTACTTGCAGGCTTAGATAAAGACGGCATTGCTGGATTAAGCGACGCAGAAATTGACAACTTAAAAACTAAACTTACTGACTATAGAAACAACATAGAGCTTTATCTCAATGAAGATGGTTCTTCTAAAGCAAACTTCGACTTAGACGGTAATGGAAGTACTGCTAACGATTTAACAGCCTTGCAGCATATACTTAGTTCAAGAACAGAAGCGAACCCTAGCGCTACTTTAATGACAACAACAGCTTTAGCAGCTGCAACTAGCGGGATACTAAATCCTGTTACTTATGCTCCTCTTAGTGCTCCAGGTGGATTAGCCGGAATCACTACTAGAGGTGGTTACACTATTATTACCGATGTTAATGACACGCGCCCTGAAAGTCTAGGTACTAACCACAATATTATTATTAAAGGACCAGACGGACAAGTAATGTCTCATATTTGGGGTGACCCGCACGTAGTCGAAAATGGTGGTGCCAATGTTTTCCACTTCGGCGATGACTCTACTTTTATACTGCCTGATGGCACTAAGATATTCATGAATACAGTGCCTTGGCAAGGACAAGAAGGTGCTCTTGTCGCTAGAGGATTGGTAATAGATGACGGACAGAGACTGTTTACCACTGGCACAGTAACAGCAGGTGGTAGAGATATCAGCAACACTAGCATGGTAGAAATTCCGCGTACTAGTGCTGATTATGCAGTACTTAATAACGCAGCTCTAGCAGACCAAACTTCAGCTGTTCACTCAGGAGTATTTGCTTGGTCAGAAGCTGCTAACAATGGTCTTGGCGGCTGGGCAAAACAAACTAGCGCAGGAATATTTAGAGATGTAAAAAACGAGCATTTCTACACTTATTTACAAAATCTTGGTTATAACGATCAACTAGAAACTGGTACTGTAAGCGTTAGTCGTGAAGCAACTTTAGCATCATTAGACGGTATCGCTGCTGCCGGTCTAGCGAGGATAGGCGATTTTGCTAGATCTCCTATCGGTGATGCTTACTTAGAGCTAGCCCTGCACGCTGGCACACAACACAACATAGATAATTTTGTAACAATGTTACAACGTAGTGCCAGTCTAGAAACCTTCGAAACTTACACTAAAGCTGCTATGGGGCTACTACCAGCTACTATTAAAACGAACTTCGATAATTTGATTGCCAACGGTCAAACACATCACGTCATTAATGGCTATGCAAGCTTAGTAAATGCAAACGCCAACGAACAGACTATAAGTCAATATCTTGCTATTGCAAACAACAACTCGCTCAGTCAAACACATAAAGATACTCTTTTGAGAGGCTATACTGATGTCGCTCTGAAAAAACCTTCTGCTTTGCAAGACCTACTTGATCTAGGATTAGATCCGAACTCACATAGCGGTATAGAAGCTTTCCACTTTGCGTTCTTCGTTACTCACTACGACCCAAGACCTGATGCCCAAGCAGCATTCAAAGCCATCAGAACAGCTGGCATGAGAACAAATACAGATCTTGACACTATGAACCGAGTCGTTAGTGCATATATGGCTTATAACGCCAATCATAACGACGGTGATTTTGATGGTGCGAACCAAGTGCTAGCAGAATTCGCTAATAATCCAAATACCACCATGAGTCATTTGGAAACTATTATCGGCTATATGAATGCTGATCGCCCTGCAACAGCAATTAATACTTATGCTAAGTTAGCTCATAATATAAGTGAATTCGCACTTGAGCAGTACCTTAATCTAGTAGCTTCTGGCGCCAATGATCAAGTGCTAAATACTTTTATGAGTATCGCTAGCGACGTTAGTATCCCCGCTGGAGCAAGAGACTCTCTGTTAAAAGGTTACGCTATGCTAGCTCCGACCGCTCCTGAAGCAATTCCAGGATTAATGGAATTGGCAAAGGTTCCTAATCCAGAGGGATTAAATGTTATAGATAGTTATGCTGGTTATATTTCGCAAACTCGCCCAAGCATGGCTACTATTACAGCAATTCGCTCTATCTTAACTGCAGGTTTAGAGCAAAATGATTTTACCTCTATGAGTAAAGTACTTAACAACTACCTTAATTACGAGCTTAATCACCGTAACGCTACAGGAGAAGATGTCACAAATTCTCTAACTAATATAATAGAATCAGGTGCCGGCTTCGCAAATGCTGACAAACTTCTTAGTTATGCAAGTGCCCATAAATCAGCCGCCGTGATTAACGCTTACGCACATCTAGTTACAACTGGGTCTCATCAAGTTGCAGATGACCTGATAGCAGTAGGTGCTACAGCCTCTATGCTAGCTAGCTTTGACCGTTTGGTAAATTCTAATGCTACTGATGCCCAAATCCAAGGCTTTATAAATATTTTTGACAAACAACCATGTGATAATAGCGTTAAAGAAGCTTGGTTAAAGGATTACAGCCACTACAGCATTGCTGGAGATACTAATAGAGTAGCTCTACTCAATACCTTCATTAATCTTGGCTTCAATCAATATGTAACAAGACCTTTCCTTAGCAATGATGCGAACGTAAGTAGAGGTGCTCAACTACTGGGACTTCCAAATGCTAATGAAAAATTGCAAGGGCTACTATTACTCTCTGATATTGGACTCAGTTCAGCAGTACAAGACCGCTATGTAGAACTAGCCAGAAATGGCGCTAGCACTACTATGCTTCGCAGCTTCGCTACTGTACATGCACGCAAAAACCCTACTGAGATAACTGCGCTTAATACTTATATAAGTCTTAATGCTAGTGATGCATTTATGGATACTTTTATGCAGATGCTTTCGGGTCTTCCATCTACCTCACCAAATAGACCAATAGTTGGTTTTACCAATTCACTAATTGCTCTTGGAGAGAGAGAAAGTAGTCGCAATTTCACCACAGATATGAGTCCGGGAACACTCTTTGCAAAACACACTAGCCGGGAAATAATCTCAATAGCAGCAAGGCTAACATCAGTTATAGCTAGTCTAGCCAACCCGTCTGAAAGCTCAGCAACTCATCTTAAAACTCCAGCTGTAATGGAAAGAGCATTAGCCGAATTAGCTAAACTCAACGATCCTAATACTTCAGACAAGGATAAATTAATTGCAGCTAAACTCATAGAGCATATCGCCGCAAATGGTTTAACTAACGTCAATGCAGCTCTAACTACTATCACCAATAGCGTAGTAGCTACCATGAGAACCTACGGACTAGTGCCAAACCCTGGACCGAACCCTGGACCAGGACCCAACCCAAATCCAAATCCTGGACCAACTCCTGTTAATAGAACTACTAACAGGCTAATAGCAAGATTAAGTGGTTACGTAAATAGCAGACAAAACTATCAAAATATTCTTGCCAACCTTACGCCAAATGATAGAAGATATAGCCAATTAGAAGCACGCATAGCGGCTTTGGATTCGCGCATAGCAGCTCTAGAAGCTCAGCTTGGCAACAACGTTACAGCTTAATTTAGATTTGAGAATAATAGTGGTTCCTTAACCTTAGCTTAACCAAAATTTGATACTCATTCTATGAAGGGGAAACCATGACAATCAATTCATTAAGCACTGCACAATTAAAGAAACAGCAAGAAGTAAACAACTTCCTTGCGTATCTAGATGGTATTCAAGCTGGTAAATATGACTTTCGCAATGAAGAAATTGCGATGCTAGACAGCGATGCCGTGTCTGGTCTTTCCTCTGCAGAAATTACTAAAGTAAAAAGCAACTTAGTAAATGTTGCTAACAATATTAGCACTTACTTTAACGCTGATGGTTCAACAACTAATGCAACTTATGATGTCGATGGTGATACTAAAACCGATGCTGATGATGTTAAAGCACTAGGCTATATAGTCAATGGTAGAACTCAAGCTAATAGTGGTCTAAGAATCGCTAACCCTGAAGAAGTACTCGTAACAGGACTAAAACACCATTTTGTCACCGAAGGTGGCTACAGAATTGATTACGAAGGATATAACACATACATCCATGATGCACAAGGAAATAATTTAGCTGTTGTACATGGAGATCCTCACGTAGATGAAAGAAATATCGGAGCTCAATGGCACTTTGGTGATGACTCTACTTTCATACTTCCAGACGGCACAAAAATATACTTCAATACTCAAGGCAACGAAAGTAATGGTGTCTACGTAACTACCGGCTTAATCATAGATGATGGCAGCAAAGTCATGTTCGCTGGCAACGTGCAGGTAGGCGGTAAAACCTTTATTGCTGAGACAGCTACAGAAGTAAATCAAAATACATTAGGCGCTGATGCTACTCTCTTTTCAGACTCTAACTTAGCCGACAAAAGTCAAGGTCAAAGTGCAGGTATCTTCGTTTACTCACAAGCTGCCAACAATAATCGAGGTGGTTGGGCAATTAAAACTGCCGAAGGTAAATTCGAAGATGTTAAAGCAGAAGGTTGGGGTGACTACTTACAAGCAGGCGGCTCTAGCTTTGCTGGACAAGTAGAAGGAACTGTTAAAGTCAGTCGTGAAGCTCGCATAGCTTCTTTAGATGGCGACAGAGCAACACAAGCACAAGCCCTTATCAGCAGAGGTTCTAGCTTAGCTGTTGTTGATGCATTCCTTGAGCTAACTAGCACAAACAATAGTCAAGCACTGACCAATTTCCAAAGATTGATTGATGGTGGCTACAGCGAAGCAACTATAAATGCCTACGCAGCATCAGCTAACAGTCCATTCACTAACCCATATGACAACATGCTCAACAATGGTGTGTCTAAAGATGTAATAGAAGCATTGGCTACTATTCCTAATCTTAACGACTCAAGCAAGCTAACCTATTCTATTATTGCCAATATTAGAAAAGATCTAAACGTAGATGCTCTTAAAAGTTTTGTAAACGTGCATAAAAATGCTATCGATGGTACAGGTAGCTTTGAAGCTTATCAATCACTAAATACAGCTATTAGTTCAACTGACATAGACTCAAGTGATGTGATCAACTTTGCAACTTTTGCTAATAAGCATAAAACACTAGGATCAGCTGGTTATGATGCTTATACAGACCTATTGAAAACAAACAAATCCGCACTAGCACTAAGTATTTACGATACACTACTGACCAATGGAGCATCAACTACTACTCGTAATGCTTTCACGACCCTACTTAATGATAATGCTAGTGATAAAGTTCTAACAGCCTTCAACAGACTTACGAACGATACCCAGGTAAATTCGTTTATGGCTATCCACAATAAGCCAGCAACGACTAGTACTAAAGAAGCTTGGCTTGAAGAATTTACTGATTACTCAACAACCAATGCTAACGATAAATTAACCGTGCTCAACGACTTAATCAATCTCAATTACGCTGGCAGTAGAGCATTCATTGCTAATAATGCCAATTTTAACCGTGCATTAACGGTACATTCATTAGCTAATAATACAACTGTATTACCGATGCTATTGATACTAAATGATGCTGGCGTAAATGATGCGACTAAAGATCGTTTGATCACTCTAGCTCAAACTGGTGCTAGCACTACTAAACTTAATGCTTTCACTGTCACTAATGCTCGCAAACAAGCTAGCGAAATCACAGCACTAAATACTTACTTAAGCTTGAATGCTGGAGATGCTTTCTTACAATCATTCACTGATTTAATTACCGGCACTAACAACGCCAGTACAGCCAAAGTAGGCGTAGCAAACTCACTAGTAGGATTAAAAGAAACTATCGGTGCACGCGTCTATCCAACAGTAGAAACTGGCGACATTAAATTCTCAAAACACGCAGATGCTGAGATGGTTAAATTGATTGACTCAATGGTCTCTGCCATCTTAAGCAACAGCTCTACACATCTAAGTAATCCAGATGTCGTTAGCAGAATAACAGCTGAACTTGCTAAGTTTAACCAAAGCAATATCCACTCTAAAGAACAGTATGTTGCAGCATTAACAGCCTCATCAGTTCTGAATAGTGGTTTAGCTGGTATTGATACACGTGTCGCAAGCATACGCAGCGCAGTAAATTCAGATTACAGCCGTTATGTTACTAACGGAAGCGGAGGCGGTGGAGGAACCACACCACCTACAACTCCAACAGACAGAGTTAGTGCTCGCCTACAATCCAGGATTAGTTCTTACACAGCACGCAAAGAAAGTTATCAAAGACTTCTAGAAGCTATTCCAGCCAATACGACAAACCCTGGGGAAATAAAGAAACGTAACAGCTATCTAAATCGTCTAGCTTCTCTAGAAAGTCAGATTTCCAGTCTTCAAGCACAATTAGATGCTCGCACGGTCATGCCTTAAAGAGCTCGCAGGAATTTAGCTATCAGCTTAATTTCATCCGGGTTTAGCTTTTTGCCAACTTGGTACTCAGCCATAATACGCACAGCTTCTTCTAGATTAAGTACATTCCCGTCATGCATATAAGGGAATGTAGAAGATACCTTGCGCAATATTGGCACTTTAAGCTTATAACGATCAGACTCTCTGCGCGTAACGTTGTATCTACCATTATCTTCCTTAGCCTTCGCTAATTTTCTAAGTCCATTAACTCCGTTTACTCTATCTACGAAATAATCTTTAACCTGACCCATCTTCTCGAATGACTGCCCGCCTAAAGCTGGACCGGCATGACAGCTTGTACAGTTATATTTCTTGAATAGTTCATAACCTTTTTTCTCATCAGAACTCAAAGCCGCTCCATCACCTCTAAGATATTTATCAAAGCGTGATGGCGTAATTAATGACTGCTCGAAAGTAGCAATTGCTTCAGCAATCTTCTCACCACTAATCTCTGGAGAATTATAAGCGGTAACGAACAACTTAACTATCTCAGGATCAGCCGCAAGCTTCTTAACTACTTCGTTCCAGTTACTACCCATCTCAATTGGGTTATGCACTGGACCAGAGGCTTGCGCCACTAAATCATCAGCTCTACCATCCCAGAATTGTTTAAAGTTATAAACCGAATTGAAAACAGTTGGTGAATTAATATGTCCGATATTGCCCCTAATACCAGTAGCAAATTGCTTTTGATCGGTACCACCTTTAGCTAAATCATGGCAGCTCGCACATGAAATAGTATTATCGGTTGACAATCTAGTATCGTGAAATAATTTATCACCAAGAACTATTTTGTTAGGATCTAAAGTAATTTGATCTGGATTAGGCAACGGACTGACTATATCCCCACGTAAATTACGTATCCAAGTTAGTAAAGCTTGTTTATCGCTTGGCGTCAGCGAATGATCCCAATGCATCACCTTGTACTGTATTGGTGGCATCGAATTAGCATGAACAACATTCTCAATGCGGTTCAAAGTGTTGACGGGGATTTCATCAAGCTTTAAACCACTTTTATCGCGCGCAAGAAAAATCTCGGTCTCCATATTGAAATAACGACGACCTTCATCAATATCGTGCTGAATCAAATCACGCACTATAGGGAAATCAGCATAAAAAGGGAATTGCGTAGAATTAGAGTGGCAATCAGCACATTTAGTTTTAAGTATGGTCGCAACTTTAGCTGGCACTTTAGTGCGCTTAGGTTTAATAACTACTGGCTTTACCAGCGCCTCAGCGCCATTTACCGGTTTTAGTTCAGCTACTTTAGTAGTTGCTGGACTCACAACAGCTAATACTGAGCTAGTAGTAACTAGAACCAGTAATATCACTTGACCTAATTTAAGAGAATTTAAACTTTTCATAACTGACGATATTTTAGCAATTGCTTTAACAATCTACATTAAACATCATTTTTGCTATGCCCGCGTGGCGCGCCTAGCATAATCGACACCGTCGTGTCGATTATGCGCTTTTAACTATGCGTAACAGTTACAGCAATTGTTTTTGCACTCATGCTTGCAGCGCAAAAACGAGCCGTAGGGCTCATTTTTGCTATGTTACAATTATCGTCATTATGGCAATCAGACCTGACGAAATCACTAGAGTACTTAAAGAGCAAATCTCTCAATATAAAGAATCTATCCAAGTATCTGAACAAGGTAGTGTTCTTAGCGTTGGTGACGGTATTGCCCGTATCTACGGACTAGAGAACGCTATGAACGGCGAACTTCTAGAGTTCGATGATGCTGAGCGTACTCGCGGCATGGTTATTAACCTTGAAGAAGATAACGTTGGTGCAGTTTTACTTGGCCCTGGTCTTGGCATTCAAGAAGGTACAGCAGTTAAAGCAACTGGACAAGTAGCTTCTATCGGCGTGAGTGATGAAACTATCGGCAGAGTACTTAATGCTATCGGTGAGCCACTCGACACCAAACCTACTCCTAGAGCAGATCGCCACATGCCACTTGAGAGAGTCGCAGCAGGCATAGTCAAGCGTAAATCAGTGCACGAACCGATGCAAACAGGCATAGCTGCTATCGATGCGATGATTCCTATCGGCAGAGGTCAGCGTGAACTTATTATCGGTGATAGACAGACAGGTAAGACTGCTATTGCTATTGACACTATTCTTAACCAAAAAAATGAGACTCCAGAGAATCGTCCTATCTGTGTTTATGTTTCTATCGGTCAAAAACAAAGTACTGTCGCGCAAACTGTAAAAAGACTTGAAGCTGAAGGTGCGATGGCATACTCAGTAGTAGTGCATGCTGGTTCTACAGACAGTTCTGCATTACAATTCTTAGCCCCATTTGCTGGCGTTGCGATCGCTGAATACTTCCTTGAGAAAGGCCGTCACGTTCTAGTTATTTATGATGATCTTACTAAGCACGCTTGGGCATACCGTGCGATGTCACTATTATTGAAGCGCCCACCGGGTCGTGAGGCATATCCTGGAGACGTTTTCTATCTACACTCTCGCTTGCTTGAAAGAGCATGTAAACTGAGTGATGCTTGTGGAGCTGGTTCTATTACTGCTCTTCCTATTATCGAGACTCAAGCTGGTGACGTTTCTGCTTACATCCCGACTAACGTGATCTCGATCACTGATGGTCAGATTTTCCTTGAGACTAGTTTATTTAACGCTGGTGTTAGACCTGCTATTAACGTTGGACTCTCTGTTTCACGTGTAGGTGGTGCAGCGCAGACTAAAGCAATGAAAAAAGTTGCTGGTCCTCTTCGTTTAGGTCTAGCTCAGTTCCGTGAGCTTGAAGCTTTCGTACAGTTCGCATCAGATCTTGATGAAGCTACTCAACAGCAAATCCGTCGCGGACAGAAGTTAGTTGAAGTTCTTAAACAAGGACAATACAAGCCTCTTACCGTTGGTGAGCAAGTTTCTATTATTTTCGCAGGCCAAAATGGTGTGCTTGATGATATTGAAACCTCTAAAATCACCAAATTCAAAGAAGAGTGGTTCCAGTATTTCGCTTCTAACAAGCCAGAACTGAAAATCAGCCTAGATAGAGGTAATGCTCTAGATGAGAAAGGCACCGCTGAGCTGCTTGAGACGCTGAAGAAGTTTAAAGCTAATTTATTCGCGTAAGTTACATACGGTAAATACCATTCCCGGACGGCTGCGATTGGCTTAGATCAAGGCCTTTGCGAGCGAGGCAGCGCAGTTGACTCCTCTCGTCAATGAGCATGCCGAGCGAGCAAAAAACGCAGATATAAGTCAATCCCAGCCGTCCTAATAGATATAAAATAACTATGAAATCTCAAGCATAGAGCCGAATAATGGCTCTACTACGCTAATCCCGAGTGCTAGAATTAGCGACTGTCACTTGAAGGAGTGATACCGATATGGCAACACTAGAATTAATCGATATTAAAGGTAAAAAGAAGGGCCAAGTTGAAGCAGCGCCATTATTTAGCGCTGAACCTAACACTCACCTAATTTACCTTGCTGAAGTTTTACAACTCGCTAACGCTAGACAAGGATCTGCGCACGCTAAAACCCGCCGTGAAGTTCGTGGTGGTGGTGCTAAGCCTTGGAAACAAAAAGGTACTGGTCGCGCTCGCGCTGGTAGTAGCACTTCTCCACTTTGGAAAGGTGGTGGTGTTATGCACGGTCCTAGAGCTAGTGGCACATTTAAAGGTCGCAACTGGACCAAGAACATGAATAACAAGGAAAAAATCCTTGCTATCGTTTCTGCTATCGCTCTTGGCGTTCGCGAGAACAGAGTTTCTGTGATCGAGTCTCTAAGTGACAGCGGCAAAACTAAAGATTTCGCTTCTACTGTTGATGCTATTGGTGCTAACAGACTAGTTCTGTTCGTAACTACTAGCACTGATGCTAACCTAGCTCAGACTCGCAGAGCGGCACGCAATATCATGAACGTGAAACTTATCACTGAGCAAGAACTTAACGTTCACGATCTACTTAAAGCTGAGAAAATCATTTTCACTCAAGCTGCTCTAGAAGCGACTCAAGCTCGCGTAGAGAACAGAGTTACTATCAAGGAGGCTGCATAATGGCTCACGCAATCGAAGAAGTACTAAAAAGACCTATCATCACTGAGAAAAGCACTATGCAAGCAAGCTTGCTTAAGAAGTTCACTTTTGAGATTCCTACTTGGGCTACTAAAGACCATGTGCGTGAAGCTTTCATCAAGTTCTTCCCTAACTCTAAAGTTGTAAAAATCAACGTAGCTAAAATCTACGGTCACGAAAAACGTACTCTTAGAGGCTACAAACTAAGACCAGATCGCAAAAAAGCCATAGTTACTATCGATGGCGATCATATTGAATACTTCCCGCAGATTTAATATACAGATTTATAACCAGAGTGTCCGCCTATGTCCACAAGGACAAGTATTAGTTGCTGACCTAATCGCCTCCAAATTATTCTTATATCATCAGTTGCTCTTGAGCTATAAGCCTCTCCCCATTTTGGCGTGTTGACCTTATGAGTTTTGAGAGCAGCATGCCATGGGTTGTTTCTTAGTTGCTCTATGACACTATCAACCCTAAGTCTAACTAGTTGATTTTTTGCAATTAACTTAGCGTATTTCCTACGAAAAGTTTTACTGGATTCTACTTGAAACATTTTTAGACTACTAGTCTAAATCTTCTAGAAGCTGCTCTGATATTGGTCTAGAAAAATCTATGGTTTTCGTCTCTCCCCTTTCGTATTCAGCCATCGCTTCCGTGATTAGCCTCTCTATCTCTTCAATATTCTCAGTGTGGGGATTCACTTGAGATGTTGATATTTCTAGTTTGCCGGTGGCAAAACTCTTGATAAAAAATCTTACCACGTCATTTAGCGAGCTAAAACCAAGCTCTTCGGCCTTAGCTTTAGCCATATCGTTGAGTTTTTTTGATATTGGTATTTGTAACTTGAATTGGTAAGCCATAATAGTAGTATTATACCATAATAAGAGTATCTTGATACCATACTTATACTATTGCTTTAAAGCCCGCAAAACTGGGTCTAAAGTATCTATAGGGTTTTCACCCACTATGACAGAACCAAGCGCCTTCAAAAAGAAAGCTATAGCTGCAGCGACTAAAGCCGAAGAAGCACTCGCGGGCCTAGAGACTCGCGTTTGGGAAGGCTATGTATCTAAAGTCGTCGGCTTATTACTCGAAGCACAGCTACCCGGTGCGATGGTTGGTGAAGTATGTGCCGTTATCACTCAAGCTGGAGTTCATAAAACTGCAGAAGTTGTTGGATTTCGTGGTGATGTATGTCTCTTACTGTTATTAGAAGAAGGCAAGGGTGTTTCACAAGGTTGCAAAGTTATACCTAGCGGCAAAACATTTCAAATCGGACTTAGCAATGAATTATTAGGACGCGTGATAAATGCTGTCGGTGAACCGCTCGATCATAAACCCGCGCCGCAGTATAAAGAATGGCGCGACATAGAACAGAAGCCACCAGATTCTTATGGTCGTCCGCGCATCACTGAAGTTTTCTCTACTGGTGTTAAAGCTATCGACGGCACCCTAACTCTAGGACGCGGTCAGCGAGTGGGTTTGTTCGCAGGCTCCGGTGTCGGTAAAAGTACACTGATGGGTATGATCGCCCGCTACTCAGAAGCCGACGTTAACGTGATTGCTCTAGTAGGTGAGCGCGGACGCGAAGTACAAGACTTCATCGAAGCGAGCTTGGGTCCAGAAGGTATCAAGCGCTCAGTAACAGTTATCGCGACAGGTGATCAGCCTGCAATGATGCGCATGAAATGTTTATTCACTGCTACCACCATCGCTGAGTATTTCCGCGATCAGGGCAAGAAGGTACTACTAATGGTAGATAGTGTTACTCGTATGGCGATGGCAGCACGCGACGTGGGACTCGCAACTGGCGAACCACCAACCATGAAAGGTTACACACCTAGTGTATTCTCGATGATACCTCGAGTGCTTGAGCGCGCCGGCAACTCTACAACCGGCTCTATCACTGCAATCTACTCTGTACTAGTAGAGGGCGACGATATGAACGAACCTATCGCTGATACTACTCGCGGAGTACTAGACGGACACATATTACTCTCGCGCAAAATAGCAACCAGAAATCACTATCCATCTATAGATGTACTTGGCAGTGTTAGCAGGCTCTTCACTGAGATCGCTGATCCGCAGCACCAAAAAGCTGCTGGAAATCTGCGTAATAGTATGGCTATCTATAACGAGAACGAAGATCTAATTAACATCGGAGCTTACGAGCGCGGCAGCAGTCAGATGATAGACGCTACTATCGATCAAAAACCACGCATAGATAAATTCCTGCAACAAAGTATCAACGAAAGCGTTCCTTACCCTGAGACGGTTAGGCAGCTTAAATCTTTATTTCCGAATTAGAGTAGAATAAAGCTATGCTCCCTGCTCTAGCAAAAGCCAACGATATAGCTAAGCGGCTTATCGATATCGCAATATCAATTTCAGCATTGCTATGTATCGCTCCTTTCTGGGCTGCAATTGCCTTGCTTATTAAACTCGATTCTCAAGGTCCAGTCTTTTATACTCATACTCGCGTCGGTAAAAACAATAAAGAGTTTAACTGTTATAAGTTTCGCTCTATGCGAGTAGATGCTGACCCGCACAAGCTAGCTGACTCAGCAGACGATCCGCGCATCACTAGGCTCGGTAAATTCTTGCGCAAAACCAGCCTCGATGAAACTCCGCAAATTATCAATGTCCTACTCGGTGATATGAGCATAGTAGGTCCGCGCCCAGCGCTGCCAGTGCAGGTCAAGCATTTCTCAGATGAGGAGAAACTCAAACTAGCTGTTAAACCTGGACTCACCGGCTGGACCCAAGTC
>JACCDV010073359.1_pt1 | contig 16792 bp, 13 predicted proteins | sample 7446131 | NCBI WGS metagenome assembly JACCDV01 (sample SAMN15323448, study PRJNA562643) | freshwater metagenome | isolation source: river surface water | place: USA:Blue River Watershed | collected 2017-08-17 | reverse complement strand
TCATGAAAATAGCCGGATTTACATTTATTCGAAATGCGGTTCAAAATGATTATCCGATCGTGGAGGCGATCACCTCGATTTTACCCATTTGTGATGAATTTGTGGTGGCCGTAGGGCAATCGAACGATGGTACTCTAGAGTTGATTCAAGCTATTGATTCTCTTAAAATTCGAATCATTGAAACAGTCTGGGATGAGAAGGCGCGTGAGGGAGGACGCGTTTTTTCCATGGAAACCGATAAGGCTTATCAGGCCATTTCGCCGGATACGGATTGGGCATTTTACATCCAAGGTGATGAGTGTGTGCACGAGGATGACCTGCCGAAGATTCGAAAAGCCATGGAAGATTATGCTACGAACCCCCAAGTTGAGGGCTTGCTTTTTCATTACAAACATTTTTATGGGTCTTATGATTATGTAGCTGTTTCGCGTCGTTGGTATCGTCGGGAGATTCGTGTCGTAAAATATGACCCTGCGGTTCAATCCTACAAGGATGCTCAAGGATTTCGGAAGGCTGGAAAAAAGATTCATGCCAAATTGATTGATGCGTCCATTTACCATTACGGCTGGGTAAAACCCCCGCAAGGACTCAATAATAAGGTGCGGAATTTTACCCATTTCTACCGGGATGATGCCTGGATGGCGGAACATGTTCCGGAAGATTATCAGTTTGAGTACGAAAATGCCGAGCGCCTAACGCTTTTTGAGGGTACACATCCTGCCGTTGCGCAGGCTCGTATCGCGCGGATGCAATGGCCTTTTCATTTTGACCCTAAGGTACTTCGGGCAAAGATGAGTTTCCGTCGGAAGGTCTTGCAACAAATCGAAGATTGGACGGGCTGGCGAATAGGGGAATATCGAAATTATAAGCTCTTGTAAGTGGATCAAATTCAAACCTTTCCTGCCCCAAAGGCTCCCGAAAAGCCCTATTTTTCCATTCTCATTCCGAGTTGGAATAATCTAGCCTTTCTGCAATTGTGTATACGGAGTATCCGGACCCACAGTGTGGTGCCTTTTGAATTGATTTTGCATTTGAATGAGGGGAAAGATGGCTCGTTGCAATGGGTTCAAGATCAAGGAGATATAGCGTATTCTCATTCTGAAACCAATGTAGGAGTTTGCCATGCGATGAATGCCATGCGCACGTTAGCCCGCGCAGATTATCTCTTGTACATCAACGATGATATGTATACGCTCCCGGGTTGGGATTTGCTTTTGAAACAAGAAATTGAGGCCTGCTCGGATGAATATTTCTTTATTTCTTCGACGATGATTGAGCCTCGTGCGCAGAGTTCATGTTCGATTGAGGCTAATTTTGGGACGAGTATGTCAAGCTTTGAGGAGTCACGCTTGTTGGCCGAATACCAATCTTTCGAAAAGCCTGATTGGCAAGGTGCGACCTGGCCGCCAAATGTTGTTCATAAAAAACTCTGGGATGCAGTCGGTGGGTATAGTGTGGAATTTACCCCGGGCATGTATTCCGATCCGGATTTCTCCATGAAGCTTTGGCAGGCTGGCGTGCGATTATTTAAGGGTTTGGGGCAAAGCCGCGTATATCATTTTGGTTCGATCTCTGTGAAAAGGGTTAAGCAGAACCGAGGATATTATCAGTTTATTCGCAAGTGGGGGATGACTTCCAGTACGCTTTCAACATATTATTTACGTCGGGGAGAGCGCTTTGATGGTCCTTTGGTTCCACAACATATTCCTTTGTTGGTTCGCCTCAAGAATTGGTATTATCGAATTAGTACAGCGCGAAAAACAATTTAAAACAATAAGCAAATCTTCCGAAGGCGGATTTGCCTTTGTAAGCCAACATGTCATCTCGGTGTTTCAGGGCAATTCGAACCCGATTGATTCGATGCATCAGTCCGCTACCTTGACATGCTATGTAAAAATCGTTGAGTACTTGCTGTTCGGTCCCTGCTGGGCAACGGCTTTGTAGTAGATTTAGGCGCGCTAGAATTCGGCTATTTTTTTCTTTCCGACTCTTATAGGGCTTCGGGGCTTTTTTTAAATTCGCTCCGATGGTGTTATTCGCATGTTGGCGATAATGAACAAGCGTTTCAGGAAGGTAGACGATGCCATTCGTACAGGTTGCGGCAAAACCAATCAGGTAATCATGTGTGACGAATTTAACAAATGGAAGGGCAAACTCAAGTAGCTCTCGTTTGAATAACATACCATGACCCGGCGCCCATGCACCAAAGGTATACATGAGTGGGTTTTTGTAAGCGATTTGTCGTTTGATGTCGGACATTTTTTGCCCAATCAAGTTGCCTCCATCATCCACTAAAGCTGAGTCAGCATAGACCATTGATGCTCCCCCAATGGTATTCATAAGTCTGCTGATTTTCGTTGGGATCCAATAATCATCTTGGTCAGAGAGTGCGATTAATTCTCCTTTTGCCAATAAAATTCCTTTTTCAAAGGATTTTCGGTAGCCCAAGTTTTCAAGATTTTGGATGATTTGCATGCGATGATCTTTGGATGCATATCGATGAAGGATAGCCTGAGTGGAATCGGTTGATGCATCGTCTACACAGATAATTTCTATGTTTTGGTAATCTTGGGCAAGTAGACTTTCGAGTTGGATTGCAAGGTATTTTTCGCCTTGATAGCAAGCCATGACGATGCTAATGAGGGGTGAATCGAATCTTGTAAGCAAATTGTTTCTGAAAATTGTCGTAATTTAAAGCAAATTTTGAAATAGATTCCTTGAAAACCTATTTACGTTTACTGTCTTATGCCGTTTCGATTCGAAAATATGTATTTCCATATTTCAGTTTTTCGTTGTTGGCCAGTTTGTTTGGAATCCTGAATTTCACGCTATTAATTCCTTTGTTGAATGTCTTGTTTAATCAAGCCTCAACGAATCAAGCGGTAGTCTATCGTGTCATGCCGGAATTCTCCTTGAGTCCGAGTTATTTCTCCTTTTTATTCAACCATTATTTTTATGGGGCTTTGGAGGCTTATGGGCGTTTGGGGGCGTTGCAATACGCCTGTGCGGCGATCATGATATCGGTTGTTTTGGCAAATATTTTCCGCTATTTGTCCCAGCGGGTTTTGAAGACCGTGGAGGCGGATATGATTGCCTCATTGCGTCAGGCGGTTTTTGCTAGGGCGATTCGTTTGGACTTAAGTTATTTTTCGGAGCAGCGTAAGGGAAATTTGATGTCGCGCTTGACGACCGATGTGCAGGAGGTAGAGAATAGTATCGGCAGGGCCTTTACGGCGACATTCAAAGAAATTTTTACCTTGATTATGTTTTTTGTTTTCTTGGCGAGTATGTCCGGGAAATTGACCTTGTTTTCGCTGATTATTCTGCCACTTTCGGGTGGGGTCATTGCGACGATCACGCGGCGTTTACGTCGTGCCGCCGGCGAGGTTCAGCAGCATTTAAGTGGATTGATTAGTTTGCTGGATGAGACCTTTGGAGCCATGCGAGTCGTGAAGGCTTTTCGAGCGGAGAAGGTGATGGATGCACGTTTTCAGGAGGGAAATAATCGTTACCGAAATTCTTTATTGCGCATGGTTTTTCGGCAAGAATTGACTTCCCCGGTTTCGGAGAGTTTGGGGGTTTTGGTTGTGACTGGCATTTTGTTGTATGGGGGTAGCTTGGTGATTTCAGGGGATGGAGAATTGAGTGCGTCGACCTTCATTGCGTTTATAGCTACCTTTTCGCAGGTTATGCGGCCTGCCAAAGCAATTGCGGATGCTTTTTCAGGTATTCAGCGAGGTGTTGCTTCCGCCGACCGCATCATCGAAATTTTAGATACGGAGTCAGAAATCAAGGTGGAGGAGCCTGTTCAGCGATTGTCGGCCTTCCAAGATAAAATCCGTTTCGAAGAAGTAGGCTTTTCGTATGTCAAAGGACGTTCGGTTTTGAAGTCGGTGAGTTTCGACATCCCCAAAGGGAAAACGATTGCCTTGGTAGGCGCATCCGGAGGTGGCAAATCAACGCTCGCGGATTTGTTACCCCGATTTTATGATCCTACATCGGGTCAAATTACCGTTGACGGAATTCCGTTGAAACATATTCCTTTGGAGGATTTACGGGCCTTGATGGGAATCGTGACGCAGGAGTCGGTGTTGTTCAATGATAGCATCTTCAACAATATCGCTTTTGGAACAGATGCGACCTTAGAGGCGGTCATTGAGGCAGCCAAAATTGCGAATGCGCATGAATTTATCGAGGCGAGTGCGGATGGTTATCAAACAGTGATCGGGGATCGCGGTTCGAAGTTGTCTGGCGGGCAGCGGCAACGATTATCGATTGCTCGGGCGGTGTTGAAAAACCCTCCGATATTGATTTTGGATGAGGCGACGAGTGCCTTGGATAATGAATCCGAGAAGATGGTCCAGTCGGCCTTAGGTAATTTGATGAAGAACCGAACGGTCTTAGTCATTGCGCACCGTTTGAGCACGATTCAGCACGCGGATCAGATTTTGGTGGTCGACAAGGGAGAGATTGTCGAGCGTGGTACACATGCAGAATTATTGGCGAATCCGAAGGGGGTTTATACGAAGTTGAGCCAACAACATTAATCAAGCTTTTTGTGAATTTAATTAGCTTTTAAGCGATGAAATGGGTAATTTGCGCCCGATTTCAACCATCGTATTTATATATATATGTCATCATCCTTATTAGCCCAACGCATTCAAGCATTAGAAGAGTCATCTACGTTGGGAATGACAAAGAAAGCGCGTGAATTAGCTGCGCAAGGTCATAAAGTAATTAGCCTATCGGTAGGTGAGCCGGATTTTAAAACACCCGTTCATATTTGTGAAGCAGCCAAAAAAGCCATTGATGATGGTTTTCACGGCTATTCGCCTGTTGCAGGATATCCTGATTTACGTTTAGCGATTGCTAATAAATTAAAGCGTGATAATGGATTGGAGTGGGGTTCGGAGAACATTGTGGTTTCTACGGGAGCGAAACACTCTTTGGCAAATGCGATTGCAGCTTTAATTAATCCAGGAGATGAGGTAATCATTTTCTCGCCTTACTGGGTTTCTTATTCAGAAATGGTCAAATTGGCCGATGGAGTTTCTGTCGTTGTTCAAGGTGCATTTGATAATAATTTTAAGGTAACTGCGGCGCAGTTTGAGGCAGCAATTACGCCGAAAACGAAGATGGTGATGTTTGCATCGCCAAACAACCCGACGGGTTCTGTGTATACGGAGTCCGAGTTACGTGATATTGCGAATGTAGTAGCTCGTCATGCGAATATTTTTGTATTAGCAGATGAGATTTATGAATACATTAACTTCACCCAGGGTGGTCATTTCTCTATTGGTTCAATTCCAGAGATTAAGGATCGTGTCATTACGGTGAATGGCGTGGCGAAAGGACATGCGATGACGGGATGGCGTATTGGATTTATTGCGGCGGCTAAGTGGATTGCGGATGGTATCGAAAAGTTGCAGGGTCAAGTGACCTCAGGAACGAACTCTATTGCGCAAAAAGCAGCAGTAGCTGCGTTCAATGGTTCATTGGATCATGCTTATGAGATGAAAGCCGCTTACGATCGTCGTCGTAAATTGGTCGTTGGTAAATTACGTGAAATCCCAGGTTTCAAGGTAAATATGCCAGATGGCGCATTTTATGCGTTCCCTGATATTTCGTATTACTTCGGTAAGTCGGACGGCAAAACAACCATCAATGATTCAGATGATTTCTGTACATGGTTGTTGAACGAGGCTTATGTGGCAACTGTTGCGGGTTCAGGTTTTGGCGCACCGGATTGTATGCGTATTTCAACGGCTGCAGCTGATGAGCAATTGGAAGAAGCTTGTGAGCGTATTAAAGTTGCGGTAGCAAAATTGAAATAATGGGTTTAGCCCTTGTTTGATATTTGAAAGTCAGGGACGCAAATCCCTGACTTTCTTTTTTATATTTACGGCATGGAAATAATTTCGGTTCTCATTTTTGTGATTGGGTATTTGGCGATTGCCTTTGAACATCCAATTAAAATCAATAAGACGGCATCTGCCTTAGTTACGGGAGTTTTAGTGTGGGTAGTATATGCCTTGGTCAAAGGTCCTCACGAATTGGAGGTATTGGGTCATCACCTAGGAGCTACATCAGAAATTTTATTTTTCTTATTGGGCGCCATGACCTTGGTGGAGTTGGTGGATGCGCACCAGGGATTTCAATTTGTGAGCCGACTGATCAAGACGAAAAATCCGGCGACAATGATGTGGGTCGTGGGTTTGTGCGCCTTTTTCTTTTCAGCAGTTTTAGATAATTTGACGACCTCAATTGTCATGGTCACGCTTTTACGCAAGTTGGTCAGTGATACTTCTACCCGTAAATATTTCGTGGGTGTTGTGGTGATTGCCGCTAATGCGGGCGGAGCTTGGTCGCCGATTGGTGATGTGACGACAACGATGTTGTGGATAGGTGGGCAGATTTCAGCCTGGGGGATTGTGAAATCATTGTTTGTTCCTTCGGTTGTTTCGTTGTTGGTTCCACTTGCGGTGGCCGCATTTTGGGTAAGGAAAAACGATTTGGGGCATGCCGTGGAAGTCGACCCAATGTCTGCCGAAGAGGAGCGGAATGGCCGAATTATGTTAACGGCGGGAGTCATCAGCTTATTGGGGGTTCCGGTCTTTAAAACCTTGACACATTTACCCCCATACATGGGAATTTTATTGGCATTGGGTTTAGTGTGGATTTTATCCGAGTATCTACATGCCGACAAGGATGAAGAGGCGAAGCAACCTTATACGGTGGGTCACGCGCTGACGAAAATTGATACGTCGAGTGTCTTATTTTTCCTTGGTATATTATTGGCGATTGGCGCCTTGGAGTCTTTTGGGTTTCTGGGTCAGTTGGCCGCATACCTCGAATCAAGTTTAGGGAATCAATATGTAATTGTTACGGCAATTGGATTGGCCTCCTCGGTGGTTGATAATGTGCCTTTGGTGGCCGCTACGATGGGCATGTATTCGTTGCTTGATTTTCCGATGGATCATGCCATGTGGGAATATTTAGCTTTCTGTGCAGGTACGGGGGGAAGTATCCTGATTATTGGATCGGCAGCGGGTGTTGCCGTGATGGGCATGGAAAAGATTGATTTTCTTTGGTATGCCAAGCGAATTGGCATCTTGGCGCTGTTAGGTTATTTCGCTGGGGCAGCCTGTTATTTATTGGTACATTAAAACGTGTAACTCAGCCGAGCTGCATAGTAGTTGGGCGCAACGATGGGTTCCCATTCCACGGCGGTCTTATTCAGTACTTTTTTAAATTTGGGATAGGCCCAATCGGCAATTTCTGCCGAAGCAATGCCGATGGCAGCACCCATGAATATGTCTGTTGCCCAATGTTTATTATTGGCCATTCGTAAAGCACCTGTGGCACTGGCTAAGGCATAACCTCCAATAGCAATCGCGGGATACTTTTTTCCATAAGCTTTGTCAAGCATTCGAGCTCCGAAGAAAGCCGTTGTCGTGTGGCCCGATGGGAAGCTTCGTTCTGTTCCATCTGGACGGGTTTCATTGATGCCATATTTAAGTCCTTGCGTAATGACTACATAGGTGCCAGTTCCAAGAATGAATTTTCCGAGTAGCTCTTTTTTAGAAGATTTATCCTCTAGACCGGCCAAATGCAAGCCGATGTTCAGTAAAGTTGGGCTATACTGAAGAATATTATCAGCGGAGGTATGGAAGTTACTCAGATTGGAATCATAGTATTTTTTTTGCGCTTCTTTGGAGGTATCATTGTACAATAAAATACTGATACCGGATAGGCCGGCAGCATAGGCCCAGGCTTTTTTTTGTGCTTGGGATGTTATGCTTACCAGGAGCAAAAAGAGAACAAGGATTCTATTTTTCATGTAAAAGGCTTTGGACAGTTTGTTCAAACTCATGAATCCAATCTGTGTAGTAAACGCCTGTTCCTGGACCCGAGAAGCCCGTGTGTATTTCTCGGACCTTTCCTGACTTATCTAGAATAAAGGTCGTGGGATATCCATTGATTTTATGAAGCATGGGAAGGACTTTTGCGATGGTTTCATCATTCGGCTGGCCTGCGAACAAGATTTCGTAATCCAATCCGATTCGCTTTTTGAAGTTTTCAATTTTCGGTCCTGAAATGCTGATTTCTGGGGAATATTCAAAAGCGAGTCCAATCACCTCAACGCCTTGATCTTTCATTTTTTTATAGAAGGGTGCCAAGTATCGTGATTCATCTAGGCAGTTGGGACACCAAGAGCCCATCAGTTCGATAATTACCACTTTGTTTTTATAACGTTCATCATCCAGACTGACTAATTTTCCTGCTGGATTTGGAAGCGAAAAGCTGATTCGGTCAAATCCAGGTTTCAAATAGGTGAGTTTTTTGAGGTCAGGAAGGCTAGCCTTTTCATCCTTTTTTGCCATGAAATTTCGTTTGCCAGCTAATCCCGTGAAAAAGTTTCCAGTGAGTTGATCTCCTTGTGAGCGCGCGCGAAACTGCATAGCTCCACTGCCGTCAAAATAGCTTAATAAAAGACTATCTCCGCTAACATTGCCTTGCAGGAATCGGTAATCGCCACTTGTTTTTAAAACGGTTCCTGTGACTTGATTTCCTTTTTGGGAAAGTACCATGACCCCTGGGCTGTGATTGCTTTCGTCCGACCAGAAGTCGGCCGAATACTTACCACTCACATTGATTTTAGCAGGCGATAGGTTGGTGAAGCGTGCCTCGCTTCCTGCCTTTGCTTCGAAGGGGATTCGAAAAAGCGTCTTTCCATTTCGCTTTTTTTGCCAATAACCGATGAATGATTGAGCGTTTTTTAAGGAGCCGATGAGCTCGGAATCATATAAATCGAAAGGGATAACTAATGAATCACCCCGAAAATAGGAATCCCCTAGGTTCGCTTTTTCAGAACCATTTTGAATACGGATATCCAATTTGGTTTTGGTCGGTTTTGCTCCTACGATAAAATTGAAAGGTAGTTTACCACCCAGGTGGTCGATCTCCCCGCGCCAAGGACCCGACTGGGGTAATTGGCTAAAGCACAATGTTGATGAAAGGGAGAAAATAGCAAGTAAAATGAGGGATTTCATAGGCATGATAAATTTGTACAAAGATAGGGGATAAACCTTGTCACAAAAAAATCAACATCCTGATAAAAAAGCTTATGCTTGCCGAGAGATAATTTGTAAATTTGAATTATGTCTGAAAGTTCGTATCACACCTCGGTTTTGTTGCATGAATGTTTGCAGGGTTTAGCAATTAAGCCGGATGGGATTTATGTGGATGTGACTTTTGGCGGGGGTGGGCATTCGAAGGCGATTTTGGCACAATTGGGGCCCAATGGTCGACTCTATGCTTTTGATCAGGACCCGGATGCTTGGAAGCAAGCTGATTTAATTGATGATGAACGATTGACCCTGATAACGGCCAATTTTCGATATTTGGAGAAGTATTTACGTTTGCAAGGCGTGAAGCAAGTGGATGGGATTTTAGCCGATTTAGGAGTTTCATCTTTTCAATTGGATGCGGCTGAACGCGGGTTTTCTACCCGCTTTGATGGTCCTTTGGATATGCGAATGGGGCCTTCGGCTTCGACCACGGCGGCTGAGGTGTTGAATACTTATTCGGCGGGGGATTTACAGAAGTTGTTTGGGATGTATGGGGAGATTAAAAATGCGAAAACATTGGCCTTGGCAGTGGTTCAAGCAAGAACCCAAAAGCCATTGGAAACGACGGGCGAGTTTAAGGAGATTTTATTTAAATTAGCTCCAAGGAATAAGGAGTTTCGTTATTTTGCTCAGGCATTTCAGGCAATTCGAATTGAGGTCAATCAGGAATTGCGTGTGATTGAAGAGTTTTTGGAACAATGTCCCAAAGTCTTGGCTCCTGAGGGGCGTTTATGTGTGATTTCGTTTCATTCCTTGGAGGATCGTTTGGTAAAGAATTACATTCGGACCGGGGATTGTTTTGGGAAGGAAGATAAAGATATGTTCGGGGTGGTCCACAAGCCCCTGGAAAGTGAGATTCGCAAACCGATCACTGCTTCCGAGGAGGAATTGAAGGGAAACCCGCGTTCGAGAAGTGCAAAATTGAGAATAGCTAGTAAAATTTAAGATGGCAAATGCAGTAAAAAACACGGAGGGAGAATCCAAATCGAAGCCTCAGACAGGGGTAATGGATTTGTTGTTTAACATTGATTCATTAACAGGTGGTGAATTGCCTATACCGCTTTTGAAAAAAGTCGTTTACACGGCATTCTTGATTTTGATTTATATCTATTATACGATGATGGCGGAGAGTAAGATTCACCGGATCGAAAAAGTGAAGTTGGAATTAGATGAGATTCGGGCGGATTACACGACCCAAAAGGCTGAGTATATGAAAGTCGGCAAGCAAAGCTATTTGTCATTAGCGATGAAAAAATACAAATTAGAACCGAGTTTAATTCCGCCAATCAAGGTGGTAGCAGAATCTGAAAAAGAGAACGACTAATGGCGAAGTCAACGACACAAAATATCCGACAAATCATCACGCGTCGCTTTAATGGTTTTTTTATCATTATGCTGGGCGCCTTTGTCTTGTTATTATTTTTCTTGTTTAAGGTTGTTTTTGTTGATGGGCCTAGCTTAAAATCGGATGCCTCAGCGAAGTATGTACGCGAGCGATCTATTGAGGCGGTTCGGGGAAATATATATGCCAGCGATGGAAGTTTATTGGCGACGTCATTACCCAAATACCGACTGGGAATGGATTTTTCGGTCTATAAGACCAAGGCCATGCAAGATACGTTCAATCGGCATTCACGCGCCTTGGCCGAGCATTTGGCTGCATTTTACAAGGATCGCACAGCGGATGAATATTTTTATAAATTGAAGAAGGGCTTCGAGCAGAAGAGGCCCTACATCATGATTAATAATCGTTTGTTGGACTTTCAAGAGCGTAAAACAGTTTTAACTTTCCCGATTTTCAATCTGCATCCGAATAATCCTATTAAGACGGGTGTGGTATTTGAGAAGAAAAATGTACGTTATGCACCCTTTGGACAGACCGCTTACCGGACGATTGGTTACCTTAAGGATAAGAATCAGGTAGGTTTGGAGAAAGCGTTTAACAAGGAATTGGCGGGGATTCCGGGTCATGGATTCTTTGAAAAGATGGATAAGAATGTTTGGCGTCCGATGGATGGAAGTAAGGAGATTTTGCCACAACGGGGTTTGGATCTTCATACGACCTTGGATGTGGATATTCAGGATATAGTGGAGTTAGCCTTGATGCGCTCTTTGGATACCTATAAAGGCGATTATGCAACTGCCATCGTGATGGAGACCTCCACGGGTGAAATTAAAGCGATATCCAATTTGATGAAGAACGCGAAATCGCCGACGGGTTACTCGGAGGCACTTAACTATGCCTTGGAGGTATCTGAAAACGACCCAGGGTCTGTATTTAAGTTGCCCGCCATGATGGCTATGATGGAGGAATCAGGGATGCCTTTGACGGAAACAGTTACCACAGGAGGAAAATATACCATCTTTAACAAAACGATGTCGGACTCCCATGATTATGGGACCTTGACGGTTCAGGGAGTCATTGAACATTCCTCAAATATTGGTACCATCAAATTGATGCAACGCGTATTTGGGTCAAAGTCCTGGAAATGGTATAATTACCTAAAAGCATTTCATCTATTAGATCCTTTGGATTTTCAGATCAAGCCCGTGACGGGACGTCCCAAATTTAGGCTGCCGGCCAAATGGGATGCATTAACTTATATGTGGACATCCGTTGGCTATTCTTCTAATACGTCACCTTTGCATTTGTTGGCTTTTTACAATGCGATCGCCAATAATGGTTATTGGATTCAGCCTATTCTAGTCAAAAAGGCTACCCAGGGGAATGAGGTCATGGTCGATTATACGCTGACTCAGAAGAAAGATTCGAAACCACTGTGTTCGAAGGAAACCTTGTTGAAGTTACAAACAATGCTAAAAGGTGTCGTAGAACGCGGAACCTCTGACAATTTGAAAGGTACGAAATATGGCATAGCGGGCAAGACAGGGACAGCCCAGCGTCGTGTTAACGGTCAATACATCAAGGGAACTTATTATGTTTCTTTCATTGGTTATTTTCCGGTTAACAATCCGAAGTACACGGTTTTAGTAGCGATGGATTATCCTAAGGGAAGTTCAGAGGCAACTTATGCGCGTCAGGTAACTGCTCCCGTGTTTAAGGATATTTCAGAGCGGATCTATGCTCGGGACATGAAGCTTCAGCAAAAACTTTCGGGGTATTTACCAGACTCATTGAATAACGCAGCTTTGCGTCATCTGATTCACCCATTGGATCATGGGGTGTTGTATTCGAATTTGGGACTTCCGAAAATTGAAGAAGATGGACGCTGGTTATCTTTCCAAATGAACAAGAAGGAGGTGAAAAATTATGCGGTGAGTTTCGCGCCCAAAAAGGTTCCCAATGTCGTAGGAATGAATTTGCGGGATGCACTTTTTCTACTAGAAAATCAGGGATTGAAAGTGCGCGCAAATGGATTAGGTCTTGTCAAGGCACAATCGATCCCCGCAGGATTTCCGATTCAAAAAAATGCACTTATCACCATACAGCTGCACTAACATATGACGTACCCGTCCACGCAATTAGTTCAATCACTTGCCATTCTCCAACAAATTGGGAATGACCAAATGATTAATCATCTCTGTTTTGATTCGCGCCAAGCGGCTGCGGGTTCCTTGTTTTTTGCCATACCGGGAACACAAGTGGATGGACATCAATTCTTACCCCAAGTATTTTCACAAGGTTGCACAGCCTGTGTCGTGGAAAAGATTCCGGAGCAATTACCTGACGGAGTCTTGATTATCCAAGTTCAGGATTCTAATGAGGCGATGGCCCTAGTCGCTTCGCAATTTTATGGAAATCCGTCCGCTCAATTGAATTTGGTAGGTATTACAGGTACGAACGGAAAGACAACGAGTGTGACTCTTTTGTTTGAATTGTTCAAATTGCTTGGGCATCGTTGTGGTTTAATTTCAACGGTACAGAATAAAATTCAGGATCGAGTGATTCCTGCCACGCATACGACTCCCGATTCCCTGAATTTGAATGCACTTCTAGCAGAGATGCTTTCGGACGGATGTACGCATGTATTCATGGAGGTGAGCTCACATGCAGTTGTTCAGAAGCGTATTTTTGGCTTAACGTTTAAAGGCGCTATTTTTTCGAATATTACGCGCGATCATTTAGATTTCCATGAAACTTTCGATGCCTATATCAAAGCCAAAAAGGGCTTCTTTGACGAATTGCCTAAGTCTGCCTTTGCGCTGACAAATGCCGATGATAAGCGCGGTTCTGTCATGGTTCAAAATACCAAGGCACGTAAGGTGACTTATGGAATTCTTGAAACTGCCGATTTTAAAGCAAGGGTGAAGGCGAATGTCCTTTCCGGATTGCAATTGGAGTTGGATGGTCAGGAAATTCATACCCAATTAATTGGTCAGTTTAACGCATATAACTTATTAGCGATTTATTCAACGGCCATTTTAATGGGGGAGAATCGGGAAGAAGTCTTAATAGCTTTATCGGGTTTGAAAACCGCGCCGGGGAGATTTGAGCAGATGCATGGGCCGGCTAATAAAATGGCTATTGTCGATTATGCGCACACGCCTGATGCCTTGGAGAATGTATTGAAAACGATTCAGGCGATTCGTCAAAAGCACCAACAAATCATTACGGTTGTTGGCTGTGGAGGCAATCGTGATGCAGGCAAGCGTCCGATTATGGCAGCTTTGGCGGCAAATTTAAGCGATAAGGTTGTATTGACTTCAGATAATCCCCGTTTCGAAGATCCCGAACTTATTTTGGATCAGATGGAAGCGGGCATTGTTGAAAAACAATCGGCAGAAGTCTTTCGTATATCAGATCGGAAGCAGGCAATTGTGGAGGCTATCCAACATTTGGCGGGGGCAGGCGATATTATTTTGGTGGCAGGCAAGGGTCATGAAACCTATCAAGATATTCAAGGGGTTAAGTATGATTTTGACGATAAGCAGGTCATCGCCGACGCCTTTGCTAAAGTTTGATTTCGCCGTAAAATTTTGCAAATTTGTCAATTCAAATAATTTTTCAATCACCTCCAAAAGCAAGGCATGTTTTATTACCTCTTTGAATACTTAGATAAAACCTTAAATATTCCGGGTGCTGGAGTTTTTCAATACATAACCTTTCGTGCGGTTGCTGCGGTCATCACATCTTTGGGTATTGCAGCTATTTGGGGGAAATCAGTCATTTACCGTTTGCAACGTTTGCAGATTGGTGAGGAGATTCGCGATCTAGGTTTGGAGGGTCAAATGGCCAAAAAAGGAACCCCAACTATGGGTGGATTTATCATCCTGTTGTCTTTATTGATCCCTACGATATTATTTTCAAAAGTTACGAATGTCTACATCGTTTTGTTGTTGACCTCGGCAGTTTGGCTTGGAGCAGTGGGTTTCGCAGATGATTATATCAAGGTATTTAAGAAAAATAAGGACGGTCTTTCGGGAAAGTTTAAGATTGTTGGCCAAGTAGGTCTCGGTATCATCGTGGGTTTGACCATGTACTTTAATGAGCACATCAAGGTGCGTGAATTTGCGGCGGATGGGACTTATGTTGACCACAAATCCTTATTGACCACAGTTCCCTTTATGAAGGGGAATTCCTTCGACTATAACATGTTGTTGCCAAGTTTTATTCCCGATCAATATGTGTGGGTGGTCTATGTTTTGGTCGTTATTTTCATCATTACGGCTGTTTCAAATGGTGCGAACATTACAGATGGGATTGACGGATTGGCAGCGGGGACTTCGGTGATTATCGGTATTGCCTTGGCTATTTTAGCTTATGTCTCTGGAAATAAAGTCATTTCGCAATATTTGAATGTGATGTTCATTCCCAATTCGGGTGAATTGGCTGTCTTTTGCGCCGCATTCGTAGGGGCATGTATCGGCTTTTTGTGGTATAATGCATACCCTGCTCAGGTATTCATGGGGGATACTGGAAGTTTAATGTTGGGGGGTGTTATTGCTACCTTGGCCATTGTAATCCGCAAGGAAATGCTAATCCCGGTTCTTTGTGGAATATTTCTAATCGAAAATCTTTCGGTCATCATGCAGGTGGCTTATTTTAAATATACCAAAAGGAAGTACGGAGAAGGTCGACGAATTTTTTTAATGTCGCCTTTGCATCATCACTTCCAAAAGAAGAATTACCATGAGGCTAAAATTGTAACCCGATTCTTAATTGTGGGGATTATTCTAGCCGTTATTTCATTAGTAACTTTAAAATTACGCTAAGCGTATCTTTATATTTTGAGTCAAATTCGCCTATATCCTCGTCATAATTCCTTTCAAGAAATCATTCCTTTGCCGTCCTCCAAATCGGAAAGTAATCGTGCATTGGTGATTAATGCCTTAGCAGGTGGGGATAAGGATCAATTGTCAAATTTAGCGGAGGCTCGGGACACGCAAACCATGTTACGTTTGTTGGCCGATACTAGCAATCCAATTGCCGATGTGCTTGATGCGGGTACCACGATGCGTTTTTTGACGGCATATTATTCAATTACGGGAGCAAATAAAACGATGACAGGCACAGCACGGATGTGCGAAAGACCTATCGGGATTTTGGTGGACGCGCTTCGTACTTTGGGGGCGAAAATTACCTATGAAAAAAATGAGGGATATCCTCCTTTGCAATTGGCGGGGTTTCAGTACTCGGGTTCTCGTGAATTAAGAATTCGTGGAGACGTGAGTTCGCAGTTTATCTCTGCCATCTTAATGGTTTCACCCTTGTTGCCCGACGGCATTGCATTGACCATTACGGGTTCTTTAGGGTCTAAGCCCTACATCGAAATGACTTTGGCACAGATGGCCCAATTTGGCATTCAGGCTCGTGTAGATTGGTCAAAAGGCTTAATCGATATTCCTGCTCAGCGTTATGTGGCAGCGCCCTTTGCGGTTGAGTCAGATTGGTCAGGTGCTAGTTACTGGTACTCAATGGTTGCACTTTCCCCCTTTGAAGATAGTTCATTGGAACTGTTAGGTTTGAAGGAAGAATCCCTGCAGGGAGACGCGGCCATCCGGGATATTATGTTGCCATTGGGCGTGAAAAGTACATACACCGGTCGGGGGTATCTATTAACAAAATGTGAGGCCGTTTCTGAATTAGCCTGGGATTTTACGGATTGCCCAGATTTGGCTCAAACCATTAGTGTGGTTGCAGCAGCAAAAAATATCACCCTACACTTAACGGGCGTTGAATCTTTAAAAGTGAAGGAAACCGATCGAGTTTTAGCACTTCAAAATGAACTAATTAAGCTTGGGGCATCGTTGAAAGAGGTTAAATCGAATGAATTATATACAGTTTCTGGATCATTTTCCACGGAAGGTACCGTACCCGAGATTGAAACCTATGATGACCACCGAATGGCCATGGCCTTCGCCCCGGTGGGTCTTTTGCGTGAAATTCTCATTCATGAGCCGGGTGTAGTGGCTAAATCCTATCCAAGTTTTTGGAAGCATGTGGATTTGTTGTTGAATTCATCTACGAACGAATAAAATTCCTTATTTATCTATTTCTTGAATACAAGACGTCGTTTTTTTTCGTAGAATTGTCGGAAATGTAAACGCTGTTGGGCTTAGAAAACCCGACTGCGTTACGCAAAAAACAAACAAACGATGAAGAAGATTTTACTGCTTATTTTGTTAAGCCCCATGGCCTTATTTGCCCAAAAAACGCTATTATACTGCGGAAAAATGGTGGATGTGAAGGCTGGAAAAGT
>JACCDV010672680.1_pt1 | contig 16796 bp, 16 predicted proteins | sample 7446131 | NCBI WGS metagenome assembly JACCDV01 (sample SAMN15323448, study PRJNA562643) | freshwater metagenome | isolation source: river surface water | place: USA:Blue River Watershed | collected 2017-08-17 | reverse complement strand
GTGATGTCAATTGTGGCAGGGAATTAAGAGAAAAAATAAAAGAAAAAAGAAGATAAAGAATAAGAAAAGAAGTCAGATGAAAGAAAAAATCAATAGAGATGGCCAAGGAAAATTCCTTGGCCATTTTCATTTGATCAGCAAGGATCAACTTTGATGATGCCAAATGGAAAATCAGAAGGTGTTAAAGAAATTTTGACGTCATAACCAATCATGGTAATGGCATGAAGTAAACGTAAGAACTCAACATGTTTATGATCGCCATTAAAGAACTGAATTGATTTTTGAGAGTTCAGACCCAGGCTTCCCATGCAAGTAATGGCGTTTAAATTCTTGAGCTTTGCTTTCTGAATAAAGAATTCACATGTACGATTCTTTGCGGCAATCATTGAGGCGGGTTTTTCATCTTGCTCTAGCTCATTGACTAGGGCTGCATTCATCGCAGCAATTTGTTCATGATTAAGGCCCGTATCTCTTGGAAAATACTTCATGCGAATACCCATCTTGAATCCTCTCTAAAAAAGTTAAACGGAAAAAACAGGGTAAACAGATGCAAAATTTTTGTATATCAGCTACTTCCGATTTTGTTGTGGGAAAAATCTTACAAAGACTAGTTTTAAACGTTAATTAAATAAAAGTAATTAAGTGAGCAAGATTGATGATAATTAAAGTGATGCAGAGATTAATGAAATTGACTCTTGCATTGGTACTCTAGCATCTAAGAAGATTAATATACGTCTATGGAAACGTTGAGCATAAGTTGGGCTGTTCGCAACCTTCTTTCTGAACTATTCACTCCACCAGGAATTTGGATAGTGTGGATGCTGCTCATGCTTTTTTTAATCAAAAGGCATGGGTTCATTAAAAAAGCTCTAATCACTCTTGGCCTTTTGATGATTTGGGTCACTAGCACCAATTACTTTGCGGTACAGTTCAATAGATTAGCAGGTCATTGGTTGCGTTGGCCAGAGCCATTGACTGAAGAATACATACTTTCTGATCTTAAAAAATCGGTAGTAGGGTTAAATAATCAACCGCAAGCCATCATTGTTCTTGGGGGTGGGCGCCGCAAGGGTGCTTTAGAAGCCCCTATTGACTATTACCAACAAGATTTATCTCCAAGTTCTTTAGATCGTTTACGTTATGGTGTTAGATTGGCTAAACAAACCAATTTACCTATCTTGTTAGCTGGTGGGGCCCCTGATAAGACTGATTCAAAAGATTTGGCCGAAGCGCAAGTGATGAAAATAGTCCTAGAGAAAGAATACTCAATATCTCCCAAGTGGGTTGAAGATCAATCAAATACGACCCAAGAGAATGCCGTTCATTCAGCTGATATGCTTAAGAAAGACGCTATTAAAAATGTTTATTTAGTCACTCATTTTTGGCATATGCCACGAGCAAAGACTGTTTTTGAAAAGCAAGGCTTGAGGGTAGTTGAGGCTCCCATGGGCTTTTATCAAAAAACAGCCTTCACCCCCTTGGATTTTTACCCCAGTGGTGAGGGCTTTCAGCGAACAAGGTGGATTTGGCATGAAATCCTGGGCAATCTCTGGTACAGGGTAAAATTCGAATATTATTAATACTTTCTTTTTTAGTAATACCTCATAAAAGAATCGAGTCTTCATTATGTCAGAGCAATCATTTAACCAACTCTTAGAAGATGAAATCTCTCTCAAAGACATCATTGATTTCTTGATAGAGTCTTGGAAAACGATAGTTGGTGCTGGTTTGCTAGGTTTGTTATGCGCTGTCGGCTTTTTGGCGGTAACACCAAATCAATATGAAGCTACGGCTCAAATTCAGATGGCGCAGATCAGTGCTAACAACAACAACAACAACAACAACAACAACAACATTAATCCTTTGGGTATCAATGTAGAAGATCCTAGCTTATTGATGGCACGCTTAAAGCTACCGACCACTTACTCCGCAGCTGAAATCAAAGCGTGTGGTTTAGAAGGTCAAAAGATGCCAGCAGAATCTATTGTACTAATGTCAAAATTTTCCGCTGTCAAGGGTGTTAGTTCGATTGTGGAGATAAAGATTCGAATGGAGTCTAGGGAGCAAGCGGTTGTCTGTGCTCAAGCTCTTTTTGAAAATATTCGTGAATCACAGAATCTAATCATTAAGCCATACATAGAAGAAGCAAAAAGTTTGCTAACAAAGTACCGCGCTCGTTTAAAAGAGGCTCAAGAGCTTGTGACAAGAGCTGATAAATCAGGGGCTGCACTCTCAGCGGCTTATCTAGCAAATAGAGACGAGGTTAAGTTTTTGACCGATGAAAGCATTCGGTTGAATGCTTTTGTGACTTCTGGTGATGCGCGTCAAGCGAAATTAGTGTCCCCAATTTATGCCTCAGAGGCTGCAGTCTTCCCAAAGAAAAAGATTGCCTTAATGGTGGGTCTGCTGGCAGGTTTGTTTTTAGGGTTATTGATGGTCATGATTCGTAAGGTTTGGAATAACTCTAGAACTAATCAAGTATGACTTTTGTGAGCTAACCCCTCAATCTTTGAGATGAATTCAAAAAATGAAATGGTATGAGGTTCATACTAAGGTTGGAGAAGATTTTCTATTCACTTGCTTAGTCCAAAAAAGGTTACAAGGAAAAGTTTAATTAGCGACTGAACTATTGTTTAGTCGCTATCTATTCACTCGTTTATCAGATGTCAACGGTAATTGGTCGCCGATTTGGTTTAATCGTGGGGTATCTCAGTTATTGAGATATGGTCATTCAAATTAAATTGCAAGACTTGTGTTACCTCAGTAAGTCTAAAAACCGCGGTGTTTTGAATTTAACCACAGCGTTATAAATCCAAATATAAAAAATGCAAAATAGCAATGCAAAACATTGAAGTATCCAGGTAGTTTGCCACCAAATGATCGCCGGAAAAACTGCCAAGCTTGATAGTAACCAAAGGTAAGGTGAGGTTTTAGCATTTTTTGCGTATGAGGCTGTATCTTTGACTTTATGCACTTCAGCCCAGCGTATCAAGCGCCGATAAATCAAGGAATGAAAATGAGCGCCATCAGGTAGGCCTGGATTTTTACCTTGGTGTACTTTTCTGCGCCAAATGGTAAATAGTGTTTCAAAGATTGGGTAGGCATTCACCAATAGTGCGAACCAAGGGGAAACACTTGAATTACGAAGCACTAAAAGAATTGAAAAACCTGCAATTAAAAAACCAATCAAATAAGCGCCACCATCACCCAAAAAAATAAGACCTTTGGGGTAGTTCCAAACGAAGAAGCCACCGATGGCACCAATCACGATCAAACACGCGGAAGCTAAGATAGGGTCATTTGCTTTAAAGGCTACATAACCAATGGCCAATAGACTGATCATGGCCACCATGCTGGCTAAGCCATTAAAGCCATCAATGATGTTGTAAGCATTGGCCAAGCCTGTGATACCGATGATGGTGAATATCACTGAAATAATCCCTATACCCAATAACCAATCGATGCCTGGCACTTGGATTGAAACAATCCAAGCATTTAAAAAGTAACCTAGTAATCCAGATGAACATACTGTTGCGCCCAGCCTGGTTTTAATGCCAATCTTTTTAGTGACATCTTCTAGAAGTCCAATTAAGAAAGTAGGTAAGGCACAAGCTATCAACTGGACTAAGAGTTGGCCTCGATCGAGCCTGAAAAACATCAAGGTTACAAGGCTTGTGAATGTAATGGCTAAGAAGATACCAATACCACCAATACGTGGAACCGCATAGGCGTGAAACTTTTGAGGTCCTGAAAGGTCATGGTCACTGGTTATTTTTTCATGCAAATGTTGGTAACGGATCAACCCCAAGGTCACCAATAAGCTACAAAAAAAAGCCAAAATCAAATATTCCATGAGTGATATTGTAGTTTTTGCACTGCAAAAAAGCATTAGATATCATTATTAGTAGTTATAATGTTCATTATTGAACACAAAAAATAAGGGAACAAGGGTTTTCTGAGTAATTAGTTAATTTATAAGTTATCTATTAGCATTTTCCCTTATCGAACTACATACAATCTTATTTCTACCTATTAATTTTGGTTTCAAATGACACCTCAAGATAACAATATTTTAATCTCTGAACTTCAGTTCAGAGTCATGAGATTGCTAGAAGCCAATCCCCAAACGAATCAGAGGGAGTTATCTAAAAGCTTGGGTGTCAGTTTGGGTGGAATTAATTATTGTCTGAATGCCTTAGCGGCCAAGGGATCGATCAAAATACAAAATTTTAGGAACAATAAAAATAAATGGGTTTATGCTTATTTAATGACACCGCAGGGCTTGGCAGAAAAAACTGCGCTCACTGGATCTTTCTTAAAAAAAAAGATGCAGGAATACCAGTTACTAAAAGAAGAGATTGAGGCTCTTAGCACAGAGATGATCCAAGCTAGAATAATATCGAACCCAACTTTAAATTTGCTAGTGGAAGTTTCTGATCAATAGCAGATAAGTGATGCTGGGTTGGGAATTGACTGGCTTCAGTTTTATAAAGTAATTAAATTAATTTAAAGAGCTATTTATGAAGGCAGTGATATTGGCTGGCGGTTTGGGAACTAGAATTTCAGAGGAAACTGAGAGCAAGCCTAAGCCAATGATTGAAATTGGTGGTATGCCAATTTTGTGGCATATCCTTAAAATGTACTCTTCGCACGGTATCAACGATTTTATTATTTGTTGTGGCTACAAAGGCTATGTCATCAAGGAGTATTTCGCGAACTACTTTTTGCATCAATCAGATGTGACATTTGATATGGCGCATAATAAAATGGAGGTGCATCATCACTATGCAGAGCCCTGGAAGGTGACTTTGATCGACACTGGTGCTAATACGATGACTGGTGGACGGCTTAAATGCGTTGCCAAGTATGTGAAGGATGAAAAGGCTTTTTGCTTTACTTATGGCGATGGAGTTAGTGATATTGATATAGGTGCCTCGATTGCATTTCATAAAAGTCATGGTAAGCAAGCCACATTGGCTGCAGTTTATCCGCCAGGACGTTTTGGGGCGCTCGATATTGACTTAGATAAATCTGTGAGATCTTTTAAAGAGAAGCCTAAGGGTGATGGTGGACTGATTAATGGGGGATTTTTTGTACTTTCTCCTAAGGTGATTGATTTAGTTAAAGGGGATTTAACAATTTGGGAAAAAGAACCTTTAGAGCAACTTGCAATTGCCAATGAATTGGTTGCCTATGAGCACCATGGTTTTTGGCAACCAATGGATACGCTCCGGGATAGAAATTATCTCGAGGAATTGTGGGCGAGCGGGAAAGCCCCTTGGAAAAACTGGTAAATCTAGATGAGAATTGCGTCTCCTTCATTTTGGCGTGGTAAAAAAGTTTTGCTTACTGGGCATACTGGGTTTAAGGGGGCCTGGCTAGCTCTATGGCTTAATCAATTGGGTGCAAAGGTTGCGGGGATTAGTTTGGCGCCCAATAGCAACCCCAACTTATATTCACTTGCAAATATCGCAAAAATTACTAATAGCCACTTTGAAAATATTTGCGATGCAGCGGCGGTTAAAAGGGTGGTGGATAGAGTTGAACCAGAGATCGTACTGCATCTAGCAGCCCAATCTTTGGTGAGGCCGGGGTATAAAGATCCTTTGGGCACTTTTGCCACCAATGTAATGGGAACCGCTAATATCTTGAATGCCGTACGCGATGTTATTTCAGTTAGAGTTGTGGTGGCAATTACAACAGATAAGGTCTATAAAAACCTTGAGCAAGAATATCCATATCGAGAGACTGATGCATTAGGTGGACATGACCCTTACAGCGCTAGCAAAGCTGCGAGTGAGATTATCATTTCCTGCTACAAAGATTCATATCTGGCTGAGCAAGGCGTTGCAATAGCCTCTGCCCGTGCGGGTAATGTTATTGGCGGAGGTGATTGGTCAATCGATCGATTGATTCCTGATGCAATTCGTGCCTGGAGTTCAGGCTCTTCTTTAGAAATTCGCCGACCTAATTCAGTTCGCCCATGGCAGCATGTTCTGGAGCCTCTAAATGGCTATCTTGTCCTAGCAGAGAGTTTGTATAAAGTACCATCTTTATCTGGAGCTTACAACTTTGGACCCCAGACTTACGAGGCCTCAACGGTCAGAAGAGTTATTGAGTTAGCAAATAATTTTTATGGGCGCGGAGAAATAGTTTTGGGAGATGGAGTTGATGGTCCTCATGAAGCAAACCTCCTTTCTTTGGAAATCTGTAAAGCAAAAGAATTACTAGACGTGCAGCCGCGGTGGTGTCTTGAGGAGGCAATTGAAAAAACCATACGCTGGTATAAGCAGCTTGATGCTGGTAGGAGTGCCGATCTGATTTGCAAAGAGGATATTGCAAAATTTACAGGGCAATGTAAGGTCTGTATTTGAATCTGAATAATTAGCATATTGAATTTATTACTAAGCGTTACATTAACGTTGGGAATTAAAAATAGTAAAAACTTGTATCTTATGATTTGCTCGATGTCTTAGAAAAAATAAATTTTGAATAGCTTTACTGGAAATAGTTTATTTCTTGATTAACACAAAAAATTCTCTATAAAAAATTAAATTAAATTAAAGGAATTGGTAATGGACTGTCGGCACTGCTCAACAAAATTAACAAATACATTTATAGATCTTGGCTTTGCGCCGCCATCGAATGCCTACTTAAAGAAAGAAGATTTAAAGAAGTCGGAAAAATATTATCCACTCAAAGTCATGGTCTGTGAACAATGTTGGCTAGTTCAGACCGAGGATTATCCAGAAGCTGATGAGCTTTTCAGTTCAGAATATGCTTATTTTTCCAGTACCTCAACTAGTTGGCTCAATCATGCTGAGCAATATTCACTGAGGATGATTGATGAGCTAAGCTTAGATCAAAAAAGTTTTGTAATTGAGGTTGCTTCTAACGATGGATATTTGCTCAAAAATTTTGTTAACTTAAGCATTCCATGCCTTGGTATTGAGCCAACTAAAAGCACTGCTATGGCCTCTAAGGAGCTTGGTATCCCGACGCTGGAACAGTTCTTTTCAGAAAATTTAGCGGAAGACTTAATATCCAAAAATAAGAAGGCAGATTTAATAATTGGAAATAATGTTTTTGCGCACGTACCTGATATAAATGATTTCACAAAAGGACTAAAAAAACTTTTAAATAAAGATGGAACGATTACGTTGGAGTTTCCACATCTTTTGAAGCTAATTCAAAATAATCAATTTGACACCATATATCATGAGCATTTTTCATACTTATCTGTCTTTACAGCTAATAGGATTTTCAATTCCTTTGGATTGAGAATATTTCGTGTGGAAAGCCTAACCACTCATGGTGGAAGCGTCAGGATATATGGTTGTCATATGGACGACCCCAGGGAATCAGAGCCCTCTTTGTTTGATTTTTTAAATGATGAAAATAGTTTTGGCCTGCAAAAATTATCAACGTATGAGGGCTTTCAAGAAAAAGTAAATCATATAAAAGACGAGCTATTAATGTTCCTCATTGAAGCGAAAAAAAATCTGAAGAAAGTTGTCGCATATGGCGCTGCAGCCAAAGGTAATACTTTGATGAATTATGCCGGGATAAGATCGGACTTAATATCAAGTGTCTATGATGCAGCGTCATCTAAGCAGGGCAAATACATGCCTGGAAGCCATATTCCGATCTTGCCTTCCTCTGTGATTAGCGGAGCTTCGGCAGACTATATCTTAATACTTCCATGGAATCTTGTGATAGAGGTAAGGGAGCAGCTTTCAAATATGGTTAATCAAGATACAAAATATGTAACAGCCATTCCTTCGCTTAACATATTAGATTATGATGAATAAAAAGACAATATTAAATTGAAGTTGCTTAAAGCTGCCATTATTAAAAAGACTGGTTTAGATACTCCAACATTAGTAAGTTTCTTATCTAGATCGATAAACATTGTCGGTGGAGTTGCGTTAATTTATTTTGTTACGCAATATCTTACGCCCTTTAAGCAAGGATACTACTACACATTCTTTAGTATTGTTGCATTACAAGTCTTTGTTGAGCTTGGCCTAAGTTATGCTGTAATTCAAATAGCCAGCCATGAGATGGCAGATTTGGAGTGGTCACACAATCGAATGATTTCGGGATGCAATGCCGCAAAAAAAAGAATTCAGTCTGTAATGAAATTTGCAATTCATTGGTTCTCATATGCAGGATTATTAATGTTGGTAGTCCTAATTCCGTTAGGCTTATGGTTTTTTAAGAGCAATGCTCCAGATAGTCTTCTGTTTGAGCTTAATATTACTTTAATCTTTCTTTTGACTTCAACGGCAATACTTTTATCTATAAATTGCTTACTCGCAATTCTAGAAGGGTGCAATAAAGTTGTTGAAGTAGCATTAATTAAATTTTCTCAAACATTTATTTCCACTGCAGTAATTTGTTTTGGGCTCGCAAGTAATTTTGATTTATATTCACTAGTGATTGGGTCAATAGCTTCATTATTAGTTGGTTCCGCTCTAATTTATATTTTTTTTAAGAGTTTTTTTATTGATCTTTGGCTATTTACATCCAATGAGAAAGGTATTGATTGGAAGCATGAGATGCTCCCATTTCAGTCTAAAATTGGAATTAGTTGGATAGCTGGCTACCTTGTCTTTCAAATTTATAGCCCGTTATTGGTGGCCAACGGCTTTCCCATAGAGGCTGGCCAACTTGGGATGAGTCTCCAAATTATTAGTGCGGTCAATGGCGTTTTTATAATATGGATAACTACTAAATCACCCACTTTTGGACAGTTGATTGCTAAGCATAATAGAAAAGAGTTGGATAATATTTTTAATAGATCATTAATCCAATCAACAATTCTTTTAGCCTTATCTTTAGTATTTTTATTTTTTATGATTTTATGGATTTGCTTAAATCATCCAAGTTATTACTCTAGAATTGTTGAGTTGAAGTACTGGACTGTTCTTTTTCTTGCATGTTTTTCCAACCATATACTCTTTTCTGAGGCTGCCTATTTAAGAGCTCACAAGGAAGAATCTTTGATGATACTTTCTTTGATAAATGGATTTTTTACTCTTTTTTTTGCTTTAATATTGATTCCACTGCTTGGTCTTTTTGGTGCCATAATTACCTATGGATTTTCTTCTGTATTTTTTGGGCTAATTGGTGGAACACTTATTTTTTTAAAAAAGAAAAATGAATATACAGATAAGAAATTTTCATGAATTTAAAATATAAAGAGCCAATACTCTCAATTTGCGTTCCAACTTTTAATAGAGCTAGCGTACTAAAAAATTTATTGGCAAACGTCTCGAAGATAATAAACGCCTTCCCAGGTGAGGTTGAGTTATGTTTTTCCGATAACTGCTCTAATGATGAAACTGACTATTTATTACAAGAATTTAAGAGGCTTCATCACAACAATATTATTAAAATAGTGAGGCAGGAAAAAAATATTGGTTTATCAAACAACGTTGTGGCCGTTTGTTCATTGGCTTCTGGCAAATGGGTTTGGGTAGTGGGGGATGATGATGGATTTATTTTTAACGATTTTAGCAGGGTAATGGTTTTACTTAAAAATATAAAAGAATCACCATGGATTATAGTTAATTCAATAAGTGGACATAACGATTTTAGTAAATTGAATACCCACCAATATCCTGTTACTTACTTATCCAATATAGCTGCTAAATTCTTCTTATTAAGGAGCGGAACTGTTAAGTTAGGTTTTATTGGTGTTCACATAATACCAAGAATAGCTATTAAGATATTTAGTAATATTAATCCGAAAGAGTTTTATATGTGGCCCCACATCATGGTTATGAATAGGTTCATTTCGGAAAATAATGGTATGTTATTGCTAGATTATCGTCCTGTTATTCAGTCGCTGAGTGGGCAAGGAGCGCTCTTTTGGGCCGCAAAGGATTTTTTTAAGATTGAAGCGCAGAAAGCTCTTATATCAAAATATTCTTTAGATCATAAGCCGCATGCATTTTTTTATAATTGCAGTATGTTTGTACGTCAAATTTATTCAGCCCACTCTTTGGCGTATTTGATTTCATGGAAAATAAAAGAAAGGTTTGATTTTAAAATCCAGTTTAGAAGCTTCTTAAAAGAGTATATATCAGACATGAATATAATTTTCATTGCTTTCCTGATACCTTTGATAGTTATTTCTTTTATACTGCAAAGATTATCAAATAAGATATTATTTTTTTTTCTCCCTAAAAGTATTATTTTTAAAATACAACATTTACACCTTAAAGAAGATAGCATTTCGGCGGATAAAAACGGGGTTTCTAGAATTTTGTGATCATTAATGATGGGCATATTAAAAACTAAAATAATGCTTACTGGTGCTACTGGCTTTTTAGGTAAGCATGTCTTATCTGAGCTTTGCAGGCAAGATTATGTAATTGCTGCCTATATTAGGGATGCTAGTCAAGCCAGTCTATTTGAGCCCTATGAGTCTGTAAAGTCTGTGCCTTTTAACATTGAATCATCTACTCAGGATTCTTTCGAGGATGGAAGTGTTTTAATTCACCTTGCTTGGGGTGGTGTACGCGATACGCTTTCCAATGATCACCTTTCCTCTTGGCAGTCACACTATTTATTTATTCGGAATGCTGTGACAAGTGGGGTAAAGAAAGTTGTTGTTGCAGGAACTTGCTACGAATATGGCATGTCATATGGACCGGTAAGCGCGGATGCATGCGCATCTCCCATAACTCCATATGCAATAGCTAAAAATAATTTACATAATGCATTGAGATTGTTGCAGCAAGAAACTGATTTCGAACTAATCTGGGCAAGAATTTTTTACGTCTATGGTCCTGGGCAATCTGAAAATAGCATTCTTTCTCAATTTGAAAAAGCTATCAACATTGGTGTAGATGAGTTTCCTATGTCGTTTGGTGAGCAGTTGCTGGATTATTCTAGCGTTGAGGATGTTGCAAAGATGCTTGTCAAGTTGGTCGACCAACCTGATGGAGTCTATAACGTTTGCAGTGGTACACCTATTTCATTGCGTAGATTTCTGGAGCTTAGGGCTTCGCGTTTAGGTGCCGAGATTAAACTGAAGCTTGGGGTTTACGATTATAGAAAACATGAGTCATTAGCCATGTGGGGCGCGAACCCGATGATTGGTTGCAAGTTTAATTTTGCAGAAACCTAAATCCCATGATTATTTATTTGTTGCTTGGGGCGCAGCTTTTCTTATTGCTCAGAATTGGTAGGGCAATTGGATTTGATTCGGGACCTTTTATTAACTTTGGGTTGATTATTTTTGGTCAAATATACTTAGCCCAGCTGTATGATCATAACGGTGTTAATTCAGATCCTTATTTCAAATACACACTAAGCCTTTTGTGTGGTTTGGCTTCGTTTTTTTGGGTTATAAAAGGAAGTAATCCGTTTAAGAGCTCTTTAAATGTAAATATTTTAAATAATAATTTATTTAATAAACTAAGACCTTTATTTTTCGTATATCTGATTATTCAAACCTATCATGTTTGGTTAACTATTGAGTCTGGCGGCGGGGGTGCAAGAGTCATAGTGGCTAAAAATATATTACCTTTGATTGTCATTCATGATGTATTGCAAGGAGCGGCGTACATGTTTCTTGCATTTAATTTAATTAATCGAAAATATTTTTATTTTATTATAGTAGCCATAACTTGTTTATTGTCAGGATCCAAACAATCGGTGCTAATGCTTATTTTTGAAATAACCTTCATTAGTCACCTATGTTTCGGAAGAAGGCCGTTTTCTCTTTTTGGAGCTTCTCTAATTGGGTTGGCTGCGTTTCTAGCTTCCACTCTATTTTTTTACAAGGATGATATAGCTTTACAAAATTTTGAAAAATTTATTGAGTATCGAGGCGATATTTATCATCTTTTATTTAATTTGGATCTTCGGTCAGAATTGTATGATGCTTACACTTGGATGACTTACTTTTTACATCACTCTTTAAGAATGGTTGGCATGAAAGCGTATGACGGCCCAATAGGTACAATGCTGTTTTCGCTTAGAGATGGACTGCCCTTAGCACTTACTAACGGTGGTCCAATAACACCATTTTATGTTGTGATGGATGTGCTCTTTCATGACCCTGTCATATATTTATATATATTGCTCGGTCTATTTGTTGGTTATATAAGTGCTAAAATTTTTTGCGCAGGCTGTTCAATTTTCATCTCAGGCAATATTGCGCTTATATTAATTGGATACTGGATGATGCAAGGTTGGTATTTGATAACTGATCCCACAGTATTTTCTTACAGATTTACACCAATTTTTTGGATTCTAGTGGTTCCATTATTTATCGTTAAACTGCTAAATCTAAGCATAAAAAAATAAATAGTTAAAGGGAATATTATGGTGGTGGTTGTTACTGGTTGTGCAGGTTTTATTGGTAGTAACTTGGTAGATCGTTTGCTAGCCCAAGGTTATTTTGTGCTTGGTGTTGATAATTTTTCCACAGGACAACGTCGTTTTTTGGAGGGCGCCGAAAACAATCCAAATTTCACTTTTTTTGAGGTTGATCTTTTAGATCTGGAGGGCTTGAAAAGTTCTTTTGTTGGCGCTGAGCTTGTATTTCATTTTGCAGCAAATGCAGACGTTCGATTTGGTACTAATCACCCGCGTAGAGATCTTGAGCAAAATACTATTGCTACATACAACGTTCTCGAAGCAATGCGAGTAAATGGAATTAAAAAGATAGCTTTTTCCTCTACTGGCTCGGTATATGGTGAGTCACCTGTGATCCCCACCCCTGAAAATGGCCCTTTTCCAATTCAAACATCTTTATATGGAGCATCAAAGGCTGCATGTGAGGGATTAATCTCTGCATACTGTGAAGGCTTTGGATTTAAGTCTTGGATATTTAGATTTGTATCCATTCTGGGCGAGCGCTATACACATGGCCATATTTTTGATTTTTATCAAAAGCTAAAAATTGACTCGACATATTTGCCGGTTTTGGGGAATGGTAAACAGCGTAAGTCTTATCTGTATGTGCAGGACTGTATTGACGCAATCATGCTGGCTGTTAAAAAATCGGATGAAAAAGTAAACATCTTTAATTTAGGTGTGGACGGCTACGTTGAGGTAAACGATTCAATTGCTTGGATTTGTCAAGAATTAGGTGTTAACCCAAAACTTGAATACTCTGGTGGTGATCGTGGGTGGATAGGTGATAACCCTTTTATTTTTCTAGATACAAGGAAAATTCAAGCACTTGGTTGGAGGCCAAAGTTTGATATTGAGCGGGGTGTAAGACAAACAGTTAAGTTTCTCAAAGAAAATGAATGGGTTTTTGACTCTAGGGTTGCTCAATGAGGGTATGTGTTCAGGGTCTTTGGCACTTGGGGTCGGTTACAGCTGCTTGCCTCGCATCTGTTGGACATGAGGTGGTAGGCGTTGATTTTGACCAGACCTTGATTGCTTCTTTAAGAGAGGGTAAGGCTCCGCTTTTTGAGCCAAATCTGAATCTACTTATCGCTGAAGGGATTCAAGATAATAATTTACGCTTTACAAGCGATATAGTTGCAGCTTGTAAGGAAGCGGAAGTTTTGTGGGTGACATTTGATACGCCTGTGAATGACGATGATGTAGCTGATGTCGAATTTGTAATTAATCATATTAAATCTGCAGTGACGCATCTTTCTGATGGTGCATTGGTATTGGTATCTTCCCAACTTCCTGTGGGTTCGGTGTTGGCGTTAGAAAAATTTACTTTTGAGACATTCCCTAATAAACATATCTCATTTGCAAGTTCCCCAGAGAATTTAAGGCTGGGAAAAGCTCTGGATGTTTTTTTGCATCCAGATAGAATGATTGTCGGAGTGCGCACTTCTGAAGATCGGGCAATTTTAGAGAGATTGATATTTCCCATAACCAAAAAAATTGAATGGATGTCTGTTGAGTCTGCTGAAATGACTAAGCATGCCATTAACGCTTTTCTTGCAACATCGGTAGCTTTTGCTAATGAAGTCGCGACTATTTGCGAGTTGGTTGGTGCGGATGCTAAGGAGGTTGAGCGAGGGCTTAAATCAGAAAGTCGTATCGGACCTAAAGCCTATTTATCGCCCGGAGGCCCTTTTGCTGGAGGTACCTTGGCACGTGATATTGAGTTTCTCAGTAAAATTAGTCAAGATCAGCAACTCATAACACCTTTGATATCCTCTATTCGCCTCAGCAATGATGCGCATAAGAAATGGGTGCAGCGAAAGTTACTTGGCAGGTTTTCAGATCTTAATGGTGTTAGGGTCGGAATCTGGGGCCTTACATATAAAGCTGGTACGGATACTTTGCCACGATCTCTGAGCGTAGAGCTAGTTGATTGGTTACTTGAGAGGGGTGCTTTGGTGCAGGTATATGACCCTGTCGTTAAAACTCTACCAAACAATTGGGCTAATAGAGTGAAGAAATGCATGAACGCTTACGAGAGTCTAGAGAATTTGCAGGTATTGGTGGTGGGAACTGAGTTGCCGGAATTTATAGTCGAAGCACGCCGCCTACCTGAAGTTGCAGATTCTAATTTGTTGGTAATTGATGCTAACCGCTATTTACAAGCAAGCCTTGATGGTGCAGACCTCTATTATTTATCAGTTGGCTCCAGGAAATAGAGTTGAAATTTAAATGAAAAAAATATTAAAGGACAAGGTTGCCATCATTACAGGCGCCAATCAAGGGCTTGGCCTTGAAATTGCCAAGAAATATGCTGCTTCTGGAGCAAATCTCATGCTGTGTGCTCGCAATAGGAATTTATTGGAAGGTGCCTTAAAGGAAGTTAAGCAATACATTGCTGGCGATCAGGTAATTCTAGCTCAGCAAGTAGATGTGTCAAAAGAAAAAGATGTGAGTGATGTGGTTGAGTCAACGCTCAAGCAATTGGGGGGATGTCATATTTTAGTAAATAATGCAGGAATATATGGACCCAAGGGCGATGTTGAGGATGTAGATTGGGCTGAATGGATAAAGGCTATTAAGATAAATGTGTATGGTTCTGTATTAATGTGTCGACAATTAATAGGGCATTTTAAACATCAGCGCTATGGGAAAGTGATTCAATTATCTGGTGGTGGCGCAACTAATCCAATGCCAAAAATTAGTGCCTATGCTGTATCAAAAGCGGCGATAGTGCGATTCGCAGAAACTCTTGCGGAGGAGGTAAGAGGCTATGGGATTGATGTGAATGCAATTGCTCCTGGAGCTCTTAATACCAGAATGCTTGAGGAGGTTTTATCGGCTGGGCCGGAAGTTGTTGGTAAAGATTTTTATGAAAAATCATTAACGCAAAAAAAATCAGGTGGAGCTTCAATTGATCTAGCAGCAGAGTTGGCGTTATTTTTGGCATCTCCTTTAAGTGACGGTATTTCAGGAAAGTTGATTAGCGCAACTTGGGATAATTGGAAAGAGTGGCCAAACCATATTTCTGAGCTTGATAAGACTGATGCTTATACTCTAAGAAGAATTATTGGTCGCGACCGTAATATAGATTGGGGCGACAAGTGACTAAAAAGAATCAAATATTTGGAGTTGGCATAATTGGATGTGGATTGATAGGTCAAAAAAGAGCCAATTCATTAGGCTCCGGTGGCAAGCTAGTTGCATGCGCGGATATTGAAATTAATAGGGCTAAATCGCTAGCGAATCGCTTTAACGCAAAAGCATTTTCAGATTGGCAAGATTTAATTGCTTTGAATGAAGTTGATATTGTTATCGTCTCCACATTACATGACTCTTTAGCAGAAATTACTTTAGCTGCAGTCATCCTCGATAAAAACGTATTAGTTGAAAAGCCTGCTGCACGAAACAGCGCGGAACTAGAGCCAATATTAATGGCTCTTACGGAAGGTAATGCTAAGGTTCATGTGGGTTTCAACCACCGCTACCATAGGGCGCTAAGAAAAGCCAAAGAGTTAGTTCTTTCTGGTGTATTGGGTGAATTAATGTTTATTCGTGCTCGATATGGTCATGGAGCTCGTTTAGGGTATGACAAAGAGTGGCGCGCAGATCCTAAGTTGTCAGGCGGGGGGGAGTTAATCGATCAAGGCCCACATTTGATAGATCTCTCCCGATGGTTTTTGGGTAATTTTTCTGAAATCGATGGTTTTGCCCATACCTATTATTGGAATATGCCAGTTGATGACAATGGATTCATGTTGTTGAAGACCCCTAAAAAACAAACAGCTTTTTTGCATGTGTCATGCTCGGAATGGAAAAATCTTTTTTCTATGGAGATTTATGGCAGGCATGGAAAATTAGATATATCTGGATTAGGTGGTAGCTATGGCCTCGAGAAGTTAACGTATTACAAAATGCTTCCTGAAATGGGGCCACCTGAGACCACTTCTTGGGAGTATCCAATGGGTGATGACTCATGGGCTGTAGAAATGGCTGAATTTTATGAGGATATTGTTTTGGATCGCACTCCGTCCGCTGGCTTGGATGATGCCTACCAGGCTTTAAAAGTAATCGAAAAAATTTATAAGGATTCTGGATATGATCATTGCGCGTAGTCCGCTTCGTATTACATTGGGACGGTGAGGGACTGACTTAGCTTCATACTATAAAGATCATGAAGGTTTTTTAATTGCAGCAGCTATTGATAAATATGTTTATGTAACGGTCATGCGACCCTTTACAGAAGGTATTTATCTTAAATACTCTCAGTTAGAGCATGTAGAGAAGATTGCAGATGTGCAGCATCCAATTATTCGCGAAGCAATAGACATTATGGGTTTCCGTACGCCACAGGTAGAAATCGCAACCCTTGCAGATATTCCTGCTGGAACGGGCCTTGGGTCTTCTGGCAGTTTTACTAC
>JACCDV010050633.1_pt1 | contig 16796 bp, 17 predicted proteins | sample 7446131 | NCBI WGS metagenome assembly JACCDV01 (sample SAMN15323448, study PRJNA562643) | freshwater metagenome | isolation source: river surface water | place: USA:Blue River Watershed | collected 2017-08-17 | reverse complement strand
GCAGCTCAGGCAAAAGAAAAAGAATCAAAGGCCATCGCCTCATTGTCCTATAGAGACTCAAACACAATCACACCGACGCCCCTGCACCAGTAGCGCAACCGATAGAGAGCGCATACCAGACAGAGAGAGCGCCACACACGCACCCGCAACCAATCAAGAGCGGGGCTATCTGTTCGAAACACTAGACGCCATACACGCCCCTATAACGCCTTGACATGGCAAATAAATAGGGGAGGGGGTACGCCCCCCTTCACGCCCTCAGAGCGCCACACAGAGGCAGCCAAGGGCAATCACATACACCAACAACCGCCAAACCACGCACACCCCGCCCGTTATCTATGGGGGAGGGGGTCTTTTTCTGTAGGGGGCGAGGCAAGCACACCCCGAGCCTGGCTTCGCACATTTATTGGCAGTTAAAACAAAAAGTGCTAACCTCTATTTATGCCTAATCCAGCAAAGCCATTAGAAGTCAAGCGTCTTACGGGAAACCCTGGGATGCGTAAGCTTCCTGACGTAAATGAAACGTTCTCCCTCAAGGGAGGGCGCAGAGAGCCACATCAAGAACTCGGCACCGCAGGCAAGATGCTTTGGGACAGAACCTTCAACGTAGGCAAGACCTGGGTGGCGGAGACGGACGTAGAACTTCTGCTGATGACCTGCAAGCAGCTAGACAGACAGTTAGAGCTAGAAGCTATTTGGCAGGCAGACAAAACAGACTTCCACGTTATGCGCCAGTTGCTTGAACTCGAAAAGGAAATCGTTAGCAACCTCGGCAGACTCGGCATGACCGTTGACTCCCGTAGCCGTCTCGGACTAGCCGAAATCAAGGCGCAGTCTGCATTCGAGAAGCTAATGTCTGAAAGGCAGTAGTGTTTGAACCCGCTTGGCTAACTCCTGTACCACAGGAAGCTATTGACCGAGGCGACGGAGACTTCATCTGTCGCTTCGCTGAAGCGTTTGGCACGATTACCAAGGACTCAGTAGCAGGACGCTCAGGTGAACCTCTGGTCCTACGTGACTGGCAGAAGGATTTACTCAAGCACGTCTTTGCCAGAGACGAGGACGGCGGGCTTTCCCACCGCATCGCACTACTGGGGCTTCCGAGAAAGAACGGCAAAAGTGCGCTCGGTTCCGTAATCGCCGCCTTTGCCCTAATGGATGTCAAAACTCAGGGTGCAGAAATCTACTCGGTAGCGGCTGACCGCCAGCAGGCCCGAATCGTTTTCGAAGACACTAAGCGCATGATTGCCAACTCGGAACTAGCAGAGCACGTCAAGATTTACCGAGACTCAATCTTCGTCCCAGCCACCAACAACGTTTATCGAGTGCTATCAGCCGACGCCCCTCGTCACGAAGGTCTGTCCCCCACAATGGTTATCTTCGACGAGCTCCACGCTCAGCCCAACCGAAAGCTCTGGGACGTTATGTCTCTAGCTCAGGGTGCCCGTGGTAAGGCCGCCATGATGATTGCCATTACTACTGCTGGTGTAAAGATTGACAGCGAGGGCAAAGATTCGATTGCCTACACGAACTATCAGTACGGGCAGAAGATTGTCAAGGGCGAAATCAAGGACCCAACCTTCTTCATGGCATGGTGGGAAGCACCGCAAGACGCTGACCACACAAAGCGGGAGACGTGGATAGCCGCAAACCCTGGATTTGACGACATCTGTGCTGGTTCTGACTTCGAGTCAGCCGTACTTCGTACTCCTGAGCCTGAGTTCCGTACTAAACGCTGCAACCAGTGGGTGTCCAGTATTTCTGCGTGGCTCCCTGCGGGAGCGTGGGAAAAATTGGAGGGCGACTTCGAGATTTCAGTGGACGAAGACTACATTCTTGGCTTCGACGGCTCGTATGCGAATGACTCGACGGCTCTTGTGGCTGTCACAGTACCCAGAGGCGAGGAATTGCCCAAGGTCAAGGTCGTAAGAGTTTGGGAAAAAGACTTCGAAAGAGACAATGAATCATGGAGAGTCTCGATTGACGAGGTCAAGCAGACCATCCTCGACTACGTCACTCAGTACCCGCAAGTACGAGAAATCGTCTGTGACCCGTACCGATGGGCCGTAATGATGCAGGAATTGGAAGAATATGGCTATCCAATCGTCGAATTTAAGACAAACCTGCTGAATTTGATGATTCCTGCCACTCAAACCGTGTGGGAAGCAGTTTTAGAGGGTAAGTTAGTCCATGACGGCAACCCAGTGCTGTCGAGGCACGTCGGAAACTGCGTAATCAAGAATGACAGCAGGGGACAAAGAGTAACAAAGGAATCTTCCACGTCAAAAAAGAAAATTGACGCTGCGATTGCCTTCATTATCGCTTTTGATAGGGCGATGGCAAGTAGAATGGAAGAAGGAGTGCCTCAATTCTTTATTTAGGCGGTAATTTTGGGTATTTTTGATAGATTTCTCGGTAAAGAAGACCGAGCAGTAAGCTTCCAGACGGTTTGGGGCTCTGGCGGAGACATCGAAATCGGTTCTCAGTCGTCCACAATCGTCAACTCGGACACGGCTTTCAGAATCAACGCTGTTTTCTCGGCAGTTTCCTTGATTTCGGACACCATTGCGACCCTGCCCGTGGATGCTTACATCCGTCGTGACGGCGCTCGCTACCCATACCGCCCTCGCCCTGAGTGGGTAAACAAGCCTGACGTTGACACCACTAAAGAGGCCTTCTATGGTGCAATCATCGTCTCTATGCTGCTAGATGGCAACGCATTCATCCGTGTTTACACTAACTCACGTGGAGAGGTCGTAAACCTCGTCGTTTTGAACCCAATGCACGTAGAAATCAAGCGCAATGGGCTCGGACGCATCATGTTTAGTGTGCAGGGCGAAAAGAACCTGCTTTCCGCTGAAGAAGTTATCTTCATCCCAGATGTGGTGCGCCCTGGTCAACTGAGAGGCATATCAAGAGTGGAGGCTCTGAAGGAAAACTTCGGCCTAGCTATTGCGTTAGAGAATTACGCAGCCCGCTTCTTCGGTCAGGGTGCCACCACGCAAGGTATCATCGAGTACCCAGGCAAGCTCTCCTTGGAGCAAGCTACCGAACTACGACAGAGCTTTGATGTTCGCCACAGCGGATGGAAGCGAGCACACAAGACAGGCATACTTTCCAATGGCGCAAAGTATGTCCAAACTTCAGTAGACCCAGAGAAGTCGCAGGCGCTAGACGCTCGCAGGATGGCAGTAGAGGATGTCGCACGTGCTTTCAACGTGCCACCACACCTTCTTGGCCTTCCAACCACGACTTCCTACGCATCTGTGGAGCAGAATAACCTCGCATGGGTTACACACTGCCTACGCCCTATCGTACAGAAGCTAGAAGGGGCCTTGACGCCACTTTTGGTGCGTACCACAGGAAATGACAGGGTATTCATCAAATTCAGCTTAGATGGCCTCCTACGGGCTGACATCAACGCTCGCATGACTGCGTACTCAACTGGTCGCCAGTCTGGATTCTTGACTATCAACGATGTTCGTCGCCTAGAGGACCTACCTCCGATTGACGACCCATCGGCTGATACCGTACAGGTACCACTTGCAAACGTAAACATCGGCGCTTCGACCCTATCTGAGGAATCAGAGCGAGTTTCGATGGCAGCAAAGATGATTCAGGTCGGCTTTGACCCTGCAGAGGTTCTCAGCAAGCTTGGCCTCCCTGCGATTGCTCACACTGGCCTTCCAAGCGTCCAGCTACAGCCAACTTCACAGATTGACCCTGAAGACCCACAAGCTGCTTACGAGGTCTAACTATGGCTATTACTTCGGGAACGCAGACAGTTGGAACTACTAGAAGCCAAATAGATGGCAATTCAGTAAATTGGACTACCGTGGTTATCAGAAACAACGAATCCACTAAGACGCTTTATCTAGGAAATAGCACTGTGACCATAGCCAATGGACTACCAATTCCGAAGGAATCTACACAATCATTTGAAATACCACCAGGCGAGAGTCTTTCGATGGTTAGCGATAGCGGAGAACATAGCGTTTCCTGGCTAAGAATCGAGCACGTGTAATGCCTTACTTCATTTGGGATAAATCACCAGACTGTTCTGGATATGCTGTTGTAAAAGCAGATGGCGAAGTAGTTGGTTGCCACAATACAAAGAAAAGCGCAGTTGACCAGATGATAGCAATATCTCTAGCAGAAGGAATCGAACCAGGTGGTACTTATACCGAATCAGAACGGGGTTCCAACATCATCGAAGAAAATAGAGCAGCCGTCGGAACCATCAAAGTCGGAGACTACGTTGCCTTCAAAGACCGAAAGCAAACCAAGTACGGAGAAGTCCAAGAAGTAGTAGAGCAGGGCTCTATCTCAGTTCCAGGCTCTGGCATTCAGCTAAACGGCAGCATCCTTGACCCAGTTGTACTAATTCAGGTATATGAAGAAGTTGAAGGTGGCTGGGGAGAGACTGGCGAATTTGTAGCTAAGCACATGTCCTCCGTAAACTGGATTCAGCCACTGGCAGAGCCTATGGACGAACCTGAAATGGAAGATGATGACTCGGAATACGACGATTCTGAAGACATGGTCGAAGACCGAGCAGTAAACCTAACCCCACCAGCCTACATGCGTGCAGCAGCCCGTCAGGGCCTGAAGTACTACGAAGAAGGCAAGGGCGGCGATGGACTGGTTGAAAGAACTATCAGAGAAGCTCGTGCGATGGCATCTGGCAACGTCACCGCTGAGAAGTGGGTTCGGATACGGGCTTGGATTGCTCGTCACCTTGTGGATTTGGATTCGCCAGCCGCTAGACCTGATTCCCCTGATTATCCAAGTGCTGGTGTAGTTGCCCACTTGCTATGGGGCTCTGGGCCGTCAAAACGTGCTGCACAAAGGGCCTTGACCTACGCAGAAGGCGTAGTTGCTAGACTAGAGGCAGAGAACCGTACGCTAATTAGCGTGAAAGGTAAGGACATGGCAAAAATCGAAACACGCATCAGCGTCTCTAAGTTTGAGGTGCGTGAAACCGACACTGGTATGAGCTTTGAGGGATACGCTGCTGTATTCAACTCACCAAGCGAGCCTCTACCATTCACCGAGCGAATCGCACCAGGTGCATTCCGTCGCTCACTACGCTCTCGCAACGACATCAAGCTTCTATGGAACCACGACACTGGCTCAGTACTCGGCTCGACTCGTGCAGGCACTTTATCGCTAGTAGAAGACGGACACGGACTCAGGGTAAAGGCAGAACTGCCAAACACCACCTTGGGACGTGACACCGCAGAGCTTCTACGCCGTGGTGACGTTGACAGCATGTCATTCGGCTTCTCCGTGCCTTCAGGTGGCGACGAATGGAACCACGACGGCTCTGAGCGCACCCTACGCTCGGTTCGCCTACATGAGGTATCTATTGTGGCCTTCCCTGCCTACAGCGCAACCGCTGGCACCACTACCGTGCGTGGCCTAGACAAGATTGCCACTCGTGCAGAGGTGGACGCAGACGTTTTGGCAGACGCCATGATTAAGGTCGAACTTGGTGACGAGTTGACCAGAGAAGAATCCGATGCTCTAACCAAGGTAATCGGCTCTCTATCTCCTAAAGAAGAGGTGGAGGAAGTTGCAGAAGAGTCAGATGTGAACTCGGCTATGCTGGAACTCAAGAAGAAGAAGCTTGAACTACTACTGAAAAGGATTTCATAATGGCAAGCAAGGCAGACATCAAGAAGGCAATCCTAGAGGTTGCTGGAAACCCTGACTCTGGAATTATCAAGGACCTAGCCGACGCATGGGCAGACGCTATCGTAAAGCTAGATGCACCAGAAGCAGATGCTAAAGTACAAGAAGGCGTTCCATCTGAGAAGCCTGAGAAGGAAGTTCGAATTATTAAAGCTGGCGAAACCCGCTAATTCAATAGAACTTCGCCCCCTTGTGTCGCTTTCGCACAGGGGGGTTTTCTTTTTAAGTCAAGGGTGTCTTTACAGCTACAATATAAATAGCGGAAGTGAGTTAGCTCTGCCGTGATTAAGTTGTGCGTCAACGCCACTACTAACCGTAAATATAAAACAAGGAGACTAAATGTCTGAGTTCATTAAGACTCAGCAGGAGCTTCGTGCAAACCTCGTTCGTCAGATTCAGGACACCCTAGAATCTGCAGAGGTACGTGGCGGGCTTGACGCTGAGGCAAACGAGAAGATTAACCGCATTGAGGCTGACATCCGCAAGGCTGACGAGGCTATCGCAGTTGCTACCCGCAACGAAGAGCGCATGGTAGAGGCTTCTGCCGCTGCTAAGGGCTTCATCCCTGCTGCTGAGGTTTCTTCCGAGGAGTCCACCCTACGCTCAATCCTTCGTGGAGAGCAGCGCAAGGGCGAGTTCTCCAAGATGGAGAAGCGTCTGCTAGTAAACAGCGACAACACCGTTCCAAAGTCGTTCTACGACGAGGTATTCGCAGTTGCTCGCCTAACTGGTCCAATGCTAGACGTTGCACAGGTTCTAAACACCGCTTCTGGCGAGGCTTTGACCATCCCAACCCTAACCGCATACAGCACCGCAACCATCACCGCTGCTGGTTCGGCTCTAACCGAGTCTGACCCAACCTTCTCAAGCATCACCCTAGGTGCTTTCAAGTACGGTGGCATCATCAAGGTATCTCGTGAGCTAGTAGCTGACGCAGGCTTTGACATGCTTTCCTACTTGGCACAGGAGATTGGTAACGGAATTGGTTACGGCGTAAACGCTGCTCTAACCAACGGTACTGGTACCGTACAGCCAACTGGTGTTGTAACCGCTGCTGGTTCTGGCACCACGGGCGGCACTGGCGTCGCAGGTGGCTTCACCGCTGACAACCTGATTGACCTTGCTTACACCCTAGATGGTGCAGCTCGTCGTCTACCAGGCGTTGCTTACATGACCAACACCGCTAACTTGGGTGCAATGCGCAAGCTAAAGGACACCGCTGGCAACTACCTATACCAGGTAGGCGTCGGACAGCCTGACACCTTCGCTGGCTTCTCTGTAGTAGAGAACCCACACGTACCTGCTGCTGCGACTGGCGCTAAGTCGGTGCTCTTCGGACACCTACCAAGCTACAAGGTTCGCGTTGCAGGCGGAATCCAAATCAGCACCTCCGAGGACTATGCATTCAATGAGGACGTCGTTGCAGTACGTTACCTAATGCGTGTTGACGGAAACCTGACCCACGCTGGTCACATCAAGTACTTCAAGGGTGGCGCTAGCTAATAACTAGCCTCCTTTGAGACAGGCTGAAGCCCCGAACGTTGTAGGTTGCGTTCGGGGCTTCTTCTTTGTATTGTTATCACATGGCAACCTACGAAAAATACGATGGCACTGTTTCCATCTTCTCCAATTCATACGACACCCCTACTGGGTATGGGCAGCAGGTCAAGTATCTAGCTGACAGACTCAAGCGCAGTGGAATGGATGTCGCAGTTCTTTCGAACTACGGTCTTGAGGGTACTCGCAGCACAATCAAGACTCCTTACGGCAAGATTGCACACTTTCCAAGGGGCATGGACCCATACTGCAATGACACCGCCCCATTTGACCACAAGGCGTTTGCTAGTAGATATGAGGGTCAAAAAGACCTGCTAATCAGTCTTTACGACGTATGGGTTATGACTGCCGCAGCGTACGACACCGTACCAAACATCGCATCGTGGGTGCCGCTAGACCACGTGACTATGCCTCCTGCTGTCAAGCGCTGGCTAGAGAAGCCGAATGTAACGCCACTGGCAATGTCACCATTCGGTATGAGGCAGCTAGAGGAAAACGGCATCAAAGGCCACTACATCCCTCATGGCATCGAGACAAAGGTTTACAAGCCGACCTATGACCTTCCAACGGGCCAGAACGTCTACGAGTACATGAAGACTGAAGATAAGTTCGTTGTTGGCATGGTTGCAGCTAACAAGTCATCTGGCATGGTGCACCGCAAGGCATACAGCGAAAACATTCTCGCATTCAGCATTTTTCAGAAGCGTCATCCTGATGCGATTCTTTACTTACACACTGAGCCGCTAAGCCGTATTGGATGGAACCTAGTTGAACTTGGAAAGGCTTGTGGCATTCCAGCCGACAGCATGGCCTTCCCAGACCCGCTTGAGTACCGCTACGGCATCGAGAAGGAGGGCCTAGCAGCCCTTTACACGGGCATGGACGTTATGTTGGCTCCATCATATGGAGAAGGTTTTGGCGTGCCTACAATCGAGGCACAGGCCTGTGGAACACCAGTAATTGGCTCCGACTGGGCAGCAACTTCTGACCTTGTAAGCGATGACGGCTGGTTGGTAGACGGACAGCCTCAGTGGGACAGCGCTCAGCTAGCCTGGTGGCGCATTCCTAACGTGCCGTCCATCGTAAAGGCGCTAGAGGCCGCTTATGAACGAGGTAGAGGCCGCTCACAGGCATCTATTGACTTCGCCAAGCAGTTTGACGTCGAAACCGTCTGGCAGAACAACTGGCAGCCTTATCTAAAGTCTGTTTTCGGATGATTCCAGTCGTAGGGTTCGCCACCCTTGCTCGTTTCGATATGGCTCAAAGGCTAATTGACTCTATTGACTATCCTGTAGAGCATCTTGTCATTGTGGACAACTCAGGTAAAAAAGAGTTCCAGCCAAGGACTAATGAGAACATCAAAAACGTCTGGCTAATCCAGGTACCGCACGGACTGGGGGCCAATGGCGCATGGAACCTGATTATCAAATCTACGCCGCACGCAAAGTACTGGGTCATCCCAAATGATGATTCGTATTTTGCTCAGGGGGCTTTGCAGAAGATTGCAGAGAACGTAGAGACTACTAAGTTCAATTTTGTCAATGTAAACCCAAAATGGTCCTGCGTTATTCCAACAGAAGGCAGCGTAATGAAGGCTGGCCTATGGGATGAAGCATTCCACCCTATTTACTTTGACGATGACGACTACGAGTGGCGCATGGAGAAGCTTGGGGTCGAATTTAATCACATAGACGCCGAGGTACTACATGACAACTCCTCCACACTCAAGGCTGGTTACAACGAACGCAATAGCATTACCTTTTCTCGTAATCAGTCGCTACTTACAAACAAAAAAGTCGCTGAAGATACAGGAGTCAGGGGCTGGACACTCAAGATTAGAAGGGATAACAGATGGGACTAAGGGTTTACACAGGGGGGACATTCGACCTAATTCACTCAGGGCACGTGAATTTTCTTCGGGCTTGTGCGGAGATTGGCAGTGTTACCATTGCGCTGAATACCGATGAATTTATTGCCGAATACAAGGGCAAGCCGCCAATCATGAGTTACTACGAGCGCTGGAACGTGCTAACTGAGCTGAAATGCGTAGATAGAGTAGTCCCAAACATAGGCGGCACCGATAGCAAGCCCGCTATCGAACAAGTAATGCCAAATGTAATTGCCATAGGCTCCGATTGGGCACGCAAGGATTACTACAAGCAAATGGGCTTTACGCAGGACTGGTTAGACGACCTAGACATCTCGCTTCTATACATCCCTTACACCCCAGGCATCAGCACTACGGAACTAAAGCGACGCATTCAGGTAAACTAGAGGCATAAGGAGTTCCCATGTCACTCACTAACCCATATTGCACTCTAGCCGAGCTAAAGGCAGCGCTACGCATCACCGATAACGTAGACGACAGCCTGTTAGAGCTAAGCATCAACGGCGCATCCCGCCAGATTGACGGCTACTGCGAAAGAGTCTTCTACAGCAGCTCCGCTACTCGTGTCTTTACCCCACAGAACTCCACCATCTGCGAGATTGACGACCTAATCACGCTGACTACCCTAAAGACCTCCACCAACGGCAACGGCACTTTCGACGTCACTTGGACCGCAACTGACTACCAGCTAGAACCACTAAATGGCGTCACTAGCGGATTGGCTACTCCTTACACTCGCATCCGTGCAGTCGGTAACTACCTGTTTCCTGAGTTCCCAATCTGGGGAGGCAACTATGAGGCCACCGTGCAGGTTGTCGGAACCTTCGGTTACTCCGCAGTGCCAGACGCAGTAAAGCAGGCAGCCATCCTCCTCGCTATGCGCCAGTTCAAGCGTTACGATAGCCCACTTGGTGTGGCTGGCTTTGGTGACATCGGCGTTGTACGTGTTAGCCGTGTTGACCCTGACATCGCAGCCTTGCTAGAGCCATACACCAAATTTAGGGCAGCATAATGGCTGATATCTCCGCCATCAGGACTGCGCTAGCCACAAACCTAGCCACTATCAGCGGTCTACGAACTGCTGCAGAGATTCCAGACAACCCAAACCCTCCTGTAGGTATTGTCTCTCTCGACAACATAGATTTTGATTTAGCATTCAAGCAGGGCCTGACTCTATACAACTTCACTGTAACCGTCATCGTGGGAAGGGCATCTGAGCGTGAAGCTCAGCGCCGACTAAACACTTACTGCGAGACAACTGGGGTGAAGAGTGCGATAGAATCGGATAGGAGCCTTGATGGTAACGCTTATGACGTTCGTGTTACTGGCGTGACTAGCATTGGTTCTATACAACTAAATGACCAAACGTATTTGGCTGCAGATTTTCAAGTAGTCGTTTACGCATAAATAGGAGAATAAATTGGCAAAGTATGTAGTGGCGGGCACTGAAGTGACCCTAAACGGCTCGGACATTAGCGGCTCTGTTGCTCGTGCTGAGCTTGTAATTAACTCTGCTGAAGTTGACACAACCGACTTCGGCTCAAACGGCTGGACTGAGGTAGTGGGCGGCTTGAAGTCGGGCTCTGTTTCCCTAGACTTCCACGCTGACTACGCAGCAGGCGGCATTTCTAACGTACTATCCAGCTTGGTAGGTACCATTGGAACTGTTACCATCATTGCTGGCAACGGAACTGCAGCTTCTTCGGCTACCCCAGCCTGGACTGCTAACGTTCTAATCAACAGCTTCACCCCAATCGCTGGCGCTGTCGGCGACCTAAGCACCTTCTCGGTCACTTTCCCAACCACTGGTGAAGTTACCAAGGCTACCGCATAAGGAAAACAATGAGAATCAACCTACAAGTTCAGTTCGAAAACGGCAACTCAAAAGAAATCACTGCAAACGCAGCAGACCTCGTAGCTTTCGAGGACAAGTTCAACGTTTCAGTGGCTCGCCTCGGAGAAGAAAGCAAGATTGGGCATCTGCTCTTTTTAGCTTGGCACTCCGAAAAGCGCACCAAGTCAACCGACTTGGCGTACGAGGAATGGCTATCCACGGTTGACGGAATTGGGGACTCTGATAAAGACCCAAAATCCGAGGCCTAGGAGATTCCTCAGCGCACTGGTACATCGCAGGCCTTGCCTGTGAGACAGGCATTTCTCCTAGAGAGCTGATGGAACTGGATGACCGCATGCTATGGACAATGTATCGTTGGCTAGTAGCAAGAGGCCAGCCCCGCAGCTAGAGAGCCGCCCCTTCGGGGGCGGTTTCTCTTTACGGTAAACTTTATTTAGAACAGGCGGTTAGAATGCACGAATTTCCTTCATACAAAGTGATTTCGTATCGCACCACATCCGCAGCAAATAGAGGCTTCTCCGAGAGAACCACTCAGACTGGCTATCAGGCTACTATCGAAGTCAGCAACCTAAAGTTCATGCTTGACGAGCTAAGCAAGATAAACGAAGACGCTCGCAAGATTTTCCGTCGCCGATTCCGTGAGATTGGTCAACCAATCCAAAGAGAAATTCAAGATGGCATCAGGGCAAATCGCCTAGGCACACCAGGAAGCATGCGAGGCTTTGGCAAGAAGGTAGTGCCAGGACGTCTTACTTGGGGCACTGGCAAGCCAGCTACCTCCGCTGTTATTAGCATGCCACGTCTCAGCACCCGTAGAGACGCTATGCCTATTGCTAAAATCAAGGTAGGTTCGCCAGCCACTGTTATTGCTGATATGGCAGGTAAGTCAAACCGTGCAACTGCGAACAAGCCAAGAACTGCTATTTACCCATACAGCCTTAGCCCAGACGGACAGCGTTCGCACAAGATTAGCCGTGTTGGTAGCCGCAAGTTTATTCAGAACCTTGACTCAGTAATGGGCGGTAAGGCATCACGTGTCGTTTACCCATCTGCTGAGAAGGCTCTGCCTAAAGCAAGAGTTGAAATGGAACTAGCCTTTGACTTTATGGCAAATGAAGTCAACCGCCGTCTAAGGAGCGCCTACTAATGGCAAAACAAGCAATTTCCGTACTATTCCTTGCAGGCTTCAAGGGCGATGGTCTAAAGAAGGCTCAGAAGGACCTACAAGGCGTCGGAAGCCAGCTAGACAAGCTAACTAAGCAAACCATCAAGGCTGGTGCTACCTTTGCCATTACAAAGGCTTGGAGAGGCTTTACAACCGTTGCTGAGAATGCAATTACTCAGGCACGTGACCTAGAGCGTAACACCGCAGCTCTCGGTACCGTTTTCGGTGCGCTTGCGCCACAGATGCAGCAGTTCGCCAAGGGTGCAGCAGAAATCGGTATGTCTCAGGCTGAAGCAGCCAAGGCATCTACCTTCCTAGGCTCGGTTCTAAAGCAGTCTGGCTTCTCCATCGCAGAAACCGCAGTACAGACTCAGAAACTTGTAACTCTTGGTGCTGACCTAGCCCTGACCTACGGCTACGACGTACAAGAAGCCCTATTGGGTATGACCGCCCTATTCCGTGGCGAGTACGACCCGATTGAGAAGTTCGGTGTTGCTATGAAGCAATCCGAAATCAACGCAGAGCTTGCCGCTAAGAAGCTTGACCACCTTAAAGGTGCAGAGAGGCGTCTAGCCGAGCAGCAGATTCGTCTACAGCTCCTCATGGAGCGTTCTGCAGACGCTCAGGGCGCTTTTGGAAGGCAGTCTGGAACTCTTGCAGTAGAGCAGGAGCGCCTACAAGCTGCTATCAACAACATGCTTCAGAGTGCTGGTGGCCCAATGCTCCGAGTGCTGGGAGAGCTTGCTCAGCAACTTGTGCCTATCGTCGAGCAGCTAACTCCTGTTCTTGTTGAAATCTTTGCAGACCTAGGTGGAAAGACCCGCAACCTGGTATCTGACATGGATGGTCTAAAGACTGCCATTATCAACACCGCCGAAGCTTTTGCCACACTAATTGAAATCACTGCCAACGTAGCGCTATTCATTGGCAAGAACCTCCAAGCAATCACCATGTTTGTTGGTGGCATCATCGGACTTCGCTACACCGTCAAGTTCATCTCGATGGTAGAAGTAGCCTTTACTAAGACTGCTACCGCTACTGCTGTTGCTGCTGAGAAGGCGATTGCATTCCGTGCCGCCCTAGCACGTACTGGAATCGGCTTGGCGATTGTCGCCGTTGCAGAGGCACTGACTCACGTAGCAACTACTGCTGATGACTACGTATTTGCCATGGACAGGATTGAGACTGCTTCTGGCAGCATCTCGATTGCTACTGACGAAATCTCCAAGCTGGAAGACGAGCAGCGACGCCTACAGGAGCGTCTAAGAACTGCATCTGGCGTTGACATTGTTCGGTACCAGGCTGAGCTAGACAAGGTAACTACAAAGCTTAACCAAGCTAAGTCTGCTGCTGCAAACCTAAACAACGCAGACCTCTCTGGCTTGAGGCAAGAGCTAAGCATGACCACTACGGCTGCTGGGCACCTCAAGGACCTCATGGCGAATGTTGCGCCATACTCGATTGCCGAAGCTCTTGTAAACGAAGACCAAGGCGGCGGTGACGGCGGAAAAGTTGCAACTGATTACGTCAAGAAATTCTTTAACGACCTTAAAGAAGAGATGTACAAGCAGAGCGCTGCTCTCAAGCTCGAGAAGATGGGCGCTTCTGAAGGTCTAATTGACTCCATCCTTTCATCCGAAGGCTGGATGAAGATTTGGGGCCAGATTAAGAATGGCACCATTAGCCTAAAGGCGTTGCAGGCTCAGTTCAATAACACTGCAGATGGTGCTAGAGAGCTTGCAGAAGCTAGCAAGGCTGTTTCAGAAGCGATTGACGAAGAGTATGCAGACGCTCTTAAAAATGCAGAAGATGCAGTAGCCAGCGCTCAGGATACTTTCGATAACGCTTCAAGCGCCGTAGATTCCACCACCGCCAGTTTTGCGAAGTTCTTCGAAGAGTTCTCAGTACTTCCAACCACCGAGCGTGAGATTGGCAGCTTTGAGGCCTCTACTCTCGGCGCTCTTGACAACATCAAGGGCATGCTTGATGACACTCTTGCATCGCTAGGTGAGGACTTCAGGGGAAGCTACGACAAGCTACTCGAGTACGCCGACAAGGAAATGGCAGCTATTGCTGATATTCAGCGTCAGCGTGACGAACTTGCGAACAAGCGCTCTTTGGCAGAAGCCCTTATGGAGGACGTCAAGGCCGCAACAGTTTCATCTGGAAACATCGTCAGCCTCTTCTCAAAGGCTCAGGCAGCCGCAGAAAAGGTCAAGGCTACTGATGTCATCGCAGAGACCATCCAGGCTGGCAGGGGCCTCAAGGAATTCCGTGTCACAGTAATCCGTGACATCGTAGAGCCTCTGGCTGATGCTGCACAGGTCGTAGACGGCTTCAAGGCAATCGTTGACAAGACCAAGCTATTCATCTCTAACCTAAAGACTCTAAGGGCGCTAGGACTAGACCCTAAGCTCTTTAGCCAAATTGTCGAAGCTGGTGTCGAAGCTGGTGGCGAGACAGCTCAAGCTCTTGTGCAAGGTGGCGCTGATTCTGTCACCGAAATCAACAAGCTGTTCCGTGAACTTGGAGCTCTTGGAGCTGACCTAGGCGAAGAAGTTGCACAGGTCATGTACGGCTCGGGTGTTGACCTGACCAATGGTCTTATCGCTGGTATCGCTGCTCAGCAGAGCAAACTTGAAACCGAAGCTAAGACTCTTGCTGCTGCATTCTCCGCAGCTTTCAATAGCATGCTGTCAAGCACTCTGACTGACGCCCTGCTAACTATCGAGTCTGACCTTTGGGCTGCAATCGCTGAGCTAAACAGAATCCTTGCTGAAATTGAGGACGCAAAGAGAGACGCTGGCGTGCTGCCTCCCGTAACTGGCGGTGGCGGGGGCGGCGGTGGCGGACGAGTCCTATCCATGATGTTGGCGGGTGGTGGTCTTGTACAGGGTCCAGGCACCTCGACCTCGGACTCAATCCCAGCCATGCTATCCAACGGCGAGTTCATTATGAATGCGGCTGCTGTACGCAAGTTCGGCACAGGCTTCATGAATGCCATTAACGAGGGCAAGATGCCTAAGCTCGCAGGCGTTGCACAGCCAGTAGAGCCAGGCAGAATGTCTGCTGGCCTGACCGCCAACCAGCTAGCGGCAGCAATGGCTAACAAGCAGCCTTCCAAAACGGAAATCACTATCAACGTCACTGCTAACAACAGGACTGGTGGTACTCAGGCTGGACAGGCCGTTGTATCCTCGCTACAGAAGTACATCGCCACAAGCGGTAACACCTCGTTCGCTAAGCTGCTGCAGTAAGGTTAGGTTATGGCAATCCCAGTACCTAAAGTAGAAATCGGTTTTGACCTAACACAGTCAAACATCGCACCATTCTTTACCCTCAATGATTCAGTCAAGGGTGTTCTGGATAACTCTATTTACGTTCTTGGTGGCTTTGCGTTCTATGACATCACTGACAGGGTGCGCACCATCTCGATTGCTCGTGGTCGTTCGGCGCAGTTCACTGAGTTCCCTTCTGGTTCGGCTCAGGTAGAACTAAACAATCACGACAGAGCCTTTGACCCTGTTTACCCAGACTCTCCGTTCTACGGAAACATCATCCCAAGACGTGCTATCCGCATCTCGTCAAATGACGAACTTATCTTCTCTGGCTTCGTAAATGACTGGAACTTCGACTACCAGCCAAACGGTGACTCAATCGCTAGCGCAGTCTGCAACGACGACCTAGGCTTCCTAAACGGTAAGACCCTATCTGCCTTCACCCCGACTCAGCAGTACACGGGTGAGCGCATCAACGCCGTACTAAACAAGGCTGAGGTTGACTGGTCCGTTGACCTACGTGATATCGAGACTGGACTATCGCTTGTTGGAACTCAGGCAGTAGAAGATAACACAAACGTCCTCACCTATCTGCAGAAGGTCGCTGAGACCGAGCCTGGTCTGCTGTTTATCTCTAAGAATGGCTCGCTAACCTTCAAGGACAAGCTGTCGCCGTTCAACCCCAATGACTCTGTCACGTTCGGTAACTCCGTTGGCATCAAGTTCTCTAATGTGCAGGTTACGTACGGCTCTGAGTTGCTCTACAACGAAATCACCGTCGCAAACCAGGGGGGAGGCACTGTTGTCGGGCAGGACCTAAACTCCCAAACGGCTTACGGTGTTTCGTCTTACACCGTCACTGACCTACTAGGCGTATCTGACACACAAGCGTCCCAGTACGCCGTTGACTTCCTGCTAACGTACGCAAACCCTCAATACCGCATCGAAGAGCTTGAAATACCACTTCACAAGCTGACAGAAGCAGAACAGGACGATGTTCTAGCCCTAGACATTGGCTCGACAGCAGAGGTGCAGTTCACTCCAAATGGTATAGGCGACCCTATTATCAGGTATGGAGAAATCAACCAAATTACTCACGATGTCACGTATGACGAACACTTTGTGCACCTAAAGTTCCGTGAGGTCGCACAGACCGTCTTCATCCTTGATGACGCTGTATTTGGTAAGCTAGACACACAGAACGTATTGACTTAGGAGAACCATGGCTGGTTTAGGCTTCAAATCTTTTAGCGCAGGTGAGGTTCTTACTGCTGCTAACGTGCAGGGCTACCTACAAGACCAAGTGGTTATGGTGTTCAACTCGTCAGCCGCTCGTGGCTCTGCGCTTGGCACCGCTGT
>JACCDV010640810.1_pt1 | contig 16803 bp, 13 predicted proteins | sample 7446131 | NCBI WGS metagenome assembly JACCDV01 (sample SAMN15323448, study PRJNA562643) | freshwater metagenome | isolation source: river surface water | place: USA:Blue River Watershed | collected 2017-08-17 | reverse complement strand
TCTTTTATATATCGTACTGAGCTAAAAATAAATCTGTTGCTGCTTGTAGCTCCGCCAGAGTTCCATTATTAAAAATCGTGTAGTCAGCCATCTCTATTACCTTTGCCTTCTGCATGCCGTGGGGGTCAGGGTCGTTTTTTTCTAGTTCTTCATGCGCAACAAACGTTTCAAAATCTACCTTGTCAGTTTCGGAACGACGTTCTTGCACTCGCGCGTAGCGTAATGACACATCGGCATCAACCGCAAGCAGGACGGCGGCGGTACTTTTTAGAGTTTTTGCTTCGGCAAGAGCTCGAATTGATTCAACGACAGCCCTCTTACACTCATCTGCTTTAATATGCTCAAAAGCTTTTTGTACAATAAAGTCATCTCCATGTTCAGCACGCAACTCGTTTGCGATGAGCCGCATGTTATTTCTATCTATCGGACGACCCTGAGCCTCAAGCTCAGCTACAATAATTGATCTCGAAGAATAGTGCGTAAATCCTTTCTTGGTCACCAAATACTCGACGACTGTGCCTTTTCCTGCTCCGTCAGTACCAGTGATGCCAATGATCATATTTATTCTTTAGGCTTCTTTTTCTCTTGCCATTCTTGATAAAGAACCAGAAGTGGTGAGGCGATGAATATTGAAGAGTATGCTCCTGCGATAACACCAACAATAAGACTAAGGACAAACATGTCTGTCACTGATGTGCCGAAGAAGTACAATGCACCAAGAGCCAAAAGTACTGTGAGTGATGTGTTGATAGATCGACTCATGGTTTCATCAATTGCTTGTCCGACGAGATCCCCAAAAGGCTTAGTAAGAATGTATGTAATTTCCACTTCGTCCTTTCCACCTGGGACGGGGATGTTTTTGCGGGTTTCGGTACGGTTTTGCTTGAGCTTCTCTCGAATACGGTCGAAGATAACAATAGTGTCATTCACAGAAAATCCAAGAATGGTGAGGAGTACTGTCACAAACAGAATATCAGCCTGTGCTCCCATGAATTCACCCATCAGACTGATGAACGCGAGCGGTACGAGAATATCGTGACCAAGCACCACAATGGTCATAAAGCCATACACCCAAGATGACACTGGTGCACCAACTCCCATAAACGCAATTGCTACGTAAATGATAATGAGCGCAAGTACAGCACCAATTGCCCAGACGGCTTTGTCAGCGAGCTCTTGTCCGATGACTGGACCGATTGAAGTAAAGCGAACCAGCTCTCCCCCTTCACTTACCGTAAGAAGCTTTTCTTCGAGCGCTATGCGCTGCTCCTCATTCAAGTCGCGGGTAGTGACGAGATAGCCATCACCTGACTCACTCTTAGAGTGACGAACTGAAAATTCACCAAGTGACTGTCCCTCGACAACAGCTTCAACAGCTGCTTTCTCGGGTGTCGTAGCATACTTCACTTCCATCAAAGAACCCCCAGTGAAGTCGATACCGAGTTTAATTCCAAAGGTTGCAACAATACCTAAGCAGATAGCAACAATGGCAATACCGATAATGAGGAACACTTTTTTGTTTCGAATAATATACATACTATTTTTTGATTAGACCGGTACCGAATAACCATGCCCAGACGCCCTCGTCACTTCTCTTCACATCTGGCAAGACGTGCAGAAGGGTTCGTGTGATGGTAATTGCAGACACAACCGAAATAATCGTACCGATACCTAGAACAAGTGCGAAGCCTTTAATTAGTGAATTTCCAAACCAGAAGAGAATAACAGCTGAAAGAAGCGCGGTGACATTACCATCACGAATCGCTGACCATGCTCGATCAAAGCCATCCAAGACAGCTTCTTGGCTACTCTTTCCGGCTCGATATTCTTCTTTCATACGTTCAAACACAAGCACATTGGCATCAACTGCCATACCAAGTGAAAGTACCAAACCTGCCAAACCAGCAGCAGTTAGAGTAACTGGTATCAGCATAAAGATAAGTAATGTAATCAAAACATATGAGCAGAGTGCGATAGTAGCAACAACACCTGGGGCACGGTACCAACCGATGAGAAATACTGAAATAAGTAAGAACCCGAGCATTCCTGCTTTCATGATTTGGTCAATCACCCCGGCGCCAAGGGTGGCGTCGATGGTCTGAGTACTTGCTAGAGTAATTGGTACAGGCAAGGCTCCGAAGCTAAGATTCTTTGAGAGTGCTTGTGCTTCGTCAATCGTAAACTGTCCGGAAATAACTGCTGTGCCTCCGGTAATTGCTTCATTCACCACAGGAGAAGAGAGCAATTCCCCATCAAGGAAAATTCCTATCTGTCGTCCGACGTTTGCCCTAGTAATATCAGCAAAGAGTTTCGCTCCCTCTTCATTAAACTTCACAGTCACGAGTGGCTCATTAGCAACCTGACCTCCTTGTCCACTAGCGAACTCCAGTGTGGCGGTCTCAAGATAGCGGCCAGTGAGACCAGTATCGACGTATGGATCTTGAGCGCTGATTTCTTCTCCGTTTACCCTAACGTCACCGAGTGCAATTTTTGAGCTTGTTGAATTTTCAACGAGTGAGTTTAGTGACTCGAGTGTTTGTTGTTGCGCGAGTCTATCTTCATCAAGTAGTTTGAATTCAAGGAGCGGCGTCTCACCGATTTGCTTGATTGCTTCTTTGACATCAGTAACACCTGGAAGTTCAACCACGAGACGGTGGGATTCTCTTTCAGCAACAATACTGCTCTTCTCTACCTGTACGACAGGCTCAGAAACACCAAAGGCATTAACGCGACGTTCAACGACTTCACGTAATACCCCCATGAGTTCGGGAACTTCAGCAGGATCCACTTTTGAGACATCTGCCTCATACACGAGATGCGAACCTCCGGCCAAATCAAGCCCGAGCTTAAATGGCTTTGTCGGGTTTTCCCCGAGTGTATTTGTATTGATAAACCAAGCAATTCCTCCAATGATGATAAGAGCAACGGCTGCTTTGAAAAAACGTAAAAACGTCTTTGTTTGCGGTGAGCTTTCTTTCATAAAATACCGCCCATTTATACCATAAAAGGACGGATTGGGGCTACTTCTGGACTAAATTCACCAAATTACGCAACAATACTGCCACTGTAATTGGCCCAATCCCCCCAGGCACTGGTGTAAAGAGTGTCGCGCGGTCGGCGACGTCAGGACGTACGTCGCCGACCACTACACCACCGTCTTCTGAAGTCCCCGCGTCAAAAATTACCGCCCCTTCTTTGACCATGTCTTTCGTCACAAAATGCGCCTTCCCAATCCCGGTAATTATGATGTCTGCTTCTTTTAGAGTCTCTATATAATCCGTATCAACGTCAGTGAGAACTTTTACTGGAATACCCTGCTTCTCTAAGTATGTGATGATCGGACCGCCGACCAATCGTCCCTGACCCAGCACGACTATCTGCTTATCAAAAAATGAAACGTTGTGTGTCTTAGCAATCTCGAGAATCGCCCCAGTAACTGGTGGTATACAAGATTCATCTTGCCTTCCGTAAGCAAATCCATCTGGGTCCTTATCAACGGGAACTGCTTCTAGTACGGCTTCACGGTCGATGTGTGAGGGGAACGGAAGCTGTACCACTACTCCATCCACTTGTGCTGCTACAGCCTTTACGCACGCGATTGCTTCTTCGGTTGTCGAGGCATCACCCAACTCTACTACCCGAAGTGCAATCCCTGCTTCTGCAGCTTTGCGTTTTTTTAGCTCAAGATATTTTTGGGTCTCAAAGTTAGGAGCGCATGCAATTGCTGCCATTGTTGGGGTACGGGAAAATTGTGCCACGCTTGTTGCCACCTCCTCATATATACGCTCTGCTATTGCTCTCCCATCGACAATCATGGCCGGAGTATATCAGAAATCACGAAAGTTTATAGCAGCCCAAACGACTGTTTTAGCTCTAGGATTCCATCTTCAATTTTTACTGTAGGAATCCAGCCAAGCAACTCCGTTGTCTTGCTGATATCAGCGAGAGTGTGTTTTGGCTCAACGCGTGGCGCAACGTATTCAACCTCATTACTAATCATTGCGGCCAAATCCTTTATACTAGTCTGCTTGCCTGCTCCAATATTGAGCACTTCCCCATTACCAACAGAATCCAAAGCGCCTGCTCTTTCAATAGCGTCGACGACATCATAGACGTGGGTAAAGTCTCTCGTTTGCGTTCCGTCACCTGTAATACAAAGTGGCTTCCCTTCAATTGCCAATTTAAGAAAGCGACCGATAACAAGTGCGTACGGACCATCTGGATCAAGATACGGACCGTAGACATTAAAGAATCTCAGCGAGACAGTTTCCATGTCATACAACTCTGCCCACAACTTCATGTACATCTCACCTACATATTTATGGAGTGCGTAGGGACTCTTTGGCTGTGGTGGCATATCAAGTGTAAGCGGCAACGTTTCTTGATCTCCGTACGCTGAACTTGAAGCAGCATAGACAACACGTTTTGCACCGGCTTTTTTAGCAGCTTCAAGAACAGACAACGTCCCGGTAATATTTACATCATGCGTATCAATCGGTGACTCAATTGAAAACTGAACTCGAGGTAAGGCTGCCAAATGAACAATGATGTCCTCTGGCTGTATGAGCGCGGTAAGCGCAGCGGTGTCTCTAATATCTACTTGGTGGAAGGTGGTTTCTGGCGGGAGACGCGAAGCGTCTCCCGCCGTCAAATTATCCACCACCACTGTCTGATACCCTTTCCCTACTAAATAGTGAGCTAGATTAGTTCCGATAAACCCGGCCCCACCGGTGATAATAAATCGTGATTTCATATTATTCTATATAACCCTGGATGATGTGTTTGAGTTACTCTCACGTTTGTACAGCTCGCTACAACCTATTTTCTCCCTAGGAAGGGTCGAAAATATGTTAAGCGCCTGTATAATTCAAAATAGTCGCGCTGTGCGCTCGTTTTTTCATTCAGGTTCCGGTACGCATGATGATGGTGGCGACTGTCTTCAGTGTGATGTGAATATCGAGCAAAAGCGAACGGCGTTCAAGGTAGTAGAGGTCATAGGAGAGCTTTGTCCTCGTACGTTCAACATCAATACCGCCGCGAGGTACATCAAAATTGTTAATCTGTGCCCACCCTGAAAGACCAGGCTTGAGGAAATGTCTTGCGTTGTAGTATGGCACTTCTTTAGCGTATACAGAAGCTAGAGTTGGTATCTCTGGGCGAGGACCGATGAAAGACAAATCGCCTTTCAAGACATTGATAAGCTGCGGTAATTCATCAATCCGAGTCTTACGCAAAAAGAGACCCACCTTGGTATCCACCAGTTCACTCTTAAGAGCACTGTGGCTAGAGTCACGGCCATTTTTGCTACGCAACTTATAAATAGTAATTAATTTATTGTACTGCCCAACTCTGGTGGTGGTGTAAAAAAGTGGACCGCCATCTTCAAGTTTTATCGCAGCTGCCACAAAAGGAAATAATGCTACAGCAGGAAGAAGCAGTGCAGCGGCACTGAGCACATCAATAGTCCTCTTTACCGCATCATACAAGACACTCTTTGATTGCGAGATGTTAGCAATAAACCAATCGTACTGAATACACCTGATTGGTACTCGGTCGAAGGTGTCTTCATACAACCAATTGAAATCGAGGAAGGTAAACGCAAAGTGAAGAAACGACAAATCAAACAGCGACGGCAAAAAATTCTTAATCGCCTCACTCCGTGAATCTGCCACAATCAAATCAATTTTTTCACGCTCCACGAGTGCAAGTAATTTTGACTCGAAGTCAGGTGTATTTTGAAGTGTTTTTGAATCAATAATTCGGACAAAATAATAATTGTATCTATCGTTATTGTTTATTTCATCAACAAGCTCTACTGCTTCTTCCCCATCTGCGATGAGAATTGCTTTATGCTGCTGCTTAGGTGAAAGTAACGGCACAAGAAAAAGTCTCCACGATGTAAGCAAAAGTACTGACACGATAAGATAGATGGCGAGATTAGTTTTTGGCGCAATTCCAAAAGGAATGACAAAAAAGAGCATCGCGGCAACCACCACGTTAATAACCTGTGCGTAGATAATACGCCCAAGAAGCAGCCGCTTCAAAAGATTAGTCTGCTTGTCGTAGAGTCCGAGTATAAAAAAGACAACAATCCAAATGACCGTAAAGATGAGAAAAGGTTCAAAGTGAGCTTCAAGCCGATCTCCGCCTGGAATCTCAAGATAACGGAAAAACAACGTCAGCCAGAGCGCAACATTAAATGCGAGAATATCCCCTAAAATGAGCGTAAAAAGCTCTCGTGTCCGTTCCCCCATATATCTTTATATATAACGTTTTCAATCCTACAGAAGTTTCAAAGGATAGCAAGTTACCTGGACGCTGTTCTCGCAGTTAGGTATGCTACATATACCATGGTTGTAACACCCAAAATTCTCTTCATCATCACTAAAAGCAACTTTCGACTGAAAAAGCATGGGATGCTTTTTCAGTTTTACACCGAATTGCCCCAAACCCTGTAACACGAGCTGTATGTCTCACAATACTCCCCCCAAAATCTTATACATTATTACAAAAAGCAACTTCGGTGGCGCCCAGAAATATGTATTTGAGCTAGCGGTTGCAGCCAAAGAGCGCGGACTCAATGTCATGGTGGCCTGTGGCGGGACAGGTGGCAAAAAAGCCGAGCTTGGGTTGCTAGCAGAAAAACTCGCTGCTGAAGATATCCGAGTGATTCCTATTAAACACTTCATGCGCGACATGTCGTTTGGAAATGACATTGTGGCATTTTTTGATATCTTACGGCTACTCAGAGAAGAACGTCCCCATGTGCTCCATGTCACGAGTTCAAAAGCAGGTGGTATTGGTGCGCTCGCCGGAAGACTCCTTAGAGTACCGAAAATTATTTTTACCTCCCACGGTCTTACTGTTGATGAAGTATGGCGGCCGCGATGGCAACGTTTCCTTATCTTCATAGGTACGTACTACACCATGGCAGCTGCTCATACCTCAATCATGATTTCCAAAGAAACATACGAAAGAGCTTGCAACATCATCGGTAGAAAAGAGAAAATTGCGTATATAAAAAATGGAATTGCACCGGTTGATTTTAAATCGAAAGAAGAAGCTCGTTCTCTTCTTGAACTTCACATTCCAACTGACCACATGCTGATCGGTGGAGTCGGTGAATTGCATCCAAATAAAAACTGGTCAGAGGCTATCACAGCAGTTGCTCACCTTCCCCACACTGTTCATCTTGCCATTGTTGGAAGTGGCGAAGAATACGACGCCCTCAAGCATCAAGCGAAATCCCTTGGTGTACAAGACCGTGTTCATCTTCTGGGGTACACCCCCGACGCAGCTACGTACGTGAAAGCATTTGATATCTTTATACTGCCATCTAAAAAGGAGGGTTTACCGTACGTTATTTTAGAAGCTGGCCTCGCCGGTCTTCCCGTTGTCGCTACCGACTTACCTGGCAATCGTGACATCATCGAATCGGGAGTGCATGGATTTTTAATTGAACCAGAACACCGCATGCTCGCAACGTCACTCGAAATGCTCATCCGAGACCCCGGCATGCGCCGCACACTTGGTGCTGCACTCCAAGAGAAAGTCATGACTGAGTTTTCAGTAGATCATATGGTGAACAAGACGTTTTCACTCTATACCTCAAGCAAATCCCCTGCTTCATAGCGTTTTTGCGTGTAGCGACTCATCCCGAGCACCATTCCAACTGCAACCATCTCCGTAATAAGGTGAGATCCACCGTAACTGAGAAAAGGAATTGTTGTCCCAGTCACAGGTAGCAAGCCTATGTTCATACCTATATGGATGAAAAAGTGCGCCACAAAAAGAATCGCCACACCGGAAGCGAAGAGGCGTTCGAAGTTGGTGGCGCTATTGTTAGCGTGATATAAAAGACGCCAAATCAGTATCGAAAAGAGCGCAAAAAGAAGTGCCACTCCAATAAGTCCCCACTCCTCGGCGTAGGCAGCAAAAATAAAATCTGTCTCGTACTCTGGTAGGAAAAGTAACTTTGACTGCGTGCCATATCCTACCCCTTTCCCCAAAAGACCCCCCGAACCAATCGCGACAGTTGACTGGTATGCGTTGTAACCAGATCCCTGAATGTCCGCAAGCGGATTGAGGAAGGTCATGATACGAGTCTTTTGATAATCAAAAAAGACAAACTGCCACATGGCTGCAAATGTAATCACTCCAAGAAGAAAAACTGTGAGTAAGTGCCTGAGTTTAATTCCTGAGACCAGCACCATTCCAAACCAGACCAGGAAGAGAATTGCAGCCGAGCCAAAGTCGGGCTGGATAAAGACGAGTCCAAAAATTCCAACCGCGTAGATGCCAGAAATAATAATGTGTTTGAAGTCACCAATTTGCTCATGCCGCTTAGCGAAGTACTTAGCGAGCACGAGAATAAGTACTACTTTTGCGGGATCGGCAGGCTGTAGTGAAAAGAAACCAAGATTGAAACGGCTCTGTGCTCCAAGTGTTACTTCACCAACAAAAAGGACAAGAATGAGGAGCGCTATTGTAACTAAGAAAAAGAAAAATATAGCATTACCAGTCCTTAGCGACCTATAATCTGGAATAGACGCCAAAAACATAATCACAAAAGCGGCAGCTATCCATAGTATTTGCTTATTGAAAAATGCATTGTCACCAACATGAGAATACATCGTGACCAACCCCATCAAGGTAAGCCCAAGCACAGGCAAAACGAGTGCTAAATCAAAACCTCCAAAAAACGTCCGCCACTTATACATGAGGGTATTGTACCGCGAAATATCTTCGGTGGAACCTAGCGCAGTGGCGCAAAATTAGCGCCAGTTTTTGCAATAACATCAATTCTCGTAGCTCCAGATTCACAGAGTGAGCCTGTAATTTGCTGATATATTTGCGTCAAATCACTAGCCTGTGGTGCTAGGTACGCGTTTTTCTCACTTGAGGCTAGTGACTCAATAAACGGAGCGTCAACCCCTTTACCAAGCCCAATTGCGTAGACCTCTACTCCAGCGCCAGAGAGAGTTTTTGCTGCCAGTCTGGTTTCCTCTAGGATTGCCGAGGTATCTCCGGGAGCTGTTGGTAAACCGTCAGTTAACAGGACTACTGCACGCCGCGAGTCATTCCCGTGACGAGGAGATGCTAGTTCAGTTGCAGCTGCGCTTATGCCGGCGACAGTGTTAGTAAAGCCAGTCTCATCACTCTCTGCAATCTTAAGTGCTCCAATAATGGAAGCTGTACTCTCGTGATTCTTCGAAAGTTCACTGACAGTTACTGCTTGCGTTGCAAACGTAACTACAGCTGCTTTATCACTCGACTTGAGCGTGGTCACGAATTGCTTTGCGGCCATAAGTGCGTCGGTAACTGGTTGTGGTGGATCCCCACCATCACTGTTCATACTACCCGAGAGGTCAATAGCCATAACGATGTCACTTGGAATCTCACAACTTCGAACTGTCTTTGATAGTGGTTGCGGCCACGTAAAGACAATATTTTTATTAGAGCGACCATCAAAGGCATCAATGAATGTCTGGGAAGCTGTTATTGGTTCTCCGACAGCATTGAATAGTGTCGCAACAACTTCTATGCCGTTTGCTTTAGTGAGGGCAGTGTTCTCAATAGTGACAGTGAGTCTTGGTTCAGAATCGATAGCGAGAAGGTCGAGGCTGGTGGTCTTGAACTGTTCCCTGCCAAGGGTTGCCGGTACCCAGAGCTCAACAGGCTTAAGTGTGAGTTTTGTCTCAGTAACTTCTTTTTCAAAGTATAACCTTCCTTCAAAGACTGGATACACGCTACTAGGCGGCAAAACAGTCCTACCAGTTTTTTCACCGATCTTCTCAGATCCACTCCAAAACTCGAAGACATATTCAAGCTCAGGGGTAGCTGCAATTTGGTTTTGATTCTCTATATACGCAACAGCGTTGTATTGCCCAGGGACAATTTCGAAGCTCTTCGCCCACAGTACTGTTGGCGCCACAACCGCAGCCGCACAGATACGGACACACGTTCCTCCACAATCGACACCTGTCTCACCATTATTTGCAGCACTATCGAAACAATTGCCTGGTGCGTAGAAGTACGTCCGGTAAGTACCAAAACCAAGGAGTGCCAGAATAGTCAAAAACCCTGCACCATACTGCACCCTTCTCCAAAAAGCCCATGATCGGAATTTTTTCATTTGCTTTATTGTAGCAAAGAAAACGGCCGGCCCCATAGGGGCCGGCCGTTTTCACGTAGACAACTATATCTCCTCAATCACCCCTTGCGCTTCAACAGTCACTGAATCAGTGAAGGTGCTGCCAGCAATAACACATGACATGGTGTATTCACTCTTCGAAGTAATTGGACCAGCTGAACGACTGCCCGTATGACTTCCTGGAAGTGTAAACGGTACCGACGCCATACCAGGGCCAGACACAGTACAACTAAGTCCGTCGTATGGATTACTCATTGTCCAAGAAATCGTAGTGTTCTGTCCATTTTGAACCCGTAGTGGGTTCGCGGTGATATTAAGACCAGGATCTTGTGGAGGCACTACAACGGTACCATCAATGTAATTGTCACCTTCGTTGGTTTCAAGAACATCATTCCCTGTATCAACACTGATGCGTAGATTATGAGAACCGATAGTAATTGGAGCGGTGATAGTAACCGAATCATTTTCTCCACTTCCACCAACAGCAATCAGTCCCAAACCGTCAGTTTGATTGACTGTCTCATTTGCATCATTGTAGTCACCATCACTATTTAGGTCTAACTCAACACGGTAGTCAGCCTGAGTAGCAGTATCACTACCACCTCGGTTCATGGTGTTGAAATAAATAGTAACGTTACTATATACACCCCCACTAAAGGTACCGAAGTTTGGTGATGCGTTCTGACTCACAGTAAGGTTTGGACGCTGACGTGTTGTGACGACAAGATTGTCACTCGGTCCAGTTCCCCCAGGGCCGTTACATGAAAGCGAGAATGAGGTATCAGTTCCAACTGCTGTTGGACTTACTTCGTCAGCACCACTTGTGCCTCCTCCTGTACTGAAGTTAGTACCACTACCACTACAACTTGTTGCGTACTGACCTTGGTACCCAAGATCAACTCTGTCACCAGGATTTACCGTAACTGTGTCGACATTGTTAAATGGTCCATTGTTAACAGACACGGTAAGTGTAGCCAAAGCTGCAGGTGGATTACCAATAGTAATCGTGTGCTGCGCCCATGGAGACATTCCTCCCTTGCTGTCGAGTGCCCTTGCTTGGAATGTTTGAGCTCCAGTTGCTGACCAGCTATTAGCTACCCCGACTCCTGTTCCGCTACTAACGCTACTGGAAACGTAGTCTGGCGTACCATCATTATTCCAATCAACATGGTAAACGAGGATGTCTCCAACATCTGCATCAGTACCAGTGATAGTAAATGTGTAGCTCACTCCCCAGTCACCAGAATTTGGTCCTGCGATTGCAACACCTGGAAGCGCGTTTGGCGGCACATCTGGTGGACAAGTAAGTGTTTCCGTTCGCCCGTTTACAGTAAGTGACAATGTGTCTGGGTTTGTTGCATCTGAACAAGAAAGCTCATGTGTGTCAGATGATTCTGTACACACAAGTGAGAGGGTTTTTGTCCCTGCATCATATGTTGGGCCCGTACAGTTTGATGCTGCATTCAATTGCCACGCAAGCATGAGTCCACTTAACACCAAAACGAGTGTAGCGACTATTGCTAGTGCTCTCTTTGTGAGAACAAGATTACTTCCAAAAGACATACATTTCTGGCTTAACAATAATTTCTCCATATTCCTTTACAACTGAACTTCCGGCGAGATCTTTACCGACAAACTCAAGTCCGCCTTCAGTCGCTACCGGTGCAACAGTTGGATACACAGCGTAGTAGGTTCGAACCAGCTTATCAGGGGCAGGCTGTATAGAGAGTGTTGAAAGTTCACTGATTGACTCATCGGTCAACACTGTAAGGTAATAATTCTCTGACTCTGGCAAACGAGGAATAAGGTACCCTAGTGAATTCTCTTTCTCTTGGTTAGTCATAGAGAGCTTCGCAAAGAAGTCTGAGTGTGCAAGGTACGACTCAAGTTCTTCTTTAGAACTGAAGTTCATACCGTTTCGAGAAAGGTCAATGCGATGCATACCAAGCTCGTAGAAGAGATGCTCTTGTGCGTCTCCGTTTACATAGGTCTGACCATTTTTAACTTCTGTGTTCCAGCTAGCTAGTCCCGTAAACGCTGGTGCGACTGATTGGTATGCGTCCCACTCTGAATCGAGTGTTACCGTGTAGGTTCCATCTGGAACCTCCAGGTAGATAAATGGAGAGTTGAAACTTGGACTCGTAACAGTCTGTCCGCCAGGAATAACACTTGCGGCATAATTCCCCTGCATACGCACGACTCCGGCTGTAGTGTCCTTGGCTAGTAAGTCAACTCCGTATGTTCCACCTGTTCCTTCAATATTTGTGGCAATCGTAAACGTAAGCGTAGCAGTATCTCCGTATGCAATACTTTGTGCGTTTGAACTTGTCCACCAGCCATTTGCTTCACAGTAATTAGCAAGTCCAACCCACCACGCAGTCCAACCAATACCAGTTGTGATGTTGTGACGACTCCAGACCCAAAGACCATCCCAGGCGACTTGCTCGCCGGCGTCATACACACTGTTCGCGCCCCAGGCTCCAGCCCCGTCCCAGTCCCCTGTTCGGCCAGCATTGATATCGGCTTGAATGTCCTGAATGAGAAGATTTCCCTCAGTACACATTTCTGGAATAGCGTAGAAACCAGCTGGATACCAGTAAGACTCGCCACAATCCCACGGACATGTAAGCTTAGTAACCCCACCCCCTGTTGGGTTTGGTACTGTTGGGGTTGTTTCAACGTCCTCTACCACGAGAACTTCAACAATTCCTGGATCGAATAGGAAGTCGTATCCTCCTCCTCCGCCTTCAAAACCTCCTCCACCTCCATCTTCTCTAACAAGAGTATCTTCGTAATAATACAATGCTTCAGCTACGCTGAATAAATGTCCTTCTTGAGCTAGGCTAAACCACTGCACATTTAGTGCGAATACCGTAGTGAGAGCAACGAGACTAAAAATAGTTTTCTTTTTCATACGTATCATATTACTGGACGATTATGTTTTCATTGGCAAGCCGTCTCCTTCGAAGCCAGACTAGTAATACTCCAAGCAACGCTGCAACAAGAACTCCAGTAGCCATCAATATGGTTCTGTATGTTTCAAGGAAACCTTCCTCTTTTCCTGCACCGGCTGCTGATTCCTCGATAATCGGATTTCTATCAGGAATTGTCTTAAGCAAGTATTGTGCTTCCTGATCAAGAGTCATGTTCTTAATTTTCTGGAGTTGATCTTCAAAGAAGGCGCTTTCTTCTCCGGGTTCTGTAACGCCGTTGTTATTATCTTTTGTTAGTTCACCATTTTCTTTCAGGAGTGCGTATTTCGTAATTTCTCTAGGGTCAAGCACACTCTCCCACAACACCGCAAAACCAGGTACTCCACGAGTAGCCAAAAGTTCTTTTACTGTGCTGTACTGAAGCACTCCTCGAAGCGCTAGTTTAGAGCCAAATTGCGGGAAGCTGTTTTCAATTGCCTGGTAATAAGAATTGAGTGAAAACACGGTGTCGTAGCCTTTCATCTCAGGCGGGAAAAGAAGGTCGCGTGTTTCTGGCGTGTGTTCGCGTGAACGGTATCGTTTGATGTCTCCAAGAGAATTTGTTGTTCTAGCTGGAAATGCATCTGCAACTGTGTATTTATCAAAAAATCCATTGACTGTCGCTTGTGGGTAAACGAAGAGACGACGCCACGTTACGAAGTTTCTTCCCTCGTGGTCGTACGAGTCGTTACTGCTGTACCACGCCTTGAAATTCTTATCTTCACTAGTGAATCGAACTGATGTTAGCGCTCCGTCATAAAGATAGCGCTCAGCTGTTACTCCCTTCAGATCGATACTCTCGATACTCATAAGCGCACAGGAGAGGAAGTGACGTTCGTTTGTTTCTGTATTACGAACATATTCTTCAGCGTAGATGTATTCCTTAGCTGGCTTTCCCCATTTGTCTGAGAGTGTGTAGGTTGGGAATGGAGAAAATGGTGGATGCTGGTAGCCTGTTTCTCTACCAAACGAATACACCTTCATATCAAAATCTGGACTACGCAAGTCAACCCCAAATGATGAGATGTTCTTGTAGTAATCTGAGAGGTCACTTTGCACCTCACCGTAGGTAAGATTTTTCACCTCATCATGAACTGACGAAAAGGCAGGGACAGCAAGCACACTGGCCTGCAAATCCACAAAACACTTCTGTTGTTTCTCGATAGTAGTACCTTGGGCAAATGACTGCTGAGGCATACTCACAAGAGTGAAAGTGATGATTACTGCAACGAATAAAAAACGGAACATAAAGCAATGTCTAATTGATAATCTTTACCCTCATTATAGAGCCCTCAAAAATAAAAGCCTTCCCCATGCTTGTGTTCATGTGGATAAACAAACCAGCCCGTCGCGAAGCGACGGGCTGCTTTGATATTAAACTACATACTCTTTTATTGCTTCTTTGAGACGTTGGATATTTTTTGTAAATGAATTGATGTCAGGATCAAGAACGGTAAAGCGAAAACCATAGTAGGTGGAATTAAAGCCACTCATGAGTGGTACGACACAGATACCCGTTGCAGCTAAGAGGTAGTACACGAAGCGCTTATCATGGCTGAAATCTGGTGTGATGAGTGACTCGACGTACTCTGCCACTTCCCTGTTTGGAATTTCAAGCTTCTGACTTCCATCAAGAGCACCCTCCTTGAAGACGACTGTCATATAGAAAGCGCCTTGTGGTTTGTGAACAATAAGCTCAGGAATATCTCCTAGAATTTCAGCTGCCAAGTCAGACATGGCTGAATATTTTGCCGTTCGTTCTTTGAGGTATGGGTAGTAGCGTTCATCTTGCATCACGATAGGAATGAGCCGCTGTGGGAGTGTTGTCGAACACACTTCGAGCATCTTGGCATCAATCAATGACTTGCAGTACTTATCAAAATCAGCATCTTTATCGCGGTTATAGAACTCCACCCAGCCACAGCGTCCACCTGGCCACGGGAACTCCTTTGAGACACCGCGCATCGCAATACCGGGCACGTCATCAATAAACGCAGCGAGTTTTTGGTACTCTACCCCGTCGTAGACGAGATTGGAGTAAATTTCGTCGGAAATAATAAAGAGCTTATGCTTCTTAGCGAGCGCCACGAACTTTTTCATTGTTTCTGGTGGATAGACAAAGCCAGTTGGATTGTCTGGATTTACAATGAGGATACCGGTGATGTGTGGATTTTCTTCAAGCTTGCGCTCGAGTACTTCAAAGTCCGGCTGCCAGCCGTTGTATGGGTCAAGCGGATAGGTAAAGTGTGGACTATCCGCATTTGCTGATTCAGCAGAAGAGTGGGTTGGATACGCTGGATTAGGGCCGATCACACGAGCAGCTGGATGTAAGCTACGGTAAATTTTTGAAATTGCATCACCAAGACCATTGAAGAAAAGAATGTCATTCTCGGTAATCTGAATACCGCCCTCGAGGTTTCGTTCATTCGCAATGTACGTACGAGTCTCAAGTAGACCCATAGTCGGCGAATAGGCATATGTTTTATCTTCTTTGAGAACATTTTGCACATGCTCTTTAATCCACTCTGGAATCGTCTCCCCTTTTGCAATCGGGTCGCCAATATTCTCCCAGATAATCGGTTGTCCTAATTTTTCAATATTGTTAGCCACTCCAACGATCTCACGTATTTCATACACCAAATTGTCGGCACCAGGATGAGTAATAGTATTTCGCATGTCGAGTAGTATAACAAAAAACACCACCTTTCGGTGATGTTTTTTAGGAGTATTAAATGCTTTAAGTTGGCGCCTACCTATTCTTCCGCTTGCGCAGTACGTTCGGCGATGGAGAGCTTAACTTCCGTGTTCGGAATGAGAACGGGTGTACCCCCTCCGCTAAAGCACCAACTTAAAATCTTCAATACTATCAATCATTGTTCAACAGCGTGAACCATTCCTGACAAATGACCGTCAGGTTCAGTTCACGCGGTTGAAAATTGCATATTCGAATGTATTTGTGTCTTGTAAGAAGGGTGCGAGTACTTTACTCGCAAAGAACAGGGTGGGAATGCAGCAGCGCTCGGGGCGTTGAGCGCTGCTGCACCCGGGCGGCGGGCCTGTGAGGGGGATTCCCAGGGGCCGGATGGCGGTGGTCGATGACCAGGTTTCGGGTCGCAAAAATCAGCGACCGCCGCCAGAATGGTGGGAAATTGCTGTTAACAAACCACCCTTCTTACAAAACACAAACGTCAGGTAAACTTCAAAACTCAGAAATGCACAGCAACGTGATATACAACGTTCCTTGCAAGACATACGTCCAATTAGTACACCTCAGCTACACACATTACTGTGCTTACACTTAGTGCCTATCAACCAGATAATCTCTCTGGGGACTTAATGATACCTCATCTTAGAGTTGGCTTCCCGCTTAGATGCTTTCAGCGGTTATCCGTTCCGAACATAGCTACTCGGCGGTGCTCCTGGCGGAACAGCCGATAGACCAGAGGTTCGTTCATCCCGGTCCTCTCGTACTAGGGACAAATCTCTTCAAGTATCGACGCCTGCAGTAGATAGGAGACCAACCTGTCTCACGACGGTCTAAACCCAGCTCGCGTAACTTTTTAATTGGCGAACAGCCAAACCCTTGGGACCTGCTCCAGCCCCAGGATAAGTTGAGCCGACATCGAGGTGCCGAACCGTGCCGTCGCTATGGACGCTTGGGCACGACTAGCCTGTTAT
>JACCDV010041011.1_pt1 | contig 16804 bp, 6 predicted proteins | sample 7446131 | NCBI WGS metagenome assembly JACCDV01 (sample SAMN15323448, study PRJNA562643) | freshwater metagenome | isolation source: river surface water | place: USA:Blue River Watershed | collected 2017-08-17 | reverse complement strand
TGCCTGGAGTGGTGCCTGGAGTGGCGTCCGTCGTGGTATGGCACATCTCTAAGTCCACCAGTCTACAGATAAATCCTTTCTCCATATGCTCCAATATTTGTTCATCGGTCATGCCTGTTATCTTTGGTGAGACGTATGTGACGTAGGCATATGTGGCAACTGACAGAAGTCCAAGGAAAGCAAACAGCCATCCCATGATTATAGTCGACGCGGTTGATGCAATTGAGCGAGGCTTGATCGCCTATATCTCTCAGTGTAGAAAACATGTGATGGTGACGTGATGTAATCATTAGCGTCGCATTTAAGTCTTTACAATATGTGTGTCATATACGTGCACTGTTGCGCTCCAAGCACTCCGCCTGGAATCGAACCTCATTGGTAACGCGTTTCAATATCACTGCCGGGATGAGTCACGTTAAGCGCTATTCGAATGATGATAGCGTTGCGGTAATGCCTCGCATCGTAGATCCAAATCTAGGGATTACCAAAGAGAGCATCCTTGCAAGTTCTCGATCAAAGCCGTCTAAGCGAGACACTTCTCCGCGAGGCGCTGCGCCTGTAGGCGAATCACCATTGATGTCATTGGAGCTATCTAGTCCTAAGACAACGAGCACCAGCTCCGCACGTGCCGAGGTGGACAAATCATTACAGTCGTTGCAATCACAAGAGGACAATCAGTCCACCAAGCCATCGGCTGGTGGTTGGAGTCTTTGGAAGAAATGCCTATTGGCTGGCGTGATTGCTATGCTCATTGGTGTTCTTGTATGGGTTGTGTACAAGTGGGTATACCGACAGCCAAGCGTCGAGTCTTCGCTGGATAATCCAAGTGCGGCTGCGGGCTGTGTGGCAGGTGGTGCGAGAAGTGATCCTAGCCTGCTAGGAGACTCCAAGACATTCTCTGCAAAAAAAGATGAGGCCATCCAGGGGCTTTCAAAATTTATAGTGAGTGACAGTGACAGTGACAGTGAGAGTGACAGTGACCACTCCTCGCTGACTACCACCAAGCTGGCGTTTGATACGTATAATGTTGACATTGATCCTCTTGAGAGTATGCGCATTCCAGGTCAATCACAATCCACTCCAGTGAATCATGTGATCGATATTACCGAGCCCGTAGGCGACGACACCCTTTCAACGGGAGATGACTCCGTGTACGACAGCGGAGCTCTCAATGAAGATCCCAATCTGGATGGGCTTGAGGAAGACGCTCGAGATGTGTTTGCTCGATACATTTCGGCATCCGCCGCTAGCAGTGCCGCTAGCAGTGCCGCGGGCAGCGCTGCGGGCAGTGATGCCGGGAGTGAGAATGGCAGCGAGGATGGCAGCGACGTCGGAGACCTTGCATGATATCTCTAGTGCTAACCAGTGCTAACCAGTGCTAACCAGTGCTAACCAGTGCTAACCTAGCGCAGTGCTAACCATGTGGTCAAGCGGTGCGATGCACCATGGCGCCTATTTTTTTTCAGTATTTTTTCTCAGCGACTACATGTGATATTCGGTGATAGCATGGCATATGAGCTCCCCTTCATTATGCTATTTGAAGATATCAATAGGTCAAGTGTATAAGTAAAAGCACCGCTACAAGCGCAGCAACAACTACTCTCCAAGCAACTTCACCATGAGCACCACCCAGGCCACTCCGATTAAGAAGCGTATTGTTAAGAAGTCCCCTACTCAGGCTCAGCCTGCTGTTGCTGTGGCGGAGTCAGCTCCTGCTGCTGTAGGTATCACTATCCCTAGCTCCCGTGTCCACAACTACATTAGTGGCGTCAAGCTCAACAAGTCTCTTGATGAGCAGGTAAAGGCGGTTAAGGGCGGAGCCGTTTGGACTGATGTCCTCAGCGCCGATGATGCTGCTGATGTCCAGAAGAAGTTGGATGCTTCGTCTGAGAAGAACGACGCGATTCTTGCCAAGATCGGTGCGGTTGAGGCTGGCCAGGAGCTAGCCTCCCTCCTTTCTGCCGATGAGCAGAAGCGCGTTGGCGAGGCCCTTAAGAAGAAGGAGGACAAGAACGCTAAGTTGGATGCGGCTGAGCGCGAGAACATTGTTCTTAAGGATGTTGCTGTTGATGTCCTTAAGCGTGATCAGGTGACGCCTGCCAGCGCGGTGGTCGAGGTGCTCTCAAAGCACCGTGCCAAGTTTAGCAAGAACTCTTTTGATGTGCTTGCTGCGTTTGGCGATGTCTTGGTTGAGGAGATCGCGTTCTACACTATGTCTGACATGATGAAGAAGTCGAAGAATGGTCGCGGCATTATTGAGATCAAGAACGTCCACAGTGACGACATCCGCAACGGCAACCTTTACGGATACTACTCCACGCTACCGTCGTGGATTAAGTCTCGTGAGGAGTGGCTTGCTTCCAAGGTCAAGTCCACTAAGTCTCCTGAGACCCCTGAGACTGAGGAGGCTGAGGCGGCAGAGACTGCCGTTGTGGAGGAAGAGCAGGCCGAGGATGAAGATCCTCACAAGATCAACTTCAAGTTCTACGTCAAGCTCATCTGCAACAAGCTCAAGGCGAACAACGATCAGTTCAAGGACTTGAAGATCAGTGAGAACTTCCAGAACCTCTGCAGCAATGTCATCATCGACATGCTTGACGGCGCGACCAACGTCAGTCAGATTGTATTGGGTGTCATGTCCACCAAGACACTCACGCAGAGCCTTTTCCGTACGTGCGTACACATCCTCATTCGCGATACGGTAAACACCGATGCGACGCTTGAGGAAATCTCGAAGCGTCTTGCTTAGATGCATTAAGCCACAACTATAAGCCTAGTCAAGAGATACATCTCTCGACTAGCTTCTTTTTTTGCCCTAACTGGCAACACTTAGATGCATGAATCTCGCCCGGTCATCCGGTGCTGGCAATATTTGTTCTCGACATGCGTCAACATCGTAGATGAAGCTAAACAGTTCAGTCTTATATCGGATGACTCCATTGGCATAGATCTTCATCTTATGGTTCAGAGAGTCGGCCTCCCACTTAATCTTGGCAATGGGTTTCAAGCCACACTTGGGTATCCCCTTGTAACAGATCTGACGACTAAGCTGGGTAGCGTTTCGGGATATGATCACGCAGCTATGCGTCGGTGCAGCACTCTCGACTTGCTCAATATTATGGGATGGCGTGCACTGGTTTACCTTCACGACGCTGAATCCACCCTTGAAGTAATTTGCGTTGACAGTAGATGAGTCAAGTCGAGACTTGAACCCGCCAACGAACAAGAAGTCTTCAGATATATATTTTGATTCAATCATGGCGGCATATGCGCAAACATACGACATGATGAAGATCTCAGGACTAACAATCAGCATGGTATTGAAGCCGGCCAGGATAGCTCTCCTTGGTGCTCTATATTATATCCAACATGGAAGTGAACCACATGTGAGCGCCTCCCCACTGAGTGCAAGTGGAGACCAAGTGAGACCAAGTGGAGTGCTGGCAAGAGCAAAATAAACCAAAATAAACCAAGTGGAGACCAAGTGGAGACCAAGTGGAGACCAAGTGGAGTGCTGGCAAGAGCAAAATAAACCAAGTGGAGACCAAGTGGAGACCAAGTGAGAGCAAAATAAACCAAGTGGAGAGCAAGTGAGACCAAAATAAACCAAGTGGAGACCAAGTGGAGAGCAAGTGAGACCAAGTGAGAGCAAAATAAACCAAGTGGAGACCAAGTGAGACCAAGTGAGACCAAGTGAGAGCAAAATAAACCAAGTGGAGAGCAAGTGAGACCAAGTGGGAGCAAGTGGGGGCAAGTTGTGAAAAAAAATGCTTGGTGTGGCAAGCGCGCAGTGTTTGCATCATGGCGTAATCCATCTGTCGACTATCCTGGTCTTGACCCTCGTGCTGAATTTTACTTTTTTGTCTCTGTTCTTAGCACTGACCGCTTTCGGCGCCTGCCATGATCTTGCTTCTTCTTTGAGCATGGGATATGACTGCATGACTGTTTTGACAATCTCCAACACCGTCGCTGACATATTTTCTGTAGTCGTTAGATTGATGATGTGCATGTTCTGTTTCAGTTGCGGGTGCATGCAACCTTGTGGGAACGTTGGCTTTGACGCTATCTTTATGGGCAGCGCAATGGGCTTGCTTGTCTTTGTGCTTACAAATGAGACGGCTATGTGGTTGTTGACCCATCCTATGACTACAGCCGTGAGTCGTACATACTGCTGATAATAGTTTGCCGCAAACTCATTTGCCGTGGCCACCGGCATGATCTTCTCCATGGTCAATCGAAATGCATTCGCACTGTCCGAATTCCTTGCGTACTTGTTTACATCAAGTTGTCTGTTGAGCGATGATATGGTAACCCACTTGGGTGATGTCCATTTGCCCGCCTGTAATACCTGCGAGTCTCCTACTACTAGAGTTCCTCCATTTGGGTTTGCGACAATGGTGTAATCTGCCCACGCCCATCTACCTGGTGGAATTTGCATGATGTCTACTCTGTCCAGCAGCATGATACTGGTGGAGTTAGTCTCTGCACATAATGATTGTATGCCAGCTATGTTTGCGGGCACGAGTGTACATCCGTCTACTGCCGAGAACACCACGGCGCTCCTGGCATATCGCTTGAGCATCATTTGCAATGCGTCCACAGGCATTCCACCGAGTTGGTCTACATCAAGCACATGCATTTGAGTCGGGCTACATGCGATATTCTTCTGTAGGCTCTTCAGTGTCGACATGCATACGTAGTGTGTTCCATTCGGGTACGCCGTGGTCAATATCCGCAAGCAGTCGCTTACTTTATGGGGCAATGCTACTGCGGTTCTCATCACTGGTATTGAGATGATGAGTTGACTCGCTATGTATTATATGTCAATGATGAACACACTTGTATTTGGCCGGGTGGATGGCTAGCGGCGGCGGCTAACAACCACTTGGCTAGCGGCGGCGGCTAACAACCACTTGGCTAGCGGCGGATTGTTGAGTCTTTACATGTATGGATTATGGGTGATGGCTCGCGGGGTGATGGTTCTCGGGTGATGGCTCGCGGGGTGATGGCTCGCGGGGTGATGGCTAGCGAGTGATGGTTCTCGGGTGATGGCTCGCGGGGTGATGGCTAGCGAGTGATGGTTCTCGGGTGATGGTTCTCGGGTGGATGGCTAGCGGATGGATGGCAAAATTGAACGATGGTTTGATGTGTATTGACCACTAGTCACACCCACTGAATCCACCTCCCGCAATTCACCGCCACCATGGAGCACACTAACACGACGTACAAGAGCCTTAAGTTCCGCGAGCATGTTCGCATTCGTCCTGACATGTACATCGGCAGCAACCTCTCCACTGAGAACACTCTCTGGGTTTGGGATGCTGCCACCAGCAATCTTGTGAACAAGCAGTTGTTCTATCCGATTGCCCTGTACAACATCTGCGACGAGATCATCTTGAACGCGTTAGACCATTGCCTTCGCACCGCGAACCTTCGCGGCAAGAACAAGTGCACTCAGATTTATCTGAGCATCACTCCTGAAGGAGAGGTGACATGCTTCAACAACGGAGAAGGCATCGTGGTGGAGAAGACTGACGAGGGCATATACATTCCCGAGATGATCTTCACCAAGGAGATGAGCGGATCTAACTTCGACAATGATAGTCAAGAGACTATCGGCATGAATGGTATTGGCTCAAAAGCCACGAACATCATGTCCAAAGTGTTTGTAGTCGAGACGTTGGATCTGAAGAACAAGAAGCACTACGTGCAAGAGGTTCACGGAGGATGTTTGAACATCCACCCGCCGGTCATCAAGGCCGGGAAAGGTTCGCCCTTCACCCGTATCCGATTCACGCCCGACTATGAGTACTTCAAGTGCAATGTCCCGGACATTGTCCCTGTGCTGTCTACTCTTCTGCATACTCGAATGATGTACGTCGCCGCCTACTTGGGCCGCAAGTATGATGTTCGATGGATGGATGAGCCGCTGCCCGTTGGCAACTTGGAAGAACTTGCGAAGCGCGTTGTGAACATCGGCGATGTGATCAAGTGTCCGCTTACAAGCAGTTCCCCTGACGATAAGCCCTTGGAAGTATGGCTGAGTGTTTACGACGGCAACAGCGCTGTCGAACACATCTCATTCATCAATGGACTGTATCTGTCTGAGGGCGGCACCCATATCCGCTTCGTTGTGAAGACTCTACTGGAGGCCCTGAAGCCCAAACTGGAAAAGAAGCTCAAGGGCAAGATGACTATCAACTCCAAGTTGATCGGCCAGCACTTGATGGTGTTCTTCTCCGGCAACATGGGTAACCTAAAGTACAAGAACCAGTCCAAGAACGAACTGAGCATTCCCGAGTCTCGCTTCAAGTCATACAGTCTTGACAAGACTGGCGTGCGCAAAATCTGGGAAGGTCTCGAGGCCAAGATTGATAGCGTGTACCTGAGCAAGATGCTCACACATGTGAACACCAAGAAGGTTAGCGATCTCAAGGGCATCAAGAAGTACCGCCCCGCCGATTACGCCGGCACCGCTAAGAGCAGTGAGTGCTGCCTGTTCATCCCCGAGGGAGACAGCGCAGAGAGCTGCATCAAGAACGGCTTGACTTCGAACAAGTCACTTGGCTTTCGGTACAACGGCATGTTCAACATCCAGGGTGTGCCACTGAATGTCCGCAAGGCTGTTGATGTCAAGACACTGACAAACAGCGCGGGTGATCAAGTGACTATTCTGGATCGCAAGAAGGAAATTGCTGACAACGAGCGCATCTCTTCCCTAGTAAAGGTCTTGAACCTGAACTACCACTACACGTATGATGACAGTGATGAGGGCGTAAAGCAGTTGAGTACTCTTCGGTACGGATCTGTAGTCATTGCAACCGATGCCGATGTAGACGGGCTCGGCAACATCTGTGGCCTGCTTCTGAACTTCTTCGACCTGTTCTTCCCTGAACTCATGCGTCGCAAGTTTGTGAAGTTGCTAGCCACGCCGCTAATCCGCGCGTACCCCACCCAGCGAGTGAACCGTCGCGCTATGATTGAGGAGTTCTACACTGCAGATGAGTTCCATGAGTGGGTTCGTCGTGAGAAGGTTGACACTTCCGCGTATGTGATCAACTACATCAAGGGACTGGCCACGCATTCAAACGTCGAGATCATCCACATGTTCAAGCGCATTGACAAGAACATCTACACATTCAACTGGGATGCCGATGCAAGCAAGAACTTTGAAGTATACTTCGGGAAGGATGCTGACAAGCGCAAAGCCATTCTGTCCGAGCCGCTCAAGCAACTACCGCCGTCATCAACTGGCGAGCAGAACGTTGTCGACTGTTCAGTTCACCTCAACACGAACACCAAGGAGTATCAGCTAGACAACATCCAGCGAAAGATCCCACATGAGATCGATGGACTCAACCCCGCTCGGCGAAAGGTTCTGTGTGGCAGCATCTTGAAGTTCAAGAAGAGCAACACCAAGCTGAAGGTATTCCAACTGGGCGGGTTCGTTGCAGAGAAGATGCTGTATCATCACGGCAGCGCTAGTCTGAATGACACCATTGTGAACATGGCACAGAACTTCTGTGGAGCTCGAAACATCCCGGTCCTCTTGGCAATCGGACAGTTTGGCACGCACTACAAGGGAGGCAAAGACGCCGGCTCGCCGCGATACATCGACACAAAGCTCAACGCCGCGGTTGTGAACATCCTATACCCGCAGGCAGACATGGATCTACTTCCATGGACTCTAGTCGATGGAGAAACTGCTGAGCCCAAGTGGTTCGTACCCATCTTGCCGATGGCCATCTTGGAAGACCTATCACTGCCGGCAACTGGTTGGAAGGTTGAGATCTGGGCCAGAGATCTGAAGGCAGTCATGAAGAACATTGCCAAGCTACAGCAGATGGAAAATGTTGTTGCAGGCAGCGCCAAGTCTCTGCTGCCGATGAAGTACTGGACGAACAAATTCCAAGGGACAACAGTAGAGTTCGGCAAGTCGATCCACTTCATCGGCAAGTACACCATCAAAAAAACAAGCAGTGGCGATAACCTTATCAACATCACCGCGCTCCCTCCGAAGATGTGGATTGAGAAATTTGTTGAAGACTGCCAGGAGAACCCAATGATCATCAAGGTACGAGACAACTCAACCATCTCCAACGTCAACATAGACATCACTGTGAGCGACGCGACCCTTGATGCATGGAAGGCCAAGCACAAGCCAGTGAACAACATGCCCAGCAAGGAAGAGTCCATCCAGCTGGTTGACCACATTCATCAAGGCCTCAAGATCTATCGCACCGACTCGAACCTCATCAACATGTACTCTAAAGAAGGTACCGTTGTGGAGTACACGACCTATGCCGATGCCATGGTCACATGGTTCATCGAACGTCGAGATCTGTACATCGCGCGCATCCGTCGTGAGCGTATCTTGCTCAAGTGTAAGATCACCATGTTGGAGCAGAAGCTACGATTCATCTCTTCGCACTCGGCGTACAACCTAAGCGACATGGACGATGATCAACAGACTAACCTCTTGCTGTCTGAAGGATACATTCCTATTGACCACGTGAAGCTGACATCACCCGGACGCGTGTCCAATGATGACCTGGAACGAATGATCATCCCGAAGGCAAGTGACTCGTCCTACGCGAGTGGACTCAACTACTTGCTCAACCTCAACTACAGACAGATGAATGCAACAAGCAAGAAGAGCGCTGAGAATAGTCTCGCTGAGTGCAAGGCAAAGTGGGGCGAACTGGCAGATGGCCTCGCATGGAAATCTCTATGGGCTGCAGAACTTGCCGCTCTGGACGTCGTACTCAAAGACGGATTGAAGAACGGGTTCTACAAGGAAGACGCGTCGCGCTTCAAGTAAGCTACCATCTGGTGCGGCTTTTGAATCTTCTCTGTTGTAGTCATGTGACTACTTATATTTTTTTGGCGTCTAGCTTGGAGACATAGTCCTCCCAGCTGCCCGGCTCCGCCACGTTCTTGGTTGCCACGTTCTTGGACGACCCACTACTTTGCCTGGACTGTTTGCCGCGCGGCTTGCTTGCGTAAGGTGTGACCACAGCGGTTGGCTTTGGCTCGACTACCTTGATGACTATCGGTTCCGGTGCATAAATCTCAGGAGCGTACTCTGTGATGTATCTGATAGTCTCGACACATTGTTCGCGTTGTGCTGGTGGGTTTGGTGCATCCAATGCTCGTCTTGATGCATGGACTACATCTCTCAGGGCACTCGCACGCGCGCGGGACAGTTGGCGGTTAGAGTCGGCTAGCTCTGCCTTCACAGACGCAAGCTCTGCCCGCAGTTGGCCTTGCTCAATGATAGATGCTGTAAGTTGTTCACTCAATATCTTTGCCGAGTTGCGAGCAATTGCCTTCACCGCGTCGTCCCCATCGGCTTGATTGGCCACGTTGCTTGTTATGATTCCATGGAGTCTATCTAACTCAGACTTCAGGTGGTTAACGTACCCGTCCTGATTGGCACGGAGCAGTGTGATGGATGTTCTAAGTTCTTCAATGTTGGGAACTGAGAACTGCTTCCGGTTGATGTAGTCTATCAGTATGCTAGCGGTAGACGCGATGCTCGCCAACTTAGATGCTGACGCCTTGCCTTGTCGAATAGAATCGGCCATGCGGCGAGACGCTTGCAGTGTCTGAGATATGAGTTCAGGCAACTTGTTCAACACAGCTAGCACTGTCAGGTGTGTCTCGTTGTATGACTTGATGATAGCATCACAACGGCGAGCATTCAGAGTAGATCTAGTGGTGAGGCGGCGGATGGTTTGGATGGATGATTGGATGCTAGGAATGTCATTTGCCAGCATAGAGGATATTGTCTCCAGGTGCTTCTTACTGGAAGCGATAGCCTTATTGGCGACAGCCCTGACATTGGTCAGCTCTTCAATATAGTTGGATCTAATTTCATCCAACTTATCATAACCTGCCTTGCTATCAACATGTGCCGATTCAATCGACTGTATGCGATCAGATACAACCTGACGCAGTCTATCTTTGGTCTCCATTATGGAAGCCAAGTTACTCGCCAAGTCATCACGAACATCCATGATCAACTGCAGAGCTTCACCTATGGATGACTGGTACGCGAACACCTTGCGTGCTAGAGACACGCGCTTGCGTACCAACTTATCGCGAAACGTGGATGACCATTCGAAGACATCGGCAAGTTCTTCGCGCATCGACTTCACTCTCGTAGCAATGTATGCCCGCACTCTATCCGCAGACATTCCGGCGTCCTCTCTGTTTTGGGCTGTGTTAGATGCAAGCACGTCCAGCATGGATGCAGTTACATTCCTAAGAGAGTCAACCGCTAGGGCAACCTTGCCCACACCTGTTGACTTGGCAGCTTGATTCAAACTAGCTAGTCTGGACGACACCTCGCTAAGCACATCCACCGCATTCGCAACCGGCTTAGCAGATACATTGGCTGACCGTGTGTCGATTGCGGTAATGTTTGATCTACCCGCGGTCAGAACATCTTGCAGACTCTGCAAGTCGAAGTCCTTAGACATTCTGCTGAGGATGGTCTCTAAAGATTGATGGACTTGGCGAACAATCTCAGCGTGCTTGGTTGCCTGCATCTGCGCGTCATTGCGAGCAAGCTCACTAGCAGCAAGCAATGCATTGACATCCGAAATGTTTGATAGGAGTCGATCTCTCTCTTCGCTAGCGAGTTGTGTCGCATCCGCACTGGAAGTGCTTACAGCGCACTGCGCTATCATGTTCTGTAGGCTGGACTTTAGGCTAGCAATGTGCGAGCTAACGTTACCGACGCTTTCCATCTGGGTGCTCAAAATGTTACTTAGCGATTCCCAGATTGCAACTACCCGCAAAGACATGTCCTTCAGCTTGAGCTTGTACTGAGTGTCTCCAGCGCTTTCCATCAACTTAGAGTTCTCCAATTGCAGGTCGGCAGCAAACTCCATCAGGGCATTTAACTCAGACCTAGCATTAGATGTTAGCGACTGAATACGGGACAGGCTGTCTTTGGTGGCTTTGGCATTAGGAGACTTCAGCATCGCGAGTGACGCAATGTGTGTTGCATTAACCTTCTCTAGACTAGACACAGCAAGGGCATGATTCTTCAGACTGGTTGCAACCATCTGGGATATGAAGTCATCGATGCGATGAACTGTTTCATTTGATACTACTGTACTACGAGATAGTTCACCAAGGGCGTATACGATTCTATCGACATCATACGCAGCTACGTCGCGCATGTCGCCGCGTGTATCCAACTCGTTAGCAGACTGGAGAGCCGTTGATATGATTGACACGGTGTTTGCTGCATTGCGAACACTTTCATTGGCGTTACCAGCATCGCCCATGACTGACGCGGCCGCTGAAATATCTTGGACAATCGCATTACGAAGATCTGCCAGCTTAGAAGTCAACCCTTGGATCTGCAATTTGCCATCTACTGGAATACCCTGGATAGACTCAACCGACTTATTGATACCTGTGATTATTGATTCGTAGCCTGCCCTTGCAGCAGCGGTAGATGAGATAATGTCAGCCTCTTTAGTCTTCAGAACAGATACAAGCTCGAGTGCGGAAGCAACTCCTTTCTTCCACTTGCCTATGCTGCTGGCAACAGCGGCGGACGAAATGTCTGACCGGCGTAAACTCTCGTTATCAGATTTCAACATACTGGTAGCACTCGCAGCGGAGAGATCGCTTGCAGCTTGGTCCAACAAACTCGCACGACTCAATATCTCTAACTTCAATGCCGCAAGAGTACTGGCCACAGTCGCATATGTTTCTTTGGTCTTATTCATAGATCGAGCAGTGGTAAGATCGCCACGCATACGCTTCAGGACATACGCGCTATACTCTTCAACTGTTGGTTCTTGCTGCAGTGGAGTGCTGGAAGTAGCGGGCGGTGTAAGCTGCGCATTGGCAAGCTGTTCAGTCAACAGATTGATCTCAGCCAGTTGCGATTCATTTTGCTCCTTGCTACGCTTAAGCTCTTTCAAGATACTAGCCTTCTCATTGATAGCAACCTCTAGCTCTTCAGACTTCATGTTGCGCGCATACAAGTTGTTGGATAGCGCTGCTGACATTTTAGCTATCCTAGCTGACGACGTATTCTGTAGCAGTTGGTTATACTCGCGGACCTTTTCAGCGATGGTCTTTATTTTTTGGGAATCTAGTCGTCTTATCTCTTCAAACGTGGCAGTCGCTTTCTCCAAGGCATCCTGAACAGCGCGATCACTTGAAGCACTAGCTCGTGTGAGTTCTGAATCCAAGCTGTTAGATAGACCTTGGAAACGATTCACATCACTAGGCACCACTGCTGACTGAATGTTCTCGGCAAGCGAGATAGCGTACGCGCGGTCTTTAGCCAACAGAAGGTCACTGAGTTCCTTTACATGCATGGACTGCATGCGACTAATGAGGTCATCACAGATGGCTCTGGCATCTAACTGATTGGTCTTACTAATCAACTTGTCAGCCTTACCCTTGAGACCAGAGATAACTTGCTTGATTGACTGAACTTCACCCACGACCTTATCTAACATGTCCGCATTACCCATGCCCACATCACTGGGGGCACTGGCAGAGTCGCCAGTTGAGTCTCCCCAGTCAATTACGTCGGCACTTGGTTCTTTGAACTCCAATTTGTTTCCCCCGAATTCTCTGTTAGCCCATTGAATGAATTTAGGCGTGGACAATTCCGCAGATGGTAGACCATCGCGTATTTGCAACAGGTTGTACAGATGCAGCTGCGCATCCAACAGAGAACGCATAGCCGCGCGCTTGGTGTCAGTATTTTCATCTGGGACATCTGCAACAAATTGAATCAGCCGCTTGACATGGCTCGTGCCAGAAGCAATCGCCGAAGAAGTTTCCTTCAGTTCTGTAGACTCCATACCTACATCAATGTCTCCGTACGTTTGCCTGTATGCTTCTAGCTTGGCTTGGTAGAAGTCGAACTGACGCAATAGGGATTCAGCCTGATCAGTATCGCTCATATGCTGTTCTTCAAGCACAGATATTGTTTGTTCCATCTCACGAATGCGTGCAAGTAAGCCCCTGGATCGGCTAGACTTAGCGGGACTGTCGTTTGTAGTGGTTGGGTTGCTAGCATCATTCGGATTATGCATAGACTGGCGTCTGGCGTTGCCGGACTCGTCATCAATTCCAATGGAGTCGTATGATTCGTCATCAGACATCACTTCATCCGATTCGTATTGTTCATCCATGTCATCCGCGTTGTCCTTGGATAGCAGCGACTCGTCAAACTTGTTCTTAGCATCACACTTCTTTAGCTCATGCAGTAGAGTAGATATCTTGTCTTTCTGGTCGGCCACGTAACTACGGTGCAGTGATATTATCTTCTGTATTCTTGTAAGCGTATCACCTTCGTTGGCAGGGTCATTCAACGGCACTCCAATATGACTAAGAATCGTATTTATAAACCCATCTGTTGACTTCTTGATGCGAGCCCCTAGAGCAAATGCTTGGGAGTCATTTATCCCGGACTCACTTACCTTCTGCAACTCCATCTCTAGTGACTCAACCTTTGTTTTCAGCTGCCTGTTCTCTTTTCTGATTGTCTTCAGAGTAGATATGTCATCGTTGTGCTCACTGACCCATCTACGCAATGTGTTCATCAGACCGTGCATGTTGGCAACCGCGATATCAATAGCCATGACATAAACAACATGCTTGCCGTCAACGACATCAAATACAAGTGATGGAGGTACTACCTTCAACATGTACTTGAAGTACTCGGCTTGGCGCTTGTACTCATTCAGCACATCCGCTCCACTAGCGCCAGCTGGCAATGACGCCTGCCTTGCCAGCACATCTAAGCCAATGCGCGATCTACCTTCGTCACCTAACTCCATAATCCAATCATCCGCTTCTTGAAGCAGTTCTCTGCGCGCAAGATTTCCATGGTCTGATTGCTCAACAACCAAGCGGATAGCAATAAGCAATGACTTAATGGTAAGGTCATCATTAGAGAAGCCCATAGATTGACAATACTCGCTAAGCCCGACGTCCGCCAGGTGTTTAAGCTCTGACAACAAGTTGAAATCATTCCCCTGTAGCTTGGGCAATATATCACGTATACGCGCTATCATGTTAAGCGAGTACGGACTAATCATAGTCATTAGAGTAGACTGGGATTTGTCAATGGCCTCGACTGCGTCATTGGATGTTGTCCATGTACCGGTCTTGGATAGGTTGTTAGGGAAGTCACTAAACAATTTCTTGGCTTGCTTTATTCTGTATACGTCGTCCAGTTCGAACATGATGTTACTCCGAACGGCTGCCTCGGCTTCGGCAACTGCGCGGTTTAACTCTACGGCATGTAACGCGATGGTGTCATCTAGGTCAATCTTAGCCTTGCGCTGTTCTTGAATGCGAGCTGTTAGCTCACGCTGCAGGCCCATGTTCTGTGAGAGCATTTGACTCTCAGGGCTAGATAACACTTGCTTAAACAAGCTGTGTGCGTTGGTTAGTCGAGTGGAGAGAGACTTGATCTGCGATGTGATACGATCCTTTCTCTCGATACCATCCATGAGATCGGCATTTATCCGCTGGACATTGGCCATGAACACTTCATCCTTAGACTGAGTCGATGCAGCGAGTGTCGCCATGGCCGAGAGCTTTCCGATAGCCCACTTGATGAAGTTATCAGTGAACTGCTTGCTAGATGAGCTAGGTAGTACAGATGAGAACTCTTCTAGCAATTTCACAGTGGACGGGGTTGATAGCTGGTTGGTTATCGCAGCTGACAGTTCATTGAACGTGTCAGTCTTAGCATCCGTCAACCGCTCTTCCAGCTCAGCTATCTTAGCCTTGAGCTGCGTGGACTCAAACGCGTACTTGGTTTGCGTTGCAGTCAGCTCTTCTTCTGCCCTCGCAATGGCTATCTTTGATGAAGTCAAATCAGTATTCACCGAGTCCAGCCGACGCTGCAGCAGATCAATCTCTTTTTTCTTAGCACTCAGAATGTCTACAAGCGTGCGCTTACCTGCCGAGTCGGGCTCGGCGTCCGACACTTGACGCTCAGCTTCTTCTTTGTCTTCAAGCTGCTCAATCACACGCTTAAGCTTATCTTGAAGATCTCTTTCGGTGGATTTGGATCGAGATGAGGCAGCCAATGCGGATGCCTTTGTGGGGCCGCTATCTGCTAGCTTGGAAATTTCTGACTTGATTAAGCTCATGGATGCGTCAGCCACTTCAGAAATGTTGAGACGCTTACCCTTTGTGGCGATACTGGACTTATCTGTCACAAACCGACCATTCAATCCAAAGTCATCTCCATCGTCTTCCCAGTCACTTGACTCATCCGTAAGGTCAGAGTACGAACCAGCCGTAAGATCCAATATGGATGATCCCAATCCATCAATATCAAAGCCATTACTGCCAGAATATGTTAGGTACATCTGCCGAGTCTGGCGATCCAGCGCTTTCAACTCTACAAGTTGATCCATCATGGCATAAAGCTCTTCAAGCATAATAGCATCACCTTGCTTGACTGACTTGGATATGTCATAGACCTTGTAGTATGTATCCATTGTCGCCTTGTCTCGGATGTTAACCAGCGCGCGGAACTTATCTTCTATGCGACTATCTAAGTGCATCAATTCAGTAAGCTTGGCAGACATGCTGCGGTGAGAAGACTCGAGATCGGAAAGTGCCTTCGAAGTGACGGCGAGCCTAGTCGTTGACTCATCTAGTGCAAGTCTAGCTTCGGAGTAGTTGGCCCGTACACGAGTTAATTCATTAGACTCATCCGCAAGGGTTGCCTTGAGAGCAGTTAGCTCAGTTGAAAGCCTTGTCTCGACATCGGCGTGGTTTGCCTTGATAACATCAATCTTAGCAGCACATGCTTGCGTCAGCGTGGATTCTATAGTCTTTAGACTTGCAATCTTCTCGTCGTTCAATCGCTCGAATCGGTTGGACCGCTCGTATGCTGTACTGGTCTCTTGCTTGGAAGCCGCAAGCTTGGTTTCAAGCTCACGGATGGCGGACTCAAGACGTCGCTTATCTGCATCAAGCACAGCAATTTGATCAAGCTTGGAAGTGATCAAGTCCTGGGAATCCTTCAGAGATTTCTCTCGGGACTCTAGAGTCTTTACATGCTGAGCAATCTCTTTATCCTTTTCAGCAATTGCCCTGGCGTTGGCATCCACAAGTGCCTTCTTCTCTAGCACGAGCTCCTCGTTATTCCCTAGAAGGTTTATGTTGCTGTCACGCAGGTCTTGAAGGTCGGAGGCGTCGCGAGCCATGGTCTTACGGAGCTCTTCTAGTTCGCTAGTCTTCACAGTTAAACTGCCGCGCAGTTGGAGGATGGTCTTACGAAGCTCGTCTACTCCCATGCTTGCAATCTCATTGCGAAGCGTGTTGATGGTCGAATCAAATACAGCAACCTGCGCGGCAAGGTCACCCTTGAGTTCATTTCTAAGGGCTTCGGCATTTGCCTTAGTCACTATACCGCCTATAGACTCAACCTCGTCAACTATCAACTGCAAGAGATCCGCGCCGCGAAGAGCGATCTCGTACTTTGAGCGATACTTCTTCACAAGAGGATACGTCAACAGAATATCCATCGTGATGTTGTTCATTCGATAGAATAGGTCAGATCGGAATGCATTAGACGCATCGAACAAAGCATCAAGTCCAATGAGGGTATCATTCTTAGTGGTGATGTCGTGGAATGACGCGGGCAACCAGTCGACTGGCTGAAAGACTGCAACCACATTGGTCTCAACCGCATTGGTCTCAACTTCATTGCTCTCCACCACATTGCTCTCCACCACCTTGCTCTCAAGCACCTTGCTCTCCGCCACCTTGCTCTCAGCAGGAGTGGGCT
>JACCDV011193236.1_pt1 | contig 16806 bp, 15 predicted proteins | sample 7446131 | NCBI WGS metagenome assembly JACCDV01 (sample SAMN15323448, study PRJNA562643) | freshwater metagenome | isolation source: river surface water | place: USA:Blue River Watershed | collected 2017-08-17 | reverse complement strand
GCTCTCTTTGTCGTCCCTGCACCCTCTCTCTGTCACCCCCGCGAAAGCGGGGGTCCAGGCCTGCCCCCGCGAAGGCGGGGGTCCACAACCCAAGAATCTTGAATATAGAATCTAGAATCTTGAATAAAAGCATTCTAGATTCTATATTCTAATGTTTTGGGGGAGGGGCGAATTAGAGCCACGGCATAATTTGCTAAAATTATTATCATTTGCTAGCATAACAATTATGTTTGCTGTTATAGAAACTGGAGGGAAACAATATGTTGTTTCTCCCGGAATAAAAATAAAAATTGAGAAAATAGAACCCAAAAAAGGAGAAGAGGTTTTATTTGATAAAGTTTTGTTAGCAGAGTCGGGGGCTGACTTCAAAATTGGCCGCCCATATCTTGAGGGTTCTATAGTGAAAGGCGAAGTAATTGCTCAGGCGAGAGACAGAAAGAAAATAGTTTTTAAGTTTCATTCTAAAAACCGATACGACAAGAAAAAAACTCATCGTCAAGCATTCACCGAAGTTAAAATTACCAGCATTCCTTAATAAAAATTCCCGCTTGATTCGCGGGATTTTTATTATTGTTATTTTCTGCTTTCAAGTGCTTCTTGCAGGGTGTCGGCATCGGTGAATTCTACTTCTCCGCCTATCGGAATGCCCCTACCCAATCTTGTTATTTTTTTAGATGCAGGGCGCAGGTATTCCGCTATTATTTCTGCTGATATATCGCCCGCTGTTGTCGGGCTAAACGCAATGATGATTTCTTCAAATTGATTATTAGCAGAAGCTGTGCCACGGGCTTTTAGAGAGTCAAGTTTAATTTTTTGAGCATCATCAAGTTTGCCAGCCCTTTTTATATCTCCAAGACATAAATAAACGCCGTGATATTGTTTTACTGCTTCAATGGAGATTAGGTCAGTTTCTTTTTCTACGATAGCAACTACATTGTTATTTCTATGTGTATCACCGCAAATACCGCACAATTCTTCTTGATTGTCGTGAGCTAGAAAACAAAGAGGACAAACTTTTAATCTCTGAATAATTTGCAGTGCTTTGGCGATATCAGCTGCTGTTTGTTTTTTGTTTGCGAGATAATAGGCGAGGCGGATTACTTGTCGTGGCCCTATTCCGGGAAGTTTGGAAAACTCATCTACAAACGGTTTAATTGAATCCGGTATTGTCATGTATTGTATCTATATTTTCAAAATTAGCTGATTCTTTATTGAAGCGAAGCTGTACAATGCCAAGCGGGCCATTTCGATGTTTAGCTACGTGTATTTCAGTAAGACCTTCTACGGCAGGATTATCTACTTGTTCGTAGCGCCAAGTGGGATGTATAAAGAGCACTACATCAGCATCTTGTTCTATAGAGCCAGAATCTCGTAGATCAGAGAGCTTAGGCACCTTATTATCTCTCTGCTCAACGCCACGAGATAATTGCGAAAGGGCGAGTATTGGCACATTTAACTCTCTTGCAATAGTTTTTAATCCGCGGGAGATTTCGGTAATTTGCTGAACGGGGTTATCTGATGATTTTCGCGGCTGGATAAGCTGTAGATAATCTATAACAATAAGTCCTAGATTTTTTTCTTCTGCCTGAAGCCTTCTTGCCATTCTTCTAATTTCTAAGATATTGGGAGAAGGGGTGTCGTCAATGTATATTTTAGATTTTGCGAGACGATCAAACGCTGCTTGTATCATTTCATAATCAAGAGCGTCTAATTGTTTGCCTGTGCGTATTTTCCAAAGAGAAACTTTTGATTCGGCAGAGATAAATCTGTCTACAATTTGTTCGCGTGACATTTCCAGAGAAAATATACCGACCCCCATATCAGTTTTGGTGCCGACATATTTTACAATATCTAAGGCGAGAGACGTTTTACCAAATGAAGGTCTCGCGCCGATAATAATGAGGTCTGATTTTTGAAGGCCAGATAGGATATTATCAAGTTTTGTAAAGCCGGTTGGCGTCCCGCGAGTTACTCCTCCGTGACTTATGCGTTCTAATCTTTCATACGCGGCAGGTAGCTCATTTTTAACCGCAGTGAAAGAGCGGATAGCCGTTTTATTTGTAATAGAAAATACTTTTTGTTCTATGTTGTCTAGTAAGACGTCTATATCTCCTGATTCTGACATCGCACTTTCGGAAATAATGCTGGAGGCGCTGATTAAGTCACGCAATATCTTTTTTTCTTTCACAATTCCGGCGTAGTGCATAACATGCGCAGCGGAAGGCACGGAGTTTACAAGATCCGTCAGATAAGTAATGCCACCTGTCTGATCAGCAAAGCCAGATTTTTTTAACTCAGCTGAGAGAGATAAAATATCTATTGGTGCCCTTTTCTCCCATAAAGCGAACATCGCTTCGTATATTATGCTATTTTTCTTATCATAAAAATCTCCTGAGTCAATAATATCAGCGACACTGCCAATTGCATCTTTGTCTATCATTATGGCGCCTAAAACTGATTGCTCTGCTTCAAGGTCTTGAGGCGGTATTTTAAAGTCGTTCTTGTTCATCAAATTTTATTTTTTATAAGTTTATAGCCTGTGGATGTATCAATTATCTCATATCCTTTTTTTTCTATAGCTATTCTGATTTTATCAGAGGCGATATAGTTATTGCTTAGTCGTAGGGTCTCTCGTTTATCAGCCATATCTTTTATCTCGCTCGGGATAATCGTTCCCGTGTGCACGATATTTAACGAATTATAAACATCAAGGCCAAGCGCGCGGTCTGCAAATTTTATCATAGTTATCTTATCTTTCGCTGGCGTGGCTTTATTTTTGAGCGTTTTCCATAAAACAGCAAGTACCCTAGGAGTATTTAAGTCATCGCTTAAGGCGGAGAACATCTCTTTTTCTGCTTTAAGCTTTTGGTTAGGCACCTTAATGGTTATGTTTTGGGGGGATTTGATGCTATTTCGTCTATTTTGGCTCTCGTTTTTTGCTGATCTAGCTATTTGCTTTATATTTTCTAAGGTCTTTTTTGCTGATTCTAGCGATTCCCACGTAAAATTCATTTTTGCACGATAGTGTGTTTGCAGGCATAAATACCTAAAGGCAAGCGGGCTATATCCTTTGGCCTCCAAATCTCCAAGTATGTAAAAATTGCCTGCTGATTTTGCCATTTTGGCTCCATCAACTAATAAGTGCTCTCCGTGCATAAAAAATCGTGAAAATATTTTTCCTGTTACTGCCTCCGATTGGGCTATTTCGTTGTCATGATGAGGGAACATATTGTCCACCCCGCCTGCGTGAATATCTAGTGTGTCGCCAAGATATTTCATAGCCATAGCAGAGCATTCTATATGCCATCCTGGCCGCCCTCGTCCCCAAGGAGAATCCCATGATGGCTCTCCTGACTTGGCTGTTTTCCAAAGGGCAAAATCTTTTGCCTCATTTTTCTCATATTCATCTGCAGATGTGCGCGCAGCGGAACGTTGGCCCGATAAGTCTGGATGAGATAATTTGCCGTAATTTTTGAATTTTGCAATGCTGAAATAAACTGATCCATCGCGTTCTACATAGGCATATCCGCTTTTTATTAGTTTTTTATTTAAGGCAATGATTTCCTTAATATGCTCTGTGGCTCTTGGCGTTTTCTCTGGCTTTTCAATGTTTAATTTAGCTGTATCTTCAAAAAAACGCTTTTCAAAAGGCAGTGTAACTTCCTCAAGTGTTTTTCCGGACTGAATAACGGCTTTAATAATCTTGTCGTCAATATCAGTGATATTCATCACGTGTAAAATACGTAAACCAGAAAGCTTAATGGTTCTGCGCAATATATCTTCAAAAATATATGTTCTTAAATTACCGAGGTGCGCAAAATTATAAACCGTCGGCCCGCAAGTATATATTTTTGCGGTATGGTTATTTAGCGGTTTAAAAACTTGTTTTCTTCCGGTGAGAGAATTATAAAATTTTATGGGTAAGTGGATTTTGGGCAAGAGATTAATTGATTTTAATCATTATTAGCAGATTATAACATTAGCCATAATTTTGTGCGATAGCCATTTTATAACGCTATATTGGCGCATATAAGCCAGGGTGCTTGACAGCGCTATCTTTTTATTTAGAATGACACTTGCGTTTATGTCTGAACAAGCATTTGAACAAAATCCAATAGAAGAGACGATAAAAGATATTAATGATGATGCGTCTTTGCCTGTCGCTAGCGACGATAATCTTCAAAAGAAATGTGACGAATATTTAGATGGGTGGAAGAGAGCGAGGGCGGAATTAATTAATTATAAAAATGATGAGCTGAAACGAATGAGTGAAGTTATCCGGTTTGCGGGAGAGGACATTGTGCGTGACATGATAGTCGTTTTAGATAGCTTTGACTTGTGTATTGCTTCATTAAACAAGCATCATCAAAGTACTGCTACGAAAGGTATTTATATGATTAGATCTCAAATCGAAGATATGTTAAAACGACGTGGGCTTGAAAGAATTATTGTCTCTATTGATCGCCAGTTTGACCCCGCACTTCACGAAGCTATCGCTACTATAGAATCCGACAAACCATCGGGAATAATTATTAAAGAAATTGAGAAAGGATATATGTGGAATGGTAAACTTTTGCGCCCTGCGCGCGTAGTGGTTGCGAAATAAGCATTATAAAATTAAAAATAAGAATTAAAAAATAAAAAACTCATGCCAAAAATTATAGGGATAGACCTTGGGACAACTAATTCTGCTATAGCTTTTGTTGGTTCTGATGGCAAGCCAGAAATACTTGAGTCGTCGGAGGGGACGAGAACAACTCCTTCAATAGCTGCTGTCAATAAAAATGGTGAGCGGCTTGTTGGTATTCTTGCTAAGCGTCAATCTATCACTAACCCGACTAATACGATTTTCTCCGTTAAAAGATTGATCGGGCGCAAATGGAGTGACGCGGAAGTGCAAAAAGACAAAGCGTGGTTTCCGTATACCATGAGAGAGTCGTCGCATGGGGGCGTTGAAATCAAATTAGGAGATAAATGGGTAAATCCAGAAGAAATTTCTGCAATGGTGCTTAGTAAATTACGCGCGGATGCTGAAATGAAGCTTGGAGAAAAAATAGAAGAAGCCGTTATCACGGTGCCGGCTTATTTTGATGACGCTCAGCGTCAAGCAACTAAAAACGCTGGGGAAATAGCAGGATTTAAAGTCAAAAGAATATTAAATGAGCCCACTGCCGCGGCCCTAGCTTATGGATTAAATAAAGGGAAGAATGAAAAAATAGTTGTTTATGACTTTGGTGGTGGTACTTTTGATGTATCTGTTCTTGAGGTGGGGGATGATACTGTAGAGGTTAAAGCAACTGGTGGCGATACGCATCTAGGAGGAGATGATTTTGATAAAAAATTAAATGAATATGTGGTGAAAGAGTACACGCAAAGAGAGGGCATAGATATTTCTAAAGATCCGCTTGCGCTACAGAGATTAAAAGAGGCAGTAGAGCGTGCAAAGCATGAGCTCTCCTCGTCTATGGAGACCGAAATTAATTTGCCGTATATTACTTCTGATTCTGCCGGCCCCAAGCATCTGCTTATAAAAGTGACAAGAGCTAAATTAGAAGAGCTTGTTTTAGAATATGTAGAAAAAGCGGCTCGCCTTACAGAGGCAACCGTCAAAGAAGCGGGATTTGCCTTATCTGATATAAACGAGATAATTTTAGTCGGCGGACAGACAAGAATGCCGGCTATTCAAGAGTCTGTTAAAAAACTTTTTGGCAAAGAGCCCAATCGCGAAATAAATCCGGATGAAGTGGTGGCGCTGGGCGCCGCTATTCAAGGGGGTATATTCCAGGGAGACGTTAAAGATATTTTACTCCTTGACGTAACGCCGCTTACCTTAAGCATAGAAACGCTCGGGGGTATTGCGACGCCGATGATCCCAAAAAACACTACTGTCCCTACCACTAAAACACAGATATTTTCCACTGCCGCTGATAATCAAATGTCAGTTGAGGTGCGAGTGACCCAAGGAGAGCGTCCGATGGCAGATGATAATAAGACGCTTGCTAGATTTATTTTAGACGGGATACCTCCCTCAAGAAGAGGAATGCCTCAAATTGAAGTCTCTTTGGACATAGATGCAAATGGGATACTTAGCGTCAAAGCTGTAGATAAAGCGAGTGGGAAGACCCAGTCAGTTCGTGTGGAAGCTCAAACATCTCTCTCTAAGGAAGAAATAGAAAAATTAAAGAACGAAGCAGCTGCAAACGCAGAAAGCGATAAAAGAAAAAAAGAATTTATTGAAGCTAAAAATAAAGGAGAGGCGATTGTCTATTCGGCCGAGAAAGCACTAAAAGACGCAGACGGCAAAATAGACGCCGCTATTAAATCAGAGGTGGAAACAAAAATTAATGAATTGCGTTCTACTTTTAGCTCTGATGACCCAGAGAGGGTAGAGTCTGCTATCTCTGAACTTTCTTCCGCTCTTCAAAAAATAGGAGAATCAATGTATAATAAAAACAATGATACAGGATCCTCAAGCGGAAATGAACCAGGAGCAGCAGGGCAAGATAATAGCGAACCTATTTCGTCCTAAATTTGGCATTAGCGATACATATCGTGAAGAAGCCCCGCAAGCAGATGCGGTGGAGCCAAGCGCAGAAGAAAATTATAATAACAAAACTAAATTTGTTCGCGGGGGCGTGTCCGAATCCGATTATTCCGTTTTAAAAATTTTTGCGATTATTGCGGACATTGCTATTTTAGCGTTCTTGTTTAGTTACTCACTTATTATGGGGCTGCCGTTTTTTGTGATTATAATTGCCGGCGTTTTCTTGGCCTCGTCAATATCTCTCGCCCCCCTTTTGCTTAAAGCAACTATTTTGCATGTGCTCGTGGCTATTATCGCTCCTACGACTATCGCGCTTACTATGTTCTGGCTTGAAGGGACGAATATAATTTACATAGGTGTTTTTGTTTTATTATCAGCATTGATTTTATTTGTTGGAATGGTTTCGGCCAAGCAGGAAATTAATAACTCTTTAAGGATTAGTTTTATGAAATTTACAGGGGCGATCTTGCCAAGGATATTTATATTTATCTCTATTGTCATAGCTATGATTTATGGGCTTAATTTCAAGTCGGAATATCTCTTTTCGGATAGATTTATAAGTGGCGTTATCAATGTATCGTCGCCTATTATCGCTCATTATGCGCCCGGATTTACACAAGAGACCAAGGTTAGAGATTTGCTCGCGGGCATCGCAGAGAGAGCTATTATACAACAAAATATTCCTGGAGTCGCGACTCAGGGAGAGGGGATGACGGAAGAGCTCGTGAGCCAAGCCGTAGAAACATCATATAAAAATATTGAGGATAATTTTAAAATAGATATTAATTTAGATGAGTCATTCGCGGTGAACGCAAGAATGGTTTTAGCCACAAGAGTCGCGGACGCAGCGCGAACTATACCGAATCACTACTTAACCCTAGTAGCGATGATTATTATTTTTATCGCTATGCGTAGCGCATTATGGTTATTTGGGTGGGTTGTTTTAAGTGTCGCCTTTTTCTCTTATCAATTTTTACTTGCGACAAAATTCGCGGAGGTTTATCTTGAAACAAGAAGAAAAGAAGTTTTGCTGGTGAAATAAAATATGTAGTATGGCTAAAAAAGATTATTATGATATTCTTGGCGTTTCAAAAAACGCGACAGAAGAAGAAATTAAAAAAGCATATCGCAAGCTGGCTCACCAATATCATCCTGATAAAACAGGCGGAAGCGCTGATAAATTTAAAGAAATAAGCGAGGCGTATCAGGTTCTTTCTCATAAGGAAAGAAGAAATTTTTATGATAGAACGGGATTCGCCGGTGGCGATCATAATCCATGGCGACAAGGAGGGGATCCTTTCGCGGGCATGGGAGATATGGGCGGGATGGGCAATATTAATTTTGATTTTGGTGGTTTTGGCTCGGAAGATTTTTCAAGTATTTTTGAAGGTATTTTTGGGGGGATGGCGAGCGCGCCTCGCGGAGTCAAGCGAAAAGGCGCGGATATGGAGATTATGATTGATATTACGCTTGAAGAGGCGGTGTCAGGTATTGTGGCGCCTATTTCGCTAAAAACTTTTAAAACCTGTGTCAGTTGCGATGGCAAAGGCCATCACTCGGCAAAAGGGTTTGTTAAGTGCAAAGCATGTGGCGGGGTGGGTAGCGTCAAAGAAGTGCAGAGAACTATTCTCGGCTCATTTTCAAAAGTATCAACTTGTAGAGAATGCGACGGAGAAGGACAGACTCCATTAGATAGCTGTAAAGAGTGTGGCGGGAAAGGCAGGGTAAGGGGTATTAGAGAAATTAAAATTGATATTCATCCGGGGGTAATTGATGGTCAAATAATAAAAATTAAGGATGCAGGAGAGGCGGGAGAGAAGGGGGCGTCGTCAGGAGATTTGTATGTGCGGATCAAAGTACTGCCTCACAAAACATTTTCTAGAAGAGGAGATGATTTGATTATTTTTAAAGATATTAAGTTTTCTGATATTTTGCTTCAAAATAAAATTTTTGTTATAACTATTCGCGGCAAGCAAGTAGAGGTACCGGTTGTGCCCGGCGAGAGCATCCGGAAAGAAATACGAATTAAAGGAGAGGGGGCTACACCAAGAGGAGATTTGATCGTGCTATTAAATCTCCTTATTCCTAAAAGATTAGACTCTAAAATAAAAAAAATGCTTGAAGATTTTAGAGGAGAGTGGTAATATGCCGTTTAAGCCGCCCATAACTCAACGGTAGAGTAGCTGCCTTTTAAGCAGAAAGTTGAAGGTTCAAATCCTTCTGGGCGGACTTGGATATATCTTAATTGCGAAATATCCAGCTATATAAACTATTACAATGAAAAACAAAATTATTTTTCTATCTTGTCTTATAGTGCTTACTGTTTTCTCTGTGCTTTTTATTTTGCCAACTTCAAACGCAGACGGGCCAATAACAACAATCGTGGGCGTTAATATTCCTGATGTTACTTTTAATAGATTTTTGCCCTGGAGATTCGGCCTTGATTTAGTTGGTGGCGCAGCCCTAGTGTATGAAATTGATCTCACAGCAATTCCAAGCGAGCAGATAACATCTGTAACAAACGGCCTGAAGAGTGTTATTGAAAGAAGGATTAATCTTTATGGCGTAGCGGAACCACGAGTACGTATTATTGAAAAAGGGGAAAGAAGACAATTATTAGTTGAGCTTGCTGGCGTAAGCGATATAGGAGCTGCTATTAAAGAAATCGGAGAGACTCCTTTTCTGGATTTTCGTGAAAATTGTGTGACAGAAGGAGAAACAATGACTTGTACTCCAACTGGCTTATCCGGCAAACATATTAGTCGCGCCTCAGTCGCAACAGGCGCGCTTGGCACTCTTACTCCTGCTGTTAGTTTAGAATTTAATGCAGAGGGAGCGAAACTTTTTGAAGAAATTACAGCTAGAAACGTTGGCAAACAAGTAGCTATCTTTTTAGACGGCTTTCCGATTAGTGCTCCGGTTGTACAAGAAAAAATTAGTGGAGGAAGCGCTCAAATTTCTGGCGAAGGCATCACTCTGCAAGTAGCCCACCAATTGGTGGAGAGATTTAACGCAGGGGCTCTTGCTGCGCCAATTACGCTTGTAAATCAGCGCACAGTCAATGCCACAGCGGCTGAAGATTCACTAGAGAAAATTATTAATGCTGGAGCGATCAGTATTTTATTTATAGCTATCTTTATAATGGCTGTTTATCGCAGGCAGGGCATTATTGCTGCTATATCCTTAATTTTGTATGTTATTTTTACGCTCGCTATATTTAAGATGATTCCTGGATTTACTATGACTCTTGCGGGCATTACGGGCTTTATATTATCCATCGGCGCCGCTCTTGACGCGAATATTCTTATTTTTGAAAGAACCAAAGAAGAATTAAAGAGAGGCAGCCATGGAAGTTCTGCCGTAGAATCCGGGTTTAGATTTGCGTGGTCTTCTATTAGAGATTCAAACATTAGCACCATTATTACTGCGCTGATTCTTTATTTTTTTACCACCAGTTTTGTTAAGGGCTTTGCCTTAACTCTGCTGATTGGTATTTTAATAAATCTTGTAATGACCTATGTTGTAACGCGCAATCTATTAAGATTTTTCCCGTCTAAAGCAATAAAAATAAAGCAATAAAAATATGAAATTAAATATAATTGGCAACAGAAAATGGTTTCTCTCATTGTCGGCTATTTTTGTTGGTTTATCTATAGCGTCTATTGTATGGTTTGGGTTTACGCCAGGCATTGATTTTCAAAGTGGCACATTGTGGCAGATAAGCATTCCGGGAGCGGATGAGCGCGCTATTCGTGATTTTGCTGAAACTAATTTAGGGCTTGATGCCCCTATTGTTTCCTACGATGCCGCAACAGATTCTTTTACTTTGATATTTAGAGAAATTACCCCTGCCGAGCACATTGTATTTCAAGAAGAACTGCGGTCTGAATTCGCTGAAGCACGAGAGCTAGATTTCGGGACCACTTCTCCCTCTATCTCTGCGGAACTTAGAAATAACGCGATGTGGATTATTATTTTAGTGCTTGTCGCTATTACTCTTTATGTTACTTTTATGTTTCGCAAAGTGTCATGGCCGGTTAAATCATATAAGTATGGGCTAGTGACTCTTGTCGCGCTTATGCATGATATTTTGATAGCGGCAGGATTTTTTGCCATTGTTGGATATTTTCAAGGGGTCGCCATAGATACTTTTTTTGTGGTGGCTTTACTTACGGTTGCTGGATTTTCAGTTCAAGACACCATTGTTATTTTTGACCGCATTAGAGAAAAATTGTCTGGCCAAAAAGGGAAAGTTAATTTTAGCGACATAGCTAATAAAAGCATTAATGAAGTGTTTATTAGATCAGTGAATACCGCTATCGGCGCGATGATTGCTTTGCTAGTGGTAGCTATTTTAGGCCCTGTATCTATGCAATATTTTGCCCTGACTATGCTTGTTGGTATGTTTTTTGGAGTTTATTCTTCTATTTTTGTCGCAAGCCCGCTTCTCACTCTCTGGCATGATTTGGATGCAAAAAGAGCTTTATCTTCTATCCCTAAGTAGAGCAGGCGTAAATTAGATGTATTTTGTTTGACATTAAAATTAAAAAGTTGCATAATAAACAAAGTATGTTTTTAACTGGTTTAAATATGGATAGCTTTGTAGATGAGCTTTTCCAGGCCTCGCGTCTTGATGAGCGTAATTCTATTATTTTACGCAAACGCTTTGGGCTTGATACGCCAGAGACAGATACTTTGCAGGCGCTTGGTAATAAATACAGCATTACGCGCGAAAGAATTCGTCAGCTTGAGAATCACGCTCTTGGTGAGATTAAGAAGAGCATTGATAACTTTGAAATAGTGATGATTCTTAAAGAATACGCTGACAAGCATCTCTCATCAGTCGGAGGAGTTAGAAAAGATGATATTTTTATAGACGAGCTTTATTCTCTCCTTAGGCCCACGAAGGATAAAGATGTATTTGGAAATCAAACTAGATTTGTGTTTAAAATTTTGGAATTTCCTTATTTTGCGGGGGAAGACGATACATTTTATAGTTTTTGGTATTCGGACGAACAATCAATGCAAAAAATGAAAATTATACATGATGCCGTTGCTAAAAATCTTTCATCTGTTGAACAATTTGATAATGTTTTTTATCAAGCCACTACCTCTCACGATGTAGTGGAAAGTATTATGGCAAGCTTTTTATCTGTCTCTAAGCGACTTGGTGTTGGCCCTTATGGCGACATAGGATTATCGGAATGGGAAGAAATTAATCCAAAAACTGTGCGCGCTAAAATATTCGCTTTGCTTAAAAAATCACAAACTCCTATGCATTTTACAGAAATAGCTAATAAAATTGGTAATCATTCTCCCACAGTTCATAATGAACTTATAAAAGATCCTCGTTTCGTTTTGACAGGTCGTGGAACTTATGGGCTTAAATCTTGAGATAGTTTTTATGGATTTTCTATCCCAGATTAACGAGTATATTGGCGAAGTTGTTTTTTGGATTATTGCGCTGATTATCGCCTTCATAGCGTTAAAATTTTTAATTGAGCTTTTAAAAAATTGGTGGCTTGATGAATCACAAGCAAAGTTTGCCGCTGGGATTAATTATGTACTTTTAGAAATTTATTTTCCTAAAAATAATGAAATTTTTCCTAAAGCAATGGAGCAAGTGTTCGCAAGTTTTTATCAAATATATAGCTTTGGCATACAACCAGAAAAAAAATGGCTAGAGGGACAATTTGAGGATAAAATCTCTGCCGAGATGGCATCCTCTAAAGATGGCATTAGATTTTTTATTAAAGTTAATAAAAAAAATAGGCCTATCATTGAATCTGCTATATTTGCGCAATATCCTGGGTCAGAAATAGCTGAAGTAGCGAGTGATTACGTCGGCGAGCTTCCCGTGGGCTTGCCTAATTCGGAATATGATGTCATGGGGGCTGATATGGTTTTAGGGAAAAGCAGTGCTTATCCCATTAAGACATATTCATATTTTTTTGGAGACAGAAAATACGAAGAACAAGAAGTAGACCCACTAGCCCACCTCGCTGAAGTTATGTCAGCGCTTAAGGGTGAGGAGCGTTTATGGGTGCAAACTTTAATTAGACCTGCCGGTGATAAATTAAAAGACGAGGCGAAAAAGATTATTAACGAAAAAATGGGCAAAAAAGCAGAGCCCAAAAAGCATTTTTTAAGCTATGTTTTTGAGTTTGTATGGTTTATTGTTAGCGCTTTACTAAACGCGATTAGCCCTGCTGAAGAGAAGAGTGCGCCTAAGACAGAAGAAAAGCCTAAGTCGGTATCTGCGGCGGATATGGAAATAATACGGGCGGTAGAAAATAAGGCATCTAAGCTCGCCTTTGAAACAATAACAAGAATTATCTATATAGATAAAAAAGACAGTTTTTCTGGCGCTAATTTTAAAGCGGCGACTAGCGCTTTTCAGCAATTTGGCGCTCAAAATCTTAATTTTATTCGTCCATCGAAGGCCACCATGACTGTACCCGAGCGTTTTTTCAAGCTCCGTAAAGCGCAAACTTTATTAAATAAAAAAAGAGAAATTTATCAAAATTATATTAATAGAAGTTTTTTTGCTTATACCAACGTGGAGGCAATGTACAGGGAATATTTAGATTTACCACTTTTAAAATTATCAATTATGAATATTGAAGAACTTGCTACTATTTTTCACCCGCCAACCAAAAAAGTCGCCGCAACAGGATTAGGGCAAGCAGGGGCTAAAAAGGGATCCCCTCCTGCTAATTTGCCAGTAGAATATCTTTAATATGCAAGACATCAATTTTTTTGGAAAAACTAATTTCAGAAACAAAGAAGCGCGCTTTGGCATTAAAACCGATGATCGCAGGCGACATATGTACCTTATAGGTAAAACAGGTATGGGTAAAACCACTATGATGGAAAATATGATCATAGATGATATTTATAAAGGCAAAGGAGTCGGCCTTATAGATCCGCATGGGCAATTTGCTGAAAAAATACTTGATTTTATCCCGCTTGAGCGCGCTGACGATGTTATTTATTTTAATCCAGCAGACATGAATAACCCCATTGGATTTAATCCACTCGAAGGCGCGGATACTAGCTTAAGGCATCTTATTGCTTCTGGCATGATGGGTGTTTTTAAGAAAATATGGGTGGATGCTTGGTCAGCAAGGATGGAATATATTTTGAATAATACCTTGCTTGCTCTTTTAGAATTTCCTCATTCTACTTTGTTAGATGTTATGAAGATGCTCACGGACAAAAATTTTAGAGAAAGGACTGTCGCTATTCTTGAAGATCCTGTTGTGAAAAATTTTTGGGTTAACGAATTTGGCAAATATACTGACCGCTATGCATCAGAGGCGGTCGCCGCTATTCAGAATAAAATAGGACAATTTATAGCGAATCCTTTAATTAGAAATATTGTGGGCCAACCAAAATCATCGGTCAATATTAGAGAGATAATGGACACTAATAAAATTTTTATTGCCAATCTTTCTCATGGTAAGATCGGCGAGGACAACTCTTCTCTTTTAGGAGCGATGCTGATTACTAAAATTCAGCAAGCAGCCATGAGTCGCATAGATACTCCCGAGCTTGAAAGAAACGACTTCTTTCTTTATATTGATGAATTTCAAAATTTCTCCACTGACTCTTTTGCGGTGATTCTTTCTGAAGCGCGGAAATATCGATTAAGCTTGATTCTTGCTCATCAATACATAGAACAGCTTAGCGATACGGTGCGTCCTGCTGTTTTCGGAAATGTGGGGACACTCATTATCTTTAGAGTTGGCGCTGAAGACGCTGCATTTTTAGAAAAAGAGTTTGAGCCAGAATTTATGGCGACTGACTTAGTTAATATTGGCAAGCATAATTTTTATATCAAACTTATGATAGACGGAGTTTCTTCAAGGCCATTTTCTGGGCAAAACCTTGCTTTTCTTGCTCATAAAGAAGGGGATATATCTCATAAAAATATGATTATAGAAAATAGCCAAAATAAATATGGACTCCCCAAGGAACAAATAGAAAAAAAGATAATAGATAGATGGTCAGATATTGGCTCAAGCGCAGAGGTAAAAAACGCACGAAAGTCAGAGCACTCTATTGAAAAACTTTTGCGCCCACCAAGGCCAAAAAGAGAAGTAGCAACTGACGAATTACGGGCAGCCATTGATAGAGCGATTGATTCAAGCGACACACCAACAAACTAGAATAGCTGATTCTTACAAAACTTAACTTTTAATAAAATTAAAATGATTTCATACACCGAACTCAAAAAAGGAGTTATTATTCTTTTCCACAATGAGCCCTACGAAGTTATTGATATAAGCTTCGTTAGGATGCAACAGAGAAAAGCTGTAGTGCAAAGTCGTCTGAAAAGTTTGCAGACCGGAAAGGCGATAGATAGAACATGGCAAGCGTCCGATAATATTGAGGAAGCTGACTTTAAGAAGAGAGAGATGCTTTTTCTCTATGGTCATAGAGGCGAATATTGGTTTCAGTCGCCAGGAGATCCTAAGACTAGAATGATGGTAGGAGAAAATATAATGGGTGAGATATCTAAGTTTCTGAAAAAAAATACACTAACTACGGCTTATATTTTAAATGATAAGATTATTAAAATAGTTTTGCCTATTAAGATGGAGCTTGAGGTTATTGAGGCGCCTCCTGCGATTAAGGGGAACACCGCTCAAGGAGGGGACAAAGTAGTAATTCTAGAAACAGGCGCAAAAATTACTGCGCCCCTATTTATCAATCAAGGGGATATTATAAGGGTGAATACTGAAACTGGGATGTATGTTGAAAGGGTTGAAAAAAATAAATAAGCATAAAGTTTTTGTAGGTCTTTCCGGAGGCGTTGATTCTTCTGTCGCCGCTTTTTTGTTGTTAAAAAATGGATACGATGTCATTGGTGTTCATATTCGCGGCTATAATCTTGATGGATGCGGCGCAGATGATGCAATAATGGCGCGTCGTGCCGCGGGTCATCTTGGCATTCCTTTTTACATCTTAGATATGGAAAAAGAATACAAGCAATTAGTTGTAAATTATATGGTTCAGGGATACCAAGCGAACACCACGCCTAATCCAGACGTAATGTGTAATAAGGAAATTAAATTCGGTCTTTTTTACGAGGCGGCTATGAAAATGGGCGCTCGTTATATCGCGACGGGCCATTATGCTGCGCTTAGTAGTGATAACAAAATGCTTTGTGTTGCTAAAGACACAGAAAAGGATCAAACATATTTTTTATGGGCACTCAAAAAAGAAATATTAAAACGAACAATATTTCCTTTAGGTAATATTTTAAAATCACAAGTGAGGCAGATTGCTCATAAAATTAAACTTCCAAATGCCGATCGTAAAGATTCACAAGGAATATGTTTTTTAGGCAAAATTAAAATGGGAGATTTTTTATCTCGGTATATTCAAGAATCTCCTGGCCCCATTATAACGCCCGATGGCAAGATAATAGGGTCTCATAAGGGATTAAGTTTTTATACTTTGGGGCAAAGGCATCTGGGGATTAAGGATTTAGGCGGGCCAGGGCCTCTGTATGTGGTAGGGAAAAATGAAAATAATAACTCGCTTATTATGGCGACAGGCAATCACCCTACTCTTTTCACAAAAAAAGTTTTTTTAAATGAAATGAATCTTTTTGTGAATAAAGCGGCACGAGAAATTAATATATTGGCGCGTGTAAGGTATCGGTCGCCACTTTATTCGGGTAAATTAATTATTAAAAACCATAACGAAGGAGAAATTATGTTCAGCGAACTATGTAAATTTGCTGCACCAGGCCAGTCAGCTGTTTTTTATTCTAATAAAGGAGCGATGATCGGCGGGGGGATAATCACGCGCCTTGATTCTCTGATATAATTTAAACTGTGCGAACTGAATAATATTTTTACAGCTCGCCCACCTATTACTATGAAGAGAAGGGCCGCTTTTGTCTTTTTTACCGCGTTTTTCTGCGGGGGCGTCGCTTTGAGCTCAATAATTGCTCGCCCCGGATTTATATTAATTGGACTATTCATTATCGCTATTTTAATGGCGATATTTTTAGATGCTAGGCGACGAGTTTTTGCTCTACTTCCCGTTATTTGCGCGATTGGCTGTTTTTATCCCTTTCTTTATGCCTCTATGGGGCGAGACGCTCCACTCCCAGAAAATAAAAGTTTTCTAATAGAGGGTAGAATTGCGTCATATCCATTGGACTACGGCAAGACCACTAGTTTTTATTTAACATCCACTAAATCCACTAAGGAGATGGGATTTAATATAAGAGCTAATACTTATGC
>JACCDV010949125.1_pt1 | contig 16809 bp, 10 predicted proteins | sample 7446131 | NCBI WGS metagenome assembly JACCDV01 (sample SAMN15323448, study PRJNA562643) | freshwater metagenome | isolation source: river surface water | place: USA:Blue River Watershed | collected 2017-08-17 | reverse complement strand
GTAAACGATGAATTCTTAAATTTCAAATTTAGATATAAAACAATAAACATAATAAGATTTTTGTTAAATTTCATAAAGTTAATATTTAATAAGTAATTAAGTAAGTGTTAAAGTATAATAAAACGAATAAAAAAGTGATATTTATTAATAAAGTATTTGAAATAACGAAAGTTAAATTACATCTGTAATTTCAATGGATAATTAATAGGATTTTAGTAATAATAATTCATAGAATTTTCATATCGAAGAAACAAGTTAGATATCCGCTTAATACAACTCAATATAATTAAATGCGCCAAAAATTTAAGATATTTCATAAGAATAGCTTTTATAATCTGATAATAAAGCTACAATTAATGATGAAGTATCTAATTACAGCAATATATCTTATAGTTATACAATCGATAATTAAGATACTTTACTATATGAAGACAACACAACAAGTATTCAAAAATTAGAAAATTTTTCTAAATAAAAATACAGTACAAATTTAACCAAAAATTCATAAGCAAATACTATAAGAGCAAGTAATACTATATAATAATCAGATATTTACATTTCTTAAATCGAGATAAATGAGAGAATTAATCAATTTCAATAGGAAAATACTAAAGATATGCAAAACATCAAAATAAGAAAATCTAAAACCCTTTTATCTAAGGAATAATAAGCGAAAGAGAATTTCAATGATTTTTTTAACAATCAAAATATATATAATGAGTAAATTTAATATATAATGGGTTAGTGTATATAAAAAACAACATAAACTTATAATTGCTTTGATACAAATTAAAGTATTAAAGAAATTGAGTATAATATAAAGGAAATAAACGATGTTAGTTTTGAATAGCTCTTAGACCCTTTAATGAAAGATTATATATAGGAATTCAAGGCTTAGACATAGTTTTAAAATCAATATAAAAGAAGTAAAAGATTATATTTTTTTCAAGAAAACGGATTTATTTACTAAGGTGAACTTTAAAATTAGTTATAAAACGGATTTGGAAAATAAATTGATAAAAATGGTGATTATTATGAAGGCAATTTTGAAAACGGATAGTTTAAAGGTTTGGGTTGAATGATATTTAGAACTGGATCTTTTATTGAAGGAGATTTTGATACGATTAATCTTATAAAGAATTCTAAATACATAAATAAGGATAAGAATATATATAAAGGAAATCTGAACAGATTATAACCAGATGTATATGGTGTTTAGGAATACAAAAATTAGAAATCCAAATGGATATATAAAGGTTAATATAAAAACGGCTGAAAAAGTGGTAAAGGAATATTATAATGGGAAAATGGAAACACTTTTATAGGATTCTTTTAAGATGATTAAATAAATGGATATGGAATTTTATATTATTCAAATGGTGATTTTTATTAAGGCTTTTTCTTAAATAATAAAAAAAATGGATTAGGAATTTTATGATTTAAAGATTTCTCATTTTATTAAGGAAATTTCAAAGATAATAAAAAGGATGGAAAAGGAATAGTTGGTTAATATAATAAAATAATCACCTAAGGAGCTAATCTTAATATAAATGAAGTTTCTCTTTATAATTAAAAAATATTTAATTATTTTTAAAGCTTTTTACTTTATCTAAAAAACAAGTATCTAATTTAGGATCTTTTAAATATGTTTGCCTTTTAAGATCCTAATAAATATATGTTTTACACCTATCTCCGTTTTAGTCTATTTTAATTTCATAAATATAACCTTATACAACTTATCTTCAACACTCAACAATTTTAAACTATGAATATTTATCTAAAACAAATTAATGATTAGTGTTTTAATTCATAAATATATATATCATGTCTTTGCATATATTAAAATCTTCAACCTTTTAAAATCCCCCAACTGCTTATTAATATCTCAATATATAGAATTAAAGTATTATAAATAACATTATAATTTATATTTTTATAATGAGTGATTATAAATGAATTGGAACGCATTCAGGAACGTTTCATTCTGATGATGCAATGGCTTGTATGCTACTTACCAGATATATTGATGAGTATAAAAATGCTTAAATTATAAGAACTTGAAATATGGAGTTATTAAACTCTCTTGATTTGATTGTTGATGTTGGGTAATAATATGATTCAGCATGAAACCGATATGATCATCATTAGAGAGATTTTAATTCAACTTTTGGAGAGAATTTCAATATAAAACTATCAGGGAGTGGCCTTATTTATAAACATTTTGGCAAATAGGCTGTTTTAAAGGCTTTAGAAATTTTATTCTAAACTAGTGAATTTATGGCCTATAAATAAGAAATAAATTAATAAGACTTTGATGAGCTTTATAATCAGATGTATTTGAGCTTATTTTAAAGCATTGATGCAATAGACAATGGGGTTACATAATATCCAAAAGATGTTAAACCGTTTTATAATATGGAGAAATCTGATATGCACTATTGAGTTGCTTGATTAAACTAATCTTGGTGGGATGATTCTGTTAATGATGAATCTTTTTAATTATAAAACTTTACAAAAGCAATGGATATTTGCGAAGAAGAATTTTTAGTGGAATTGAAAAACTAATTTGCTAATATTTTTATTAGCAAAGCAATAGTTAAATAAGCATGGGAAAATTGATATGAAATAGATGAATCTGGAGAAATTATATTATTATCAAAATATACTCGATTTTAGAAATAAATAGAAGATATCGAAGAAATGGAATAAAAATAAGGTCTAATAAAATATTGTATATTTCTTGATACCATTTGTAATGAGTATTGAATTCGTTGTATAACTGTATAAGGACAATCTTTTATAAATAGAAAAGGTCTTTGCCCAGATTGGAGAGGTTTAGGGGTTGATGAATTAAGAAAAATCTCATAAATTCCCGATATTATATTCTGTCATGTGAGTGGGTTTATTGGTGGAGCAAAAACTAAGGATTCCGCAATAAAAATGGCTAAAATAAGTCTTTAGTATAAAGCAGAGGAAAATAAATAATTATAAAATTGAATATTTTTATAAATGACAAAATTTGTTAACAAAAATGTATCTAAAAAAGCTTTATAATTTACGGTTCTATCTTAAGATAATTTAGCAAGAAAATCAATTATGAAACTTCCTCATGGAGAAGTTAATACACCTGTTTTTATGCCAGTTGGAACTAAAGGATCTATTAAAGGACTGATAGTTCCTTAAATTGAAAAAACGGGTTGTAGACTTTTATTAGGAAATACGTATCATTTAAATAATTCCCCTGGAGGAGAATATTTGCTTTAACATGGCGGGCTTAGAAAACTAATGGCTTGGCCTTATAATATATTAACAGATTCTGGTGGGTTTTAAATGGTTTCTTTATCAAAGCTTTGCAAAGTTAACGAAGAAGGAGTGAAATTCAATCATCCAGAAACAAATGAAGAAATGTTCCTATGACCAGAAGATTCAATAATAGCTCAGACAGGTATCGGAGGAGATATCATTATGATGCTTGATCACGTAGTTAGTTCTACTTCTGATTACTAGACATAATATGATGCTATGGAATGAACAGTTTGATGGTTATAATGAAACTTTGATGCTCATAGTAATTTTGAAAATTAAAATCTCTTCCCAATTATTCAAGGTGGATTAGATATTCCAATGAGAAAGAAATGCATAGAATTGATGATATAATTTGATGCAAACGGATATGCTATTGGTGGACTTAGTGGAGGAGAGGAAAAGTTAGATTTTATAAGAGTTGTTCATTTTTGCTGCTAAAACCTTCCTAAAGACAAACCATGATATTTAATGGGTGTTGGATACCCAGAGGATTTGGTGATTTGTGTTGCTTTGGGTGTTGATATGTTCGATTGTGTATATCCTACCTGAACAGCCAGATTTGGAACTGCCTTTTCTGATTATGGGCTTTTGAAGTTAAAGCAAACTTAATATATAAACGACTTTGAAAAAATAGATAAAAATTGTGATTGTTTATGTTGTTAGAATTATACATGAAGCTATTTAAATTACTTGATTGGTAAAGAAGAAGTAGCAGCTCATTTAATAACAATTCATAATTTATGATATTTATATAGACTGATGGAAAGAATATAGGAAAATATATAATAAGGGTCATTTAAAGAATTTGTATTCGAGTTTCTTAAAAATTACTATGAAAACTAATAAATACCAGAATGGATTAATGAAGGTTTAAGATTAGCTGGATTTTTATAATAATAGTTTATTATATTTTCGATACTTTAATATATTCTGGCTATTGTCTTACTATAACCACTCTTGGCAACGCTGGGAATCTAACTGCTAAAGCTCCACCCATTGCTTTATTAAATTCGAAAGTTGTTTAGTTGCTTGGGGAAAGTCCTTTATTTAACATATCAAAAAATAGTCTTCATTAAACTTTATTCTCATATGTTTAAATTCATTTTTATAGCTTTAATAGTTGTTCCGTATTCATTTATGAAAAGTTTATATTTTAAAACTTTTCTAAAAGCTTATTTTTAGATATTTTTCTTTATATTTTTCATCTTAATTCATCCTTTAAATTTTAATTAATTCAAGCGAATCCTTATTCTAGCTATTAATTTAAGTTAATTTAATAAAATACTTTAATTATTAGAATAATAAATATTTTCATTAATATAAAACTATAACAATTATTTAATATAATGAGTGAGGAAATCGACTCTTTAATTAAACTATGATTTGAGATATAGTAAAAGCTAGGAAAAGGAGCTTATGGGATTGTATGGAAAGCAATCGATAAAAATAGTAAAAAAATAATTGCTTTAAAGAAGGTGTTTGAAGCTTTTCATAATTAAACAGATGCTTAATGAACCTATAGAGAGATTATGATTCTTAGTAAAATAAAATCTCATCCGAATATTATCAAATTGCAAGAAGTAATAAAAGCGTAAAATAACAGAGATATTTATTTGGTTTTCGACTATATGGAGACTGATTTACACTCAGCTATAAAATCAAATATTCTCAAACCGATTCATATACAATATATATTATCCTAACTATTATAAGGAATTTAATATCTTCATAATGCAGATATTATTCATTGAGATTTAAAACCTTCCAATATTCTTATTAACTCTGATTGCAGTATAAAGATTGCTGATTTCGGTTTGGCGAGAGTAAATAATTAAATTTACAGTGAAGACAACACTATGACTGAGTTTGTAGCTACTAGATGGTATTGAGCTCCCGAAATCGTATTGGGTTCTAAAAATTACTCCAAAGCGGTTGATATTTGGTCCATTGGTTGCATTTTAGCAGAAATGATTAATTAAAAACCATTATTTCCTGGAAAAACAAGTTTAAATCAAATACAAGTAATTTTAGAACTTTTAGGGAAACCTTCATCAAAAGACATTTCTTCCTTAGAAAGTGAAAATGCCTCTTTTATAATAAAGTAAGTTGATTTTGAATAAAAATCTTCATTTGAAAGTTATTTTTGAACAAAAGATGAAAATCTTTTATCTTTTTTAAAACAAACTTTACAGTTTAATGTTAATAAATGATTTACAGTAGAATAGTGTATTTAACATCAATATTTATCTAAATTTTAAAAACAAAAATTTTAATAAAAATTTGATAAAATTTCTTCTTTAGATTTATTAGAAAACAGAAAATTAACTGTTGACTAATATTGATAATTAATTTATAAATTTATAGAGAAAAATTAACCAAGTTGAATAGAGTTTAAAAGATAGAAGGTTTTATAAGAAAAAGTTAATGAAAACTAAAAAACCCTGAATCGGTAAAAATCAAAAGAAAATATTCCTAAATGACCATTAACAAGTTAGCTTACAAAGATTTTAAATAAGAAAAGCAGTTCTATTAATTTCGTAAGAGCAAATTCTAAAAAATCGATTGGAATTAAACCAGTATAATAAAAGAACACATTAATTGACAACATAAGATCCAAGCAATCTTTGCTTTCTACAAAAAGTTAAAATTCATAAAGTATTTATCAAGTAAGACCATGAAGTGTTAAGAAAATATAAAACTATTATCAGCAACAATCAATTACGAACAAATATTAATATTTTAAGTTATTTACATTCGATTGATTTATGGAGTAAGTAAGTAGTCTTATAATGTTAAAACTCCTTTGCCACCAACATCAAACCTTTAGAAAAACAAAGACACATCTTATTCAGTCCAAGTGTGAAAAGCATTTCTTATTTCTTATGGATCTAGCAGATTATCTCCTGCTGTATCAATTCTTTAAAATTCTCTTTTTTTAATTTATTCAAACTTCAACTCATTTTGATTTATACTATCATTTTCATATTGTTTTAAAAGTTTAAAAACCAAAAAAATCAACAGCAATTTCATTAATTATTAAAATTATAAAAAAATAATAGAAAAATGAAAATTAGATAATTCCTAATCAATTCAATAAGAAATACGAATAAATTAATTAAGTTTATATTTCCTAGCTCTTTTGATTTATCTAAAAAATACCCAGGTGGATTTCCTTCCAAAATAAATAAAAATACGGCTTTAAATATTTTAAATTTAAACTCTAATGCTTTAGAATCTGAAATAATAAAAAGACATAGAAAACTAATAATGATAAATCATCCTGACAAAGGAGGATCAACTTATTTGACATTAAAGATAAATGAAGTCAAAGAGATTTTATTAAATAAAAATAATTAATTTTTTATTATTATTTCTTATCAGTATTAAAGTATAGATTTCTTACAATTTCGAATACATTTCCTTTAATTCTATATCTTGAAGCACTGGTTTTATTCTATTAAAAATCGTTAAGAATTTTCATAGCAATCTTTGAATACATTTCATTATCTTTTGGGTCCTTGAAAAGTTATTAGAATCTGGACATGTTAAACTCATACTCCCTTTTATCCACACGATTCTTATTAATAGAGTTTTATGTTCTTAGAAGTTCTTCTAATTTCAATACACACGTCTAAGACTTAACCATTATAAATTTATTAGCAAAAGTGAATATTTTTATATTTATTAGAGTTCTTCGCTTTATAGGCTCTCTTCTTTTGTTTCTTCTTAAACATCTTCTTTTATTTCCTCTTTTGGTTATTCTTATTCTTCAGTTATGTCAAGTTCGACTTTATTAACATTTCTGGGAATTCCGAATTAATCTTTAAGAATATTTTAGAAAATCTTCTAAAAAGTCAATTAATCTGTAATCTCAAACCCGGCTCTAATCAATGAAGTGTTATAAAGAACTTTCAACTGATCTTCAGTTTCTTTATCAGCTCCGGCTTAGACTCTGTTTAACAGTTCCTTAATAAATGGATGATAAGGATTTAGAATTATATTTTTCTTAGAACTTTATAATTGCATTTTTCTTTCTTCTTAACTCAACTGGGATTGATATTTTAATAAGTTTTACATATGAGCACTATAGCCTTTATCAGAAGCAACTACAACTAAAGCATCCTCTTCGCTATAAGCTTTAAGAGTAACATTTTCAACTTCATCTTTAAGCAACTCTTTTACCCATTTGGTCAAAGGCTCATAATATTGATTAATTCTCTTTTCTAATTTTATCTCAGTTTCATCTTAAGGAATTTAGAAATTTGATTATCCTATATTTGTAAGTTAAATTTCCTCATATTTATCAAGCTCTTTTAATACGACTTCATCAAATGGTTCTGGGCAAAGAATAACTTCATATCCTTTTTGGTTTAATCCTTTTAATATTGGATTTTCTAACATCATTTACATGTCATCACCAGCAAAATAGTAAATTTATGTTTAGTTTGGCTTCTTTCTTTCTAAATATTCTTCAAAACTGTAAAATTTCTCTCCTTTATCTTTAGTAGTTTTCCATTTAGATATTTTAGCAAGTAATTTTCTGTTTTCTTTATCCTCTAAAATTCCTTGCTTAATGTTTCCTCCGTTTTATTTCCAGAATTAATCATAAAGTTCAATTAGTTCTTTTTTCTTTTTTTCCATTTTTTTATCTAATTCCTCTAGTTCTTCATCAGACATCTTTTCTTCGTCTTCTAAATTTTCCTCATCAACTTATCCTTTAGAAATACTTGTTAATTTGTCAATGATTTTTTTTATAAGTTTTTTCTTTATGATTTTCAAGGTTTTTTATTATTATAAAGTTTCTCTTGAAACATTTAATGGCAAATCATCAGAATCAACGACTCCTTTTATAAAGTGAAAATACGAAGGTAAAAGATCCTTAAAATCATCTGATATTAAAACTCTTCTTACGAAAAGCTTTAAAGAGGCTTTGTTCTTCTTTTAATCTCCTCTCATCATATAAGAAAATGGCATAACTTTTGGCACGTATAAAAGAGCAGTAAATTCTATTTCTCCTTCAACTTTAAAATGGATTTTATCTAAAGGCTCTGAATAGTCATTGGATAAAGTCTTATAGAATTCATTATACTCTGATTCCTCTACAGAAGAAGGGCTTTTCATCCAAATAGCTTTTTCGGAATTTTAAGTAACCCATTCCTTTTTGCTAACTTAAACAGTCTTTGTGGTCTTAAGCTCTTTCTCTTCGAATTTTTCTTCTGGATTTTCTAATCTTTTTCTCTCTTATTCCTCTTTCTCCTATTCGAATTTAATCTTTTCTTCTTCAAGTTCTTATTCTGTTAAAGGAACTTATTCATCAACTTTTTTCTCCTCCTCCATTAAGATTGGGAAGCCAATATAATTGGAGTATCTTTTAATGAGTTTTTTAATCTTATCAACTTTCAAATACTCCTTCATATCATCTTTAAGTTAAATAATAACTTTTGTTCCTCTTGTTATTTAGTTTTCAGGATTTAAGTCTTTGGATAATTTAAATCCGTTGCTTGCATCTGAGCTCCAAATCCATTACTCTTCACCAGGTTTTTTAGAAATTACAGTAATGTGAGCAGCAACTAAGAAAATTGAATAAAATCCAACACCAAATTAACCAATTTAATTTAATGAGTCTTTGTTTTTCATTGCTTCTAAAAACTATGTTGTTCCTGATCTAGCAATTGTTCCTAAGTTATTAATAAGATCCTCTCTGTTCATACCGATTCCGGTATCATAAATTGTCAGTGTTTAAGAGCTTTCATCCGGAATAATTCTAATTTCAAGATTTTTCTCTTCGCTAAGAATTTCTGGAGTTTATAAAGACAAATATCTTACTTTATCTAATGCATCTGATGCATTAGAGATTACTTCTCTTAAAAATATATCTGGATGAGTATATAAAGAATTAATGATTATATCCAATAATCAACTGATTTCTGCTTAATAAGCATGTGTCTCTTCTTGGACAGCACTATTAAATATTCTAATAGTAAATAATGATAATAATAAATATTAAAAGAATTTCATTTATAAACTAAAAACCAATAAATTAAATAATAAACAACACGTGTTATAATTTTATTCGATTAATTAATATTTAAAATTCATAAATAAAAAGAAAAAATTATTTATTTAAAAAGTTTTTTTTTTAATAAATCTTATAAAGATTTTTTTAGATCAAACTTTTCTTAATTTTATTTTGATTCTTAATTGTTTTTGTTATTTTGAAGTTTATTGTTTAAGTTTATGATTTGCTGCAATATGATGTTATCTTATTATTTATTCTTTATTATTTATATTTTAAAATTATGTAACTTCTATTAAAGCTAGTTAATAATTTCAAATATTTCTTGCTAATTATATTATCTATCTTTTATTGTATTTTTATTTAATATTTTTAAATTTGAATATTTCTCGCTTATTCATTTTTACTTTTCTTCATTAATAATTATTTTTTTACGAAAAACGCTTTTCTTTTTTTATGTTCTTTCATTATAAGGAAGAGTATAGAATAAATTTTTTCAAGTAAAATCTTCTGAACTATTCGAAGAGTTCATTATATGATTATTGTTTTAATCTTATTAAAAAGTCTCCTTACAAAATCAAACAGAAAAATTCATTAAAAAACAATATAAAAATATCAATATATATTTATTAGAATACAATTGTTGAGTACAAAGGCCTTGTATCTTAATTACCGATTTGCTCTAATATATCTTCATTCTATTAACAATATATTTTATTAATAATCTAAAAATCCTTTATCTAAATTATTAAGTAAGTTTTCTATAGTCTTAATAGAACTTATAGTTATTCTTTTTTGTTACTTTGACAATTAATAATTTCAAAGTTTTCCTCTATTATAAACTCTTGATTGATTTTTATTATTTTACATTAAAAATCGACATAGAAAAGTTATAGAGTATTTTATTGTTAGAGACTTTTAGTGAATAAAAACAAAAAACTCTAAAAAACAACGGGAAATTACTCTGAAGATATTTTTTCTTAATAAATGATATCTAAAACAGTGGATGTTTAATTAGTAAAATCTAATTCCTCAATTTCCATATTAATTTGATTAAAATAAGAATAACCACCAAATATTAACAGTTTTTTATTAAATTCGATGATATGAAAATTGCAACGAGTTTTGTTAAGCTTAATTTAAGACATTTACCATTATTATGTATCAAAATTATATTATTCAATGTTTTTTAGATAATAGTATTTCTTATTATGAATTTATACTCCTCCGATTATATAAACAATATTTTAATTTTAATCATAATATGACTAATGTGCATGTCAAGGTAGTTGGAATTGCTATAGAATTTGCACAGAAAACTTTCTTTTTGAATAAGGGTCGATTGTTAGTTAATAAGCATCAACAGTGCTATGTTGTTTTAATTGATTAAAACCACCTGTTATAAAAAAATTGTTGTTTTTTATTCTAATTATATTCGTGAATGGCTTTAACACATTCTTGAAATTAATTTCTATTGGTCCATCATATAACTCAATTTTTTCTAAATATTAAGTTTAGCATTAAGAGCATATTTCCTTGTCATGTAACAATTAACACTTTTATTATATATTATCAGTCAATTAAAGAGACTCTAAATATACCCAATTCTCCTCTACCCCTTATATATAATTAGTTTGTTTAACATAAGGTAAAGATATGACATATTTTTCTTGATTTTTATTCAAGCAAATTCAGCATTAAACTCTATTAACAATTTGCTATTCAACACAATTATCACAAATTCTAAATTTATGTCTGTTTAGTATGCAATTAATAGGTGTTATTTCTTAATCAACTTTCTTTATGTCCATGTAGCATATTTCACAATAAAGTTAATTAATTATCATTGGTTGGCAAGTTAAACATCAAAGCTTAATATGTCAGAACAGGTTTTAACAATCAAGACAAATTTTAACGAAATGACCTTTGGGACAATCTAGTTTTATCGTAGAGTATTTTTTAACAATATTTGAATCACTATGGAAACATAATAAACAACTTTATCAAGACATTAAAAATCTAAAAGATGAAGAATAGCAGTTTTAGCATTCATAAACTTAATGCTTAGTCTCTTTCTATAAACAATTTGTTTATAAGCTTATAGCCTTATCTTTACTTACAACATCTTTACAAAAATTGCATTTAATATTGGAACAGTTTTAACATTATGAGTTTTAATCAAATTTATCTAAACAGGATTCGCATAAACTAATCTAATGTGAGCATTTATATTTCATCTAATAAATATCATTGACTTCTTAGCTGCAAACATTACATTTTATCATTTATAAATTATAAGCAATTTTTATATAAATATTTTATTATCAATCTCTGTATAAATTATAAATAATATTTGTTATTATAAATGCTATAGGAATACCACCCTACTAAAAACTTAAAAGATTTTATAAAGACTGTTGTTGAGATAAAATCTAAAGAAGAAGAGGATAGATTAGTAATATAAACTTTAGAAAAAGTAAAATAAGAAATTTAGTAACCAAATATTACAATTGGAAAATGAATGGAGTGTTGTATTAAACTTATATATTCTGAAATGTTAGGATAAAACATATAATTTGGTTTATTTTGTATAATTAATATGATTGAAAGTAAAAAGTTAGAAGTTAAATGACTTGGTTATTTAGCTGCCAATCTTTTACTAGACTCTGAATAAGGATTTAAAAATATGCTTGGAGCTTCCTTACAAAGAGATATAAAATCTAATAATAAATAAGTTTTATTATCTGTATTAACTTCTGCTAATAAAATTCTTACTATTGGAAATTGTCAAGGATTCACTGATTTAGTTTTAGCTGCTTTTTGATAACAAGATTAGTAGATATAAGGAAAATGCATTTCTGTAATGGAATGAATTGTTTCGTTAGATTAAAGTAGAGTTGAACAAGCTATACAAATAGCTTTAAAAGGAATTTCAAGTAAAAGTCCAACAATCCTAACATTCTCACTTAATCTAATTTACTCTTTATCTATGAAGTATAAAAATGAGTTGTAATAATTCATAAATCCATTAATACAAATATAAGGATAAATAATTAGCAATTTCTTAAACTATTATATTTATTAGAAAATACCAGAACCTTTTTTACAGATAAAAATTCTTAAAATTTTAGAAATAATTTAGTAAGGAAAATATGAGTATAATGAAGCTATGAAAGATGTTCTCTAAAAAACTTTGTTAAGAGCAGATAATGTCAATACAGATGTTGCTTTTTCTCTTGTTTTTTAATGTGTTTTAACAATATGTAAAACTATTAGAGATAAACAGTTGCTTTTTTAATGTTCAGAGATTGTTAAAAAATTACTTAAAGAATATAGTAAGCCAGAATGGATATATATCGGATTGAAGACTTTAAAGATGATTTGCGAGTTGGATTAGTAGTTTATATAAGAACATTAGATTTTTATAATTTCTTGCTTATAGACTAAAGACGAAGCAATTTTAGAAATAACATTAGAGTTATTATATAAGAATATTAACATAGCAAATTTAGATATTATTTTATAAAAATTCTTTGACTGTTTAAGGCTAACAAATGATCATACAATGAAGATTAATATTTTTAATAAGATATTTAATACAATTATAAAAAATACTCCTAATTCTTATTGGTTTATATAGAATTTAAATTCTCTAATAGATATTGCAGACGATTTATTTGATGATAATTCATAAAACTAAATAATTGAAATTATATAAGAGATTGTTAATGAGGATTCTGATATGTATTTTTAGATATTAAATTTCTATTTTAAGATTATCAATGAAACATAATTAAAAGAGTTTTAGATTAAGATTATTTGTTTTATAATTTGCTAATATTGAGAGTATATTACTACATAAGAAGAATATTATCGTCTTTATCAGTTATTGTTAATTTTAATAGAAACTTAATAAATATAAGATTAATCGTGACTGTGGGTTATGCAATCCATTTTTCTAATTAATAATTTAAATGATATTAATCAATAAAATTTAATATAATTATATGAAAAGAGAAATAAACCAAATGAAATATTATAAATCTTTAAGCAATAAATGAATTATTAGTTTTATGCTTAAAAGGAGGAATGTCCAACTGTTAATTTTGATTTTTTATAAAACTTTATTGATAATTAAGAAGGAGATGATTTCTCTAAGGAATAAGAAGAATATTTTGAAAATTTCATAATTTAGGGAATTCAGCCTGATAATAAATAGGAGTATAATTAAAATCCAAAATAATATAATCCAACATGGTCCTCATTTGGTTTCATTTCAAATAATTTAAAATAAGAGTTAAATCAGAATTAAAAATAATCTTTATCAATGTTTGATGATATGGAGATTAATTAAAAAGAAACATAAAATAAAGAAATAAAATAATAATCATTAATAATAGATTTAAGTAAGTAAATATTTGGTGAGTAAAATAATAATTAGTAAATAAAGAGCGATTAATAAAAAAACATATAATAATAGTTTAATCCATATAGCATTTCATTTGAAGAGTTTTAGAATATTTGGAATGATATTTCAATAGAAGAGGATTTTAGTATAAATTTGATGAAATATTAAACAATTGAAAAATTAAAGAATCACATTATTTAAGTTGGTTTTCATTTGATTAATTAGACAGCATCGACAATTTAGTTTTGTTCTTAAGTAAACAATTAGCCAGTTCTTATATATTTAGAATATGAATATTCAAATGTTTAAATTATTGTTTGTTGTTAAGATTCTTGAATATCTGAATACATTAAAAACATTCTTTAATAATATTAATTTATAATTGGAAATATGGTTTTTATTTATGAAAATAAAAAAATTCAAAAAGTATGCAGTAATTATTGTTTTAATAAAAGAAACGATTATAAATAAACAAATTTTGATTTGGTTTAATACTAATGCCTTAATAAGTGTTTTTAGAAGTATTTTTAAACTAAAGAGAAAATTAATTAATAAATTATAATTTATATTTAATATTATGTGAGTATCTTCTGACAACTCCTTAAATAATATTATTTTTAACAATAACCTTACGGATTCGGAAAAAATAAAATAAATTTAAAGCAGTAAAAAAGCCCAATAAAATTTCATGTGATAAATTTATCAATAGGATTTAGAGTAAAATCAGGTTTATTTTATGCTAGAAATATTTACAACGGAAAATAACAATATTGGTAACGAACTCTTTATAGATTCCAATAGCATTACTAAACTGCTATCAAATGTATCAGTGCCATCTTAAGTACTTTAAACAAACAACAATAAATTCAAAGTAATTTACCAAGATAACTTTAATAAATAATTAGCAATTATTGCTTTTAGTGACTTTATCATTCCAAAAATAAATATTTGAATAAAAATTAATGATTTTTAGGAAAAAAAAGAAGTTTTAAAGATAGGAAACAGCAATAAAATAAACCTTGAAAATTAAGAGAATATTTATTGATCTTAAAATGTATTAATTAAAAGATAAAAATTTACATGTAAATACATAGTGCATTTAAGTGAGATTACAAAATTTCAGGTTTCTAAAAAAATCATTGGTCAAGGAGGTTAACATATGAAAATTATACTTGATTATTGCAAAGGAAATAATAAGAATATTTGGACTACAGATTGTTTGAAATTAAGACTTAGAGGATAAGGCTCTGGGTATAAAGAAGGATTGACTCATGAGGAATCATAAGAACCTTTACATCTTTGCATCTCATCGAAAAACGAAAAAATATATTATGATGCAATAAGCCAAATTGAGATTCTTTTGGATAGAATATATTCAGAGTTTCTAATATTTATTAAAAGAGGAGATTTGTGGTGATAATTAGATGAAAGAAAATTAGAATAGCTTAAATTTGAGAAAAGAGAAAACGAAGATTAAATTAATAAAATAATTAATTATTTTTTTTTATAATAATTTTAATGAAGAATTTTAATATTAAAAATTAGATTAAAAGCGAATCTATAAAATGTGGTTTTTCTTTATCTAAGAAGATTATATTTTAAGATTTTGAAGTTGGATAAGTTTATAAAGAGAAATTTAGTCTTGTAAATACTCACTCTGGTCTTAATTCTTTTAAAATACTTCCTTTAAAAGAAGAGTTTTGAAATATTTTTAAAATCAAATCTTATTAAAAAGGCAAAGTTTCACCTGGTATTGAGTCTTTTATAAAAATATCATTTAAGCCAGAATATAGAAAAAATATTAATATTATTTTTGAGCTGTAATCCGAATTAGGAAAAGAATAATTTGAAAGAATTTGTAATTATAAGAAAACTGAAATAATTGTTTCTTAAGGAAATATAGTTTTTGATAAGATTTATATATAAGAGAAAGTATAGTAGCAGTTTTATTTGGAAAATATTGGAGGTTAAGAATGTAGGTTTATTATATTAGATGAGTTTGAAAGAGATATTAATAATATAAGTCTATAAAATCAAAATAGAATATAATCTAGTTAAAAACAACAATTTTCTTTAGTTAATTCATTATTAAAAGATTAATTATTCTTCAAGGTTAATAATACAGTAATTAACGGTTATTCAAGAAATTACATTGATATTTAATACTGTCCAAAATCTATTATAGAATGGAAAACATTTATTATAATCAGATTTCTAAATTCCTTAGATTAAATGGATTTGAAAGTTAATATAAGTGGGAGTTCTTAATTAATTCCTATTTATTCTAAAAACTAAAATATAAATTTAAACATAATTTCATAAAATGAAGTTTATCAAGATAGTATTTAATTATATAACACCTCAACTAATTCTAGTAGAATATAGATATTTAAAGATGAAAAGTTTAAATAAATTCTTTAGTTTAATACTAATAGTTTTGTGATATAGGGAAACTCTTCTTTCGATATATAATTTTAAATATAAGTAAAAGAAAGTGATATTACCTAGCTATAATACAACTAATAAGAAAATTAATACAAAATTGATTTTTATTTAAAGTTTGAGTTATGGTAATAAAGATTAGATTTTGGAATTTATTTTTAACTATCAAAAGATCATTTGATTTTTGAACCAAACTTAACGTTTGGTGAGATTTATCCTTTTTGCAAAGTTTATAAAACATTAACCATTTAAAACCCAACAGATTATACTGTTAAGATTTTAATTCACTCAAAATAAAGAAATATTTCTTTTAAAGATAACATAGAGTTTGCATTTTTATAGCCTTTAGAGACAAAAGCTTTTTAATTGTACTTTTAATATGACAAAGTTTAATATTATAAAGAAAACATTAATTTCTTTGCTATTTTTGGAGAATATATTACATGATAATATTAATTAAAAATTAGCGCTAACATAATAGACTCACCACTAAAACTTGATAATTTTTAAATATTCTTTAATAAAGGTTAGTCAGAGTAAAACTAGATAGCCATCATAAAGATTTAGAATATCAGCAATAAAGAAGTTTAACTTTATTAATAAAAATAATATCAAAATATGGATAAATATCCATTTT
>JACCDV010741948.1_pt1 | contig 16810 bp, 14 predicted proteins | sample 7446131 | NCBI WGS metagenome assembly JACCDV01 (sample SAMN15323448, study PRJNA562643) | freshwater metagenome | isolation source: river surface water | place: USA:Blue River Watershed | collected 2017-08-17 | reverse complement strand
GCATGCTTGAACACATCGCCGCTGCGGTCGACGCCCGGGCCCTTGCCGTACCACATGCTGAACACGCCATCGTATTTCGCGCCGGGGAACAGGTTCGCCTGCTGCGTGCCCCAGATGCTGGTCGCGGCCAAGTCTTCATTGACGCCCGGATGGAAGCGCACATGATGTGCATCAAGGTATTTCTTTGCCTTCGCGGCAGTCTGATCGACGGTGCCCAGCGGCGAGCCGCGATAGCCGGTGATGAAGCCCGCAGTGTTGAGCCCGGCCGCGAGGTCGCGCTGGCGCTGCATCAATGGCAGCCGGATCAGCGCCTGCGTGCCGGTGAGGAAGACACGGCCACGTTCGAGCGTGTACTTGTCATCGAGGGTGATGGCCTCCGGCGGCAGCGCGAGCTGCTTGTCCAGCGGTGCGTTCATGCGGGTCTCCATGTGCGTGGGATGCGTGCCGTCCGGTGAGCAGGGTCGCCGCAGTGCAGCATGCGCATCCCGGTACATCCCTTTGTTATGGACCCAAGTATAGACGGGTCGCCCGCGCTGCACCATCTTCCGCGTGTGCTCGGGCAAGCACTGCGCGATCGGCATGGGGCAACCGCCGCGCACCGTGACCGCGCTGATGGCTTGGCCATGCAGCTGTAACAAGGGGTAAAAGCACCTGCCACGGTTCAGCGCGGGCCGGAAGATGAATGCATCCGCTTGAATGCATCCGCTGTCAGACAGGGGGCTCAGACACGATTCACCAGTGCAGTTCAGACCCACCGTTCACAAACGCAGTTCACTGAAGAAAGGGAGAGCAATGAATACGACCAAGACCACCCTGATGCCACTGCTGCTGGCATCCGGCCTGTTGATGTCCGGCGTCGTGCTGGCGAACCATCATGAGGGCGCAGCCGGCAAGGACGAGATGCACCATCACGAAGGCATGCGCGGCGGCATGGGCATGGGCATGGGCCCGGGCCCGATGTTCATGAGGTTCGATACGGACAAGGATGGACGCGTCAGCAAGGAAGAGATGCGCGCCGGCACCGACAAGATGTTCGCCGAAGTCGATACCAACAAGGATGGCTTCATCTCGAAGGAAGAGGCCGACGCGCATCACAAGGCGATGCGCGACAAGATGCGTGAAAAAATGCGCGAGCGTCAGTCGAAATAAGGCACCCAACAAAGCGCTGGCAAGACGCCGGTTCCGTGCTTCCGAGTCACGCGATGGCTTGTCCTCCATGGCGCTTCGGCCGGCACTGCGTTTTGCTGTAAAGGGATGCCTGAGCTCCTGATGCCGGACTCTGCGGCATCAGCCTGTGGACAGGAATTACGACGCTTGCGACGGCAGCGCGCGTTCGACCGCCGCGACACGCGCTGCATGCACGGCATTCGCTATGGTGTCTGCGACGCGCTGCGGCTCTGGCGTCGCGGACGCGCGCTGCATGACCTCGGCGGCGATCGCCCCCGCATTCACTGCCTGCGCCGCCGCCAGCGCACGTTGCAACAGCGCCGCCTGCGGGAAGGGCTGGTGTTCGAATCCGGTGCGGCCACGCGCATCGCATTCGCTGGCATCCAGCATCGCGACAAAACGCGCCGGCTTGCGAAATGCATCGCAGCGCTCGAACAGCTTGACGATGGTGGCCGCGCGCATCTCCGCCGCCCGGCCGACATTGCCGTGTTCGCGCGCCGTCATCACGGCCAGCTCCCTGACCTCGTTCGGTAATTTCAGGCGCCGCGCCAGCGCGTCGACCAGCGTCACGCTGCGTGCCTCATGCGCGATATGGCGCGGCCAGTCGGCCGGGTCGGTCGTGCCCTTGCCGAGGTCATGCACCAGCGCCGCGAAGCGCACCGGCAGCGGCAGACGGCGTTCGGCAGCGACATCGATCACCATCATCACATGCACGAAGGTATCGATCTCGGGATGATGCTGCACCGGCTGCGGCACGCCGTCCAGCGCATCCAGCTCGGGCAGGATGCGCGCCAGTGCGCCGCAGTCGCGCAATACGCTGAACATGCGCGAGGGCTTGTGTTCCATCAGCCCGCGCGACAATTCCTGCCATACGCGCTCCGGCACCAGCGCATCGACCTCGCCGGACGCGACCATCTGCCGCATCAACGCCTGCGTCTCGGGCGCGACCGTGAAATCGGCGAAGCGCGCAGCGAAACGAGCGATGCGCAGTATGCGTACCGGGTCTTCGGCAAAGGCCGGCGACACATGGCGAAACACGCGTTGCTGCAAGTCGGATCGGCCGCCATACGGATCGACCAGCGTGCCGTCGGCATGCTGTGCGATGGCATTGATGGTCAGGTCGCGTCGCTGCAAATCCTGTTCGAGCGTGACCTCGGGCGCGGCATGGAACGCAAAACCGGTATAGCCGGGCGCGGTCTTGCGCTCGGTGCGCGCCAGCGCGTATTCCTCATGTGTGTCCGGATGCAGGAAGACCGGGAAGTCCTTGCCGACCGCAACGAAGCCGAGCGCCTTCATCTGCTCCGGTGTCGCGCCGACCACCACATGATCACGATCCTTCACCGGCAGGCCGAGCAGCGCATCGCGCACGGCACCACCGACGACATAGGTGTTGAGCTGATGCAGGTCCACCGTCATTGATGGGCGGCGTGCGGCGCAAGCCAGGTCGGCGCCACTGCTTCCAGCGGCTGCGGCCGCCAGTGCGGCGGCAACGGATAGCGGCCACTGGCGACGTTGTCGGCTTTCATGGAATCGAGGTTGTCGCGGCTCATCAGTGGCTGCCCGGGCAACAGCTCGAATGCGAACGCCTGCAGCCGAGCAATCGCCTCCGGCATCGCGATCACCGGGCGTGGATGGCCACTGTAGACACCGGCCGCCTGCACCAGTTCGCGCAGCGTGTAGACGCGCGGGCCGACCAGTTCATAGGTCTGGCCAATAGCGGCACGGTCATCGAGCGCCTGCAAAAAGGCATCGGCCACATCGCCGACATACACTGGCTGAAACTTCGCGTCCGCGCCGCCCAGCGCCATCACCGGCAGCAGGCGCTGCAATTGCGCAAACAGGTTCAGGAAGCTGTCGTCCGCACCGAACACCACCGAGGGCCGGAACGCCGTCACATCCAGCCCGGACGTGAACATGATCTTTTCGCCTTCGGCTTTCGAGCGCTGGTACATCGACGGTCCATCGGCCGCCGCACCGAGTGCGCTCATGTGCAGCACGCGCGATACCGCATGGCGCCGGCAGGCCTGCACGATGCGACGCGGCAGCTCGACATGCGCGCGCTCGAACGTCGCGCCCCAGGGCTGGCCGGGGCGCGAGTGCAATACGCCGACCAGATTGATCACCGTATCGCAGCCCTGCAGCAAGCGATCGAGGCGGGCCGGGTCGAACACATCGGCCTCGACTACCTGCACGGTCGGCAGCACCAGCAGATGGCGCGCGCGCGCATGGCGGCGCGTCGGCACCACGACTCGACAGCCGGCCGCAGCCAGGCGCGCAGCGATATGCGTGCCGATGAAGCCGCTGCCGCCGATCAGCAGTATCGAGCGATGGCGCATCGTCATCGTCAGGGCAGGTCGCCCAGTTCGGCGAGGTTGGCGTCGCGCGGCGCGACGGTACCGAGCCGCGCCTTCAGCGACTGCGGCTTGTTCTCGAACTGCGCCGCATACCAGGTCGCATTCGCAAGCACGGCCTTCACGTAGCCGCGGGTCTCGGAGAACGGAATGCTCTCGGCGAACACCGCGCCTTCGATGGGCTTGTCCAGCGTCGAGCGCCACAGCCGCGGGCGGCTGGGACCAGCGTTGTACGCCGCAGTCGCCAGCGTCTGCGAGCCGCCGAGATTGGACAGCACCATGTTCAGGTACTGGGTGCCGAGCGTGATGTTGGTACGGATGTCATTCAGGCTGGACAGCGAGAAGCCGCTCATGCCGATCTTCTTCGCGACGTAGTTCGCAGTACCGGGCATGATCTGCATCAGGCCCGATGCGCCGACCGAGGACTTCGCGCTCTTCACGAAACGCGACTCTTGCCGGATCAGCCCATAGACCCACGCAATATCGAGACCGATCGGATGGGTGGCGGCATGCATGATGTCGTCATGCGGCGTCGGATAGCGCTGACTGAGGTCGATTTCATTCCGTGCGCGGTCGGCGGTGGTCACCATGCGGTCGAGTACGTCGTTCTGGCGCGCGAATTCGCCGGCCGCCAGCAGCTGGCGCTCGTTCAGCTTGCGCAATTGCCAGTTCCATTCGCGGTTGCCCTCGAAACGCAGCTCGAGGTCGAGGAAACGCAGCGCATGCTGGAAGCCCGGATTGGCGGCAGCTTCGGCAATCTCTTCCGCGCGCGGCGGCACCGGCTTCGGCGGCGGCATGATGGGCAGGCCGAGCTCCTCGGTCGCCAGCAAGCCATAGAAGTGATGCTGCCCGGCGATCAGCTGGAAGTGCTTCAGCGCGTCATCCTTGTTGCCTTGCGCCGCCAGCGCGCGGCCGCGCCAGTACGTCCAGGTGGGCTCCTTGCGCAGATCGGCCGGCATCGCATCGATGGCTTTCTGCACCATCGCCCAGTCACCGGCACGCAACGCGATGCGCGCACGCCACTGGTAACCTTCCTGCGACAGCGATACATCCCAGGTCTTGCGCCAGTGATTGACCGCCTCCTTGTTCAGCGCGATCGATGACGGCAATGCGATCTGTGACCACGCGAGCGCGAGGTCATCGCGGCTCAGCCGCGCTTGCTGCTTCTCGAGGATACGGATGGCCTTCTCGGGATTGTCGCGCGCGAGGCGACCGAGCGCGATCAGGAACAGCTCGTGCGTGGTGCGCGACGATGACAATGCGCGATCGAGTACGGCCGACGGCTTGTCGATCGCCTGCATCAGCTGCTTGTCGTTGACGTCGGTGTGATTCGCGATGCGGCGTGCGGTGCCAGGCTGTCCCGCCTCGGCAGCCAGCCGCACCTGACGCCACACGTCGGCGTCACTGAATTGACGTTCCTTCGCGAGACGGCCGATCAGTTCCGGGCAGGCTTCGCCATAGAACTTGGGCTGCACCAGCAGGTCACGTGCAGCCTTCGCGACCTGCTCACCCTTCGCGAGCCGCGATGACAGCGCATAGCACTTGAGTTGCGTATCGTCGTTGAGCACGAACAGCGGATACTGTTCGTCGAACAGGCGCCAGTCCTTCGCGCGACCGAGCAGCAACAGCCAGTCATTGCGCAAGCGGTCCGCAATTGCGGTGCCATCGTATTTGTTCAGAAAAGCGCGGATCTCGCCTTCGGGCGTGGAGGGCAGGCGCGGATACAAGCGGTAATACTCGACATAGGATTGCACCGGATAATCCGCAAGACGCGCAGCGAGGCGGCCGGATTCGCCGGTATCGCCGCGCAACGATGCCTCGCGCAATGCAATGAAATCGAGATCGGCCGAGGACGCCACCAGTGGCACACGACGCGCAGCGTGCGCAGACGGTAGGAGCGACGTGGTCGCCAGCAGCGCGCACAGCAGCGCGCCGGCCAGCCGGAGAACAGAAGGAAAAGTCGACGATGTTCTTGGGTGCTTCATGGGACGGCACATGCGCTGGGTGCGAGGTAATACTGACGGATTGGAACAGGATTTAGAATAGCATGCAGCAAGCTTGCGAATCGGCATCACGCCGCCAATTTTCAATGATGAATAACCTGTCCACAAAGTCGGAATTACGCGCGTCCCTGATTGCAGCACGACGCCGGATGCCGGCCGATGTGAAGGCGCAGGCCGATGCGCGCATCATCGCGCGTGTTGCGCACTGGCTTGATGCGCATCAGGTGCGGCTGCTGGGCGGGTATCTGGCGATGGCCGGTGAACCTGAACTGGCGCCCTTGTATGCGATGCTGGCCGAGCGCGGCGTACAGGTTGCGATGCCGGTGGTGGTCGAGCGCCACCATGCATTGCGCTTCGTGCTGTGGCAGCCGGGCGATGCGCTCGCACGCGATGCGAGCGGCACGCTGGCGCCGGTCGCACGCGATGGCTTCGTGCGTCCGGATGCCGTGATCGCGCCCTGCGTCGGCTATACCGATGGCAAGCTGCGGCTGGGTTATGGCGGCGGCTATTTCGATCGCACGCTGGCCGAGAAGCCGCGGCCACTGGCGGTCGGCGTCGCGTATGCGATCGCGAAAGTCGACTTCGACGCCGATGCGTACGATGTGCCGCTGGACGAGATCGTGACCGACTGAGCGACGGGGCGACGGGGCGACTGAGCGACCGGGCCACGGGGCGGCCCAGCGACCGACCATCTGATCAAGTCATCGGCAGCATCGCTGACGCCGCGCGGCGGGTCAATCAGCACCCGCCACCGCCGCGTTCGCTCAGCCCTGCAATTGCTTCCAGATCGCCAGTGTCGGCGCTGACTGGTTCAGCGAATAGAAATGCAGCCCCGGCGCACCGCCGGCCAGCAGTTGCTCGCACAACTGTGTGACCACATCGAGTCCGAATGCCCGGATCGACTCGCTGTCATCGCCGAAGCTGGCCAGCTTCAGACGTATCCAGCGCGGGATCTCGGCGCCGCACATGTCGGAGAAGCGCACCAGCTGTGTGTAGTTCGTGATCGGCATGATGCCGGCCACGACCGGGATATCGACACCGAGTTTCTCGACTTCCTCGATGAATCGGAAATACGCGTCGCTGTTGTAGAAGTACTGCGTGATCGCCGAGTTCGCGCCGGCTTTCACCTTGCGCACGAAGTTTTGCAAATCATCCTGTGGCGACTTTGCCTGCGGATGCATTTCGGGATACGCAGCAGCCTCGATGTGGAACCAGTCGCCGGTCTCGGCGCGGATGAATTCGATCAGCTCGCTCGCATAGCTGAGTTCGCCGGACAGGCCGCCAAAACCACTGGGCAAATCACCGCGCAGCGCAACCAGCTGGCGTATGCCATGCGCCTTGTATTCCTGCAGGATCTCACGCAGGTCGGCGCGCGAACGGCCGATGCACGACAGGTGCGGCGCCGCCTTGTGGCCTTCCTGGTGAATTTCGAGCACGGTATCGCGGGTGCCCGCTTGTGTGGAACCGGCGGCACCGAAGGTGACGGAAAAATAATCGGGCTGCATCTCGGCCAGCAGCTTGCGCGTTGCGCGCAGCTTGTCGGCACCCTCCGGCGTCTTCGGAGGAAAGAACTCGACGCTGAAACTCTTCTGGGACATGACTATCCATTTATCTTCTTGTCAGCAACGCGGACAGCACCCATGAAATGACGCTGTACACGAAGGCGGCCAGCACCGCAGAACCAAAGCTGGCAACCTGGAACCCGCGCACCAGGTCGGCGACTGCCCAGAACATCAGGCCATTGATCACGAACACGAACAAACCCAGCGTCAGGAAGGTGACGGGCAGGGTCAGCAGGATCAGGATGGGACGGATCAGGGTATTCACCAATCCCAGCACCAGCGCGGCAAACAGCGCAGTGCTGAAGCTGTCCACCGACACCGCCGCCAGCAGGTGCGGCAGCGCGAACAGGGTGGCGGCATTGATCAGCCAGATGAGCAGCAGGCGCATGAAAATCGGATTCTGGTATCAGTGCGGCCTGCATGCACCCGCACACAGGCAGCACTGACGGAGGCACAAACGCAGGCCCAAACACAGGCACAAACGCAGGCAACGCCGAACCGTGCAGGCAGTGGCGCGAGCGGCAATGATCCGATCACGCCACCGCCGGGCAGCACGGCCCGGCGTCACACACCATCAATAACGATAGTGCTCCGGCTTGTACGGACCGTCCTGCTTCACGCCGATGTAGGCGGCCTGCTCTTCGGTCAGCCTGGTCAGCTGCGCGTTGAGCTTCTTCAGCTGCAGCAGCGCGACCTTTTCATCGAGGTGCTTGGGCAGCGTGTAGACGCCGACCGGGTACGCCGCGGTGTTGGTGAACAGCTCGATCTGCGCGATGGTCTGGTTCGCAAACGACGAGCTCATCACGTACGACGGATGGCCGGTACCGCAACCGAGGTTCACCAGGCGACCTTCGGCGAGCAGGATGATGCGCTTGCCATCCGGGAAGATGATGTGATCGACCTGCGGCTTGATGTTTTCCCACGCGTAGTCCTTCAGCGCGGCGACTTCGATTTCATTGTCGAAGTGGCCGATGTTGCAGACGATGGCCTGGTCTTTCATCTTCTTCATGTGCTCATGCGTGATCACATGGTAGTTGCCGGTCGCGGTGACAAAGATGTCCGCATGCTCGGCTGCGTAATCCATGGTCACGACGCGGTAGCCTTCCATCGCTGCCTGCAGCGCGCAGATCGGGTCGATCTCGGTGACCCAGACTTGCGCGGACAGTGCGCGCAGCGCCTGTGCCGAGCCCTTGCCCACATCGCCATAGCCGGCGACGACGGCGATCTTGCCGGCGATCATGACGTCGGTCGCACGTTTGATGCCATCGACCAGCGATTCACGGCAGCCGTACAGATTGTCGAACTTGGACTTGGTGACCGAGTCATTCACGTTGATGGCCGGGAAGGCCAGCTTGCCTTCCTTGTGCATCTGGTACAGGCGATGCACACCGGTGGTGGTCTCTTCGGTCACGCCCTTGATTTGCGCAAGGCGGGTCGAGTACCAGGTCGGGTCGGTCTTCAGTTTGGCCTTGATCGAGTTGAACAGGCACACCGCTTCTTCCGAATCCGGGTTGTCGAGCACCGACAGGTCCTTCTCGGCACGGGTGCCGAGGTGCAGCAGCAGGGTTGCGTCGCCGCCGTCATCGAGGATCATGTTCGAGTAGCCGCCATCGGTCCACTCGAAGATGCGGTGCGTGAAGTCCCAGTACTCGTCGAGGTTCTCGCCCTTGAATGCAAACACCGGCGTGCCGGCCGCAGCGATCGCCGCTGCTGCATGGTCCTGGGTCGAGTAGATGTTGCACGATGCCCAGCGCACTTTCGCGCCCAGCGCTTCCAGCGTCTGGATCAGCACCGCGGTCTGGATGGTCATGTGCAGCGAGCCGGTGATGCGCGCGCCTTTCAGCGGCTGCTTTGCGGCGAATTCTTCGCGGATCGCCATCAGGCCCGGCATTTCGGTTTCGGCGATCTTGATTTCTTTGTTGCCCCAGTCGGCGAGACTGATGTCGGCAACGAAGTAGTCCGGGGCTGTCGTGCCCGATTTTGCTGCATTGAGTACGGCGCTCATCACGCCCTCCTTTCATTGAAAACGAAAAAAGTAACGTGAGCGCCGTTGCAGTGTTGACTTGCCAAGCCTGGCGGAATGAAGCATTCCGTCGCAACGCTCCTTGGCAAGGCGCTATTCTAATCCAGATTTCAGTGTGATCGCAGCACGTGCTGAATGCGCCATCAGAACCAGCGCAGCGACGCTGCCGCCGAGTGCGCCATACCAATGGGACTGCGGCACGACAGGCAAGCCGCTGCTGCTGGCCAGCCACGGCAGTGGCGGCATCGCGAGTTTCAACGCCAGCAGGCCGAGCGCTGCGGCGGGCAGCCGGATGCGCCGCAAGCGCGATCCGCGTCGCTGGCGCGACCACCCCAGCAGCGCAAAGCCGGCCCACAGACCATGCACCACGCCTGACAATCCGACGTACCAGGAGACGGCGGGGCTGAACAACGCGAGACCGCCGGTGATTGCGATGGCACTGCACAGCATCACCCAGGCTGCTTCGACCGGCCTCACCGGCGCGCCCAGCCACTCGATCACCAGAACCATGCCGGTGAGGTTGGCCAGTGCGTGCAACATGCCGAAATGGACGAAGTGAGCGCTCAGCATCCGCCATGGCTGCCCGTCAGCCAATGCGCTGCGCTGCCAGCGCAATGCGATCAGTGCATCCGGCCACAGTAGCAGCACGACACACAGCGCAGCGATGGCTGCGAACAGGCGCCACATGGCGTCAGCCCCGGCGGCGGCGAACGGCAGCCAGGCCAGCGGCGACCAGCATCAACGCGATATCGCCTTCGAGGCTGCCACCGCCGCCGCCCGACGGCGCGGCCAGCGATAGCTGGCCGCTGTCGGCAACACGGATGCTCAGCGTCGCCGGCAGGCTGGTTCCGGCATCGTCGCTCGCATACCAGCTCAGATGCTGCGTGCCGACCGGCGATGCGGCGGTCCAGCTGAACAAGCCGGATGGCGACAAGCTGGATCCGGTGGGCAGCGATGCGGCGTGATAGGTGATCGCATCGCCATCGGCGTCGACCGCTTGCAATTGCACGCTCAAGGTCGCACCGAAATTCACGTTCTGCTCCGCGAGCGGCAGGGTGACAGGCACGCTGTTGACGCGCACCGTCGCATTCGCACTGCCGGTCGCACCGGCACTGTCGCTTGCTGCCAGGGTGAATGCATAGCGACCGCTTTCCGGCGCCATGAAGCTCGCATTTGCCGTCTGCGGAGTCAGCAGGTTCACGGCCTGTGGATTGGATGCGGCCGCACTCCACGCATAGCTCGCAATGCTGCGCCCCTGCGGTGGCAATGCGCTGCCGGACAAGTTCACCACGGTGCCGGGTGCGACGATCTGCTGCGCATTCGCGATCGTGACCACCGGTGATACCGATGACAAGGCCAGCCGTGCGTCGAGCAGACCGGCGCCGCACAAGCCGCTATTGGCGGGCAAGGTGCAAGCGCTGGCAGGCGGCCACGCGCGCGCCGAATTGCGCAGCAAGGATGTGACGGCGCTGCGCGTCAGTGACGGGTCCAGCGACAGCATCAGCGCGATGGTGCCGGTCACATGCGGCGCGGCCATGCTGGTGCCGCGCTTGGTGGCATAGGTATCGTTCTGCGGCGTGGTCAGGCCGCTGTTGCCGAGCGAATAAACCGGCGGGCCATCAGCCGTCAGGCCGGCGTAACAGGTCCAGGCCAGCGTGCCGCAACCGCCGCCGGGCGCGCTGATCGTGGTCTCGGGACCGATGTTTGCGTAGTCGGCGCTGTCGCCATCAATCGCATGCGCGGTGACCGCGACCACGCCACTGCAATTGGCCGGCTGGTTCACCGCATCATAGCCACCGTTACCGGTGGCGACGACCACGATGGCGCCGCGCGCATTCACATCATTGACCGCACTCTGGAATGCGGCCGAACAGCTGCCGCTGCTGCCGAGCGACAGGTTGATCACGCGCGCCGGGTTCGCATTGCGCGGCACACCGGCGATGTCGATGCCGGCAGCCCAGCGCATCGCATCGACGATATCGGACGTATAACCGCCGCAGCGGCCTAGCACGCGCAGCGGCAACAGCCGCACGTTCGGCGCAACGCCGGTGCCATACAAGCCATTGTTCATCAGCGCGGCCACCGTGCCCATCACATGCGTGCCATGCCAGCTGGAGTGGGACGCTGCCGAGCCGCTGCCGCAGGCGCCGGCCGGTGCATGGTCGCCAGGGTCGGAGGCATCGGCATCACGGCCATTGCCATCGAGTGCGACCGAGCTGCTGCTGATGAAGTCATAGCCAGGCAACATCGCCTGCAGATCCGGATGCGGACGGTAGCCGGTGTCGATGATGGCCACCGTCACATTGCCGCTGCCAAGCGTCATGTCCCAGGCACCGGGCAGGTTGGCGCCGCCGCGATTGAGGCCGGACGGCGCAAAGTAATGCCACTGGCCGGGCACTGCCGCATACGCAGGGTCGTTGGGTGTGAAGGCTTGCGGCTGCATCAGCAAATCCGGTTCGGCCGATTCGACTTCGCCGCTGGCTTGCAGGCGCGCGGCGAGCGCGCGCGCGTCAGCCACGCTCATCGGATGCGGCAAGGTCAGCAAATGCGAACGCTCGGACAGACGGCGCTCGACCGACAGTGCTGACGCTGCCAGCTGGCTCACGCGGTCGCTGCGCTTGCGGTCGAGTTGTGCATTGAGCTTGCCGCCGCGCGTCGGATGTGCAGTGATGATCAGGCGCTCGATCGCGGGCCGTTCCTGCAATGCGTCGCCGGATGCGGAAGCAGAAGCAGGGACTGCGGATGAGGCGGCACGCGCACCGGCTTTCAGGCGCAGCGGGCTTGCGCTCGCATGCGGCGGACCCAGCAACAGCACGCCCGTGGCCAGCATCACGATGATCTGCAGCGTGAAGGTGATGCGTGATGCGACGACGGATTGCATGATCGACTTCCAGTGCTGCAGTGTTGAGGCGGCACACTGTAGCAGCGCGGAAATCGTTCACTCGCAGGTATTGACGGGCAAAAGCGCTTCAGTTTTTGCGAATGACATTTGCAGAAGCCAAACCGTCAACGCAAAATTTCAACCAAAAAAATCATGACGGTCGCCGAGCTGAAAAGCGGATGTAGAAATTCCATCGGAGACGCGATGCATGCGCTTCATGAAAAATCGGCACAAAAAAAACGGGCAAGCTGGCGCTTGCCCGTCGTTGCAGCGTACTGCTGATTACAGACCAGCAGCCGCCTTCAGCGCTGCTGCCTTGTCGGTGCGCTCCCAGCTGAACTCCGGCTCTTCGCGGCCGAAGTGGCCGTAAGCAGCCGACTTGCGGTAGATCGGGCGCAGCAGGTCCAGCATCTGCACGATGCCTTTCGGGCGCAGGTCGAAGTGCTCGCGCACGAGTTGCTCGATCTTTTCATCGCTGACCTTGCCGGTGCCGAAAGTGGTCACCATCACCGACGTCGGTTGCGCAATGCCGATCGCGTACGAGATCTGGATCTGGCATTTTTCGGCGAGACCCGCCGCGACGATATTCTTCGCGACATAACGGCCGGCATACGCTGCCGAGCGGTCGACCTTGGACGGGTCCTTGCCCGAGAACGCACCGCCGCCGTGCGGTGCCGCGCCGCCGTAGGTGTCGACGATGATCTTGCGGCCGGTCAGGCCGCAGTCGCCCTGCGGGCCACCGATCACGAAGCGACCGGTCGGGTTCACCAGGTAACGGGTATTTTTCAGCCACTCGGCCGGCACTACCGGCTTGATGATCTGCTCGATCGCGGCTTCCTCGATCTGTTTGTGTTCCATCTCCGGCGCATGCTGGGTCGACAGCACGATGGTGTCGATCGCGACCGGCTTGCCGTTCACGTACTTCAGCGTGACCTGCGACTTCGCATCCGGACGCAGCCAGGGCAGGCGGCCATCCTTGCGCAGTTGCGACTGGCGCTCGACGATGCGGTGCGAGTAGTAGATCGCGGCCGGCATCAGTTCCGGGGTTTCGTTGCAGGCGTAGCCGAACATCAGGCCCTGGTCGCCAGCGCCCTGATCGAGGTCGATGCCCTTGCCTTCATCAACACCCTGCGCGATGTCGGGCGACTGCTTGTCATAGCAGACCATGACTGCGCAGCCCTTGTAATCGATGCCGAAGTCGGTGTTGTCGTAGCCGATGCCCTTGAGCGTATCGCGTGCGACCTTGATGTAGTCCACGTTAGCCGTCGTCGTGATTTCACCGGCCAGTACCACAAGGCCGGTGTTGCACAAGGTTTCGGCAGCGACGCGCGCACGCGGATCCTGCGCAAGGATCGCGTCAAGGATGGCGTCGGAGATCTGGTCGGCGACTTTGTCCGGATGACCTTCGGACACCGACTCGGACGTGAACAGGTATTCGTTTGACATGCAAGCTCCCCTGAAAAAAATGATTGACATGCTGTCGCGGTCAACCCAGTGAGCCTGCGACGCTTTAGCGAAATTTGTAGACCGCCTCGCAAGTTGTCTGATTAACTCGGCGGTGTTTGCTCGTGCTATTTTACGCAACTTGCTTCAATTCAGCAAAATTCCTGCCCTTCTCCCCGATCTCGCTCCCTTTTCACGTTGATGCTGCTGCGCCTGTTCCATGTTCTGTCGGTGTTCCCGCTGCCCTTGCTGCACAAGCTCGGCGCTGCGGCGGGTTGGCTGGTGTATGCGCTGTCGCCGACCTATCGGCGCCGCCTGAAAGAGAACCTGCAGCGCGCCGGCTACCCGCAAGTGCTGCCGCAAGCGATCGTCGAGGCTGGCAAGAATGTGCTGGAGCTGCCTTTCATCTGGTGCGCGCCGCCGCAGCGTGTGCTGCAGACCGCGACGCTGCATGACTGGGAGGTCGCGCAGGAGGCACTGGACGCCGGGCGCGGCGTGATCTTCCTGACGCCCCACCTCGGCTGTTTCGAGATCATTGCGCAGGCGATCGCGAGCCGCGAGCCGCTGACCGCGCTGTACCGGCCGCCGAAGCAGGCGGCACTGCGGCCGCTGCTGGAGGAGGCGCGCGCACGTGACGGGCTGTCGCTGGCGCCGGCCAATCTCGCGGGTGTGCGTACACTGATCAAGACCTTGCGCAGCGGCGGCGCCATCGGACTGCTGCCGGACCAGGTGCCGCAATTCGGCGAAGGCGTATGGACCCCGTTCTTCGGTCGCCCGGCGTACACGATGACGCTGCCGGCAAAGCTGCACCAGATGAGCGGCGCGCCGTTGGTGCTGTCGTATGCGGAGCGCCTGCCGGACGGTCAGGGCTATGCGGTGCATTTCGTGCGCTTCGATCGCACGCTCGAAGGCAGTCCGGAACAGCAGGCGCGCGCAATCAATGCCGCGATGGAGTCGCTGGTCGCGCGCTGCCCGGCGCAATACTTCTGGAGCTACAACCGCTACAAGGGCACGCCGCCGGCGTCCTCCGCATCGGCATCAACATCGGAGGCAGCATGAGGGCATTGCTGGGCTTGATGTGGTTGCTGCACTGGCTGCCGCTGCCGGTGCTGGGCCGCATCGGCAAAGGCGTCGGCACGCTGCTGTTCTGGTGGATGCGTAGTCGTCGTCGTATCGCGTTGCGCAACCTTGCGCTGTGCCTGCCCGAACTGGATGAAGACGCGCGCCGCCGTATCGCGCTCGAACATTTTCAGGGCTATGCGCGCAGCGTGCTGGAACGCGCGATCCTGTGGTGGGCGCCGGAGGCGCGGCTGCGCAAGTTGATACAGGTGGACCCGGTCGTGCCGACTGCACTGGCAGCCGAGAAGCCGACCATCTTCCTGTGCCCGCATTTTGTGTGCCTTGAAGTCGCCGGCGTCGCGATCACGATGGACGGACCAGCCTGCTCCATCTATTCACGCCAGCGCAACAAGGTGTTCGACGAGGCACTGCGCAAGGGCCGGCTGCGGTTCACGCCGGACGAACGCAACCTGATGGCGCGCGATGCGGGCATCAAGCCCATCATCCGTGCGATGCGTGGTGGCCGGCCATTCCTGATGCTGCCGGACATGGACTTCGGCGCGCGCGAATCCATCTTCGTGCCTTTCTTCGGTGTGCCGGCTGCAACACTGACAGCGCCGGCGCGGCTGGTGATGGCGACTGAGGGCCAGGTGATACCGGTCGTCACCCGCTTCCTGCCCGGTTATCAGGGCTGGCGTGTCACGTTTTACCCGCCGTGGAACGACTACCCCGGCGAGGATATCGAGGCTGCGACGCGCCGCATGAATGCCTTCATCGAGGAGCGCGTGCGCGAGGCACCGGCTGAGTACTTCTGGTCGCACAAGCGCTTCAAGACCCGCCCGGATGGCCTGCCCTCCGTGTACGATTGAGACCTGACATTACCTGATACAAGCCCCCGATACCGCATGAAACTGAAGTTCACGAAAATGCATGGCGCCGGCAATGATTTCATTGTCATCGATGCGATCAACCAGCAAGTCAATCTCTCTGCCGATCAATGGCAGAAGCTGGCAGACCGCCGCTTCGGCATCGGCGCCGACCAGATCCTGGTGGTCGAAAAGCCGAGCGGGCAGGGCATTGATTTCCGCTACCGTATTTTCAATGCGGATGGCGGCGAAGTTGAACAGTGCGGCAATGGCGCGCGCGCGTTCGTGAAGTTCGTGGTTGACAAGGGACTGACCGAGCAGCGCCAGATCCGCGTCGAAACGATGTCGGGCGTGATCGCACCGCAGCTCGAAGATGACGGTCGCATCACGGTCGACATGGGCGCGCCGGTGTTCGACATCGCGCGCGTACCTTTTGATGGCAAGGACCTGCAAGCGCGCAGCGTTGGCAGTACTGCACTGTGGCCGCTGGAAATCCATGGCAAGACAGTGGAATGCGCGATGGTCTCGATGGGCAACCCGCATGCGGTGCAAATCGTCGCCGATGTCGACACGGCGCCGGTCGGTACCGATGGCCCGGCGATCGAGCATCATCCGCGTTTCCCTAAGCGAGTGAACGCGGGTTTCATGCAGATCGTCGATCGCCACCATATCCGCTTGCGCGTGTTCGAGCGCGGTTCCGGTGAAACGCTGGCCTGTGGCACCGGTGCGTGCGCAGCGGTGGTCGCCGGTATTGCGCAAGGCTTGCTGGATTCACCGGTAGCCGTGGCCACGCGCGGCGGCGACTTGTCGATCGCGTGGGAAGGCGGAGACGCTCCGGTGATGCTGACCGGCCCGGCCGTCAGCGTGTTCGAAGGCAGCGTCGAGATCTGATCCGTGTTGCGCTAACGTGTTGCGCTAGCGCGCCGCGCGTATCTGCCGGCTGCGCGCCGGCGCCGCGGGCTGCTGCGTCATCAGATGCCGAAAGCGATACAGCCGCTGCCGGTAATTCCCCTCAGGTCCGTGCTCGCCCTTGCCGTCGACCACATCGAACATGCGCGCTGCGCGATCGAGCGCCTGACGCTGGTCGCCGCTGAGGATCTGGATCAGCCGCCGCCGGCTGCGCGGATGCGTCGCACGGATATCGACTTCAAGGCAATGCCCGTGATCGGCCACATCGACATCGATCAGCAAGGCCTCGGCGCGTGTCAGCCCGAACCAGTACCCGAGCTCGATGCGCGCTGACAGGAAGGGATATTGATTGATGATCTCGCGGTTGAAGTTCGCGCGCGCCTGATACGCCCAGTCCGCCTTGCGCACCGGCGGCGCGATCTTGTCGAGCAAGGTGCGCGCTTCCTTGTTGCCCTGGCCGGCCGCCTTTTGCAGCCAGTACACCGCGCGGATATCCGAGCGCGGATCGACGCGGCGCGCACGCCAGGCGACCAGCCCCAGCTCCAG
>JACCDV010853195.1_pt1 | contig 16812 bp, 14 predicted proteins | sample 7446131 | NCBI WGS metagenome assembly JACCDV01 (sample SAMN15323448, study PRJNA562643) | freshwater metagenome | isolation source: river surface water | place: USA:Blue River Watershed | collected 2017-08-17 | reverse complement strand
GTTAGACAATGATTTGATCCGTCTTAACCAAAAGGTCAATACAGTACTACACCTACGTGGTAAAATTATCGAATCTGAACGTGTATTGGAAGCACAAAAAGTTGAACGCGAAGCAGATCGCAAATTTAGAGAAGCAACCGAAGAAGATAAAGAAGCCTCTAGCGGTAACGGCTAACTACTTGTATGTTAATATTAATATACACACTGGTAATGACGCACATTACCATAGCTTGCGTTACACTATATCTTCACCGTAGTCAATCACACTTATCCGTTAAATTTCACCCAGTAGTGGCTCACTTAATGCGTTTTTGGTTGTGGCTTACAACCGGAATGGTCACACGACAATGGGTAGCCATACATCGCAAACACCACGTATACAGTGATCGAACAGGTGATCCACATTCACCACACGTTTACGGACTATGGCGTGTGCTTTTTGGTGGCGCATTTTTATATCATGCGGCCAGCAAAGATTCGGACATGGTAGTGCAATACAGCAAAGGCACACCCGACGACTGGATTGAAAACAACTTATATACACCGCACTCGCGAATGGGCATTGCAATAATGCTGGCCATTGACTTGGCACTGTTCGGTGCTTGGGGATTTCTTGTTTGGGGTATACAAATGATTTGGATTCCCTTTTGGGCCGCAGGTGTAATCAATGGACTGGCACATTGGGTTGGATATCGCAACGGAGAAACTCGTGATCATTCACGTAACTTAGGCAACGTTGGATTTATAATCGGCGGCGAAGAGTTGCACGGAAACCATCATTTAAATCCAGGCAGTCCAAAGTTAAGTTTAAAGTGGTATGAGTTTGACATTGGTTGGTTCTACATCAAAACACTTTCTTTGTTTAAATTAGCAACCGTCAGATCTTAATTAAGGCTGTTACACAGCATTCGTGCAACAATAAGTAGTAGCATGGATGCTGTTTTCTTATCTTCAATTGTTGCAAAAAATCTCTTAAACGTAATGAGGCCCCTTGGCCCTTATCAAATTGCCTGGTACCTTCGTAAACACGGATATTCTGTACAAGTGCTAGACTTCTTATATCGCTTGCCAGTTGAAGATATTATGAAGTTGATTGATCGCTTTGTTACTAGTGAAACTAAAGTAATCGGCCTAGGTATGATGATTAACATGGACGGTGCTGCCGCTGGTTCAATTATCAAGAAGTTTGAAACAGTGATGCAACTTTGCCGTAAGCGGTATCCTTGGACAAAGTTAATTGTAGGCGGCCCAAGCGCACCTGCTTGGAGCAGACTGTGGCGTAATGGCACAATGTTTGATTATGTATTCACTGGGCACACAGAAGATCAAACACTGGCACTGATGAATTATCTTTGCAAGAACGATCCGCATCCGCGATTTGACATTGTCGACGGCAACAAGTTAATTCGAGAATCGTTTATTATGCCACAAGGGCAGTTATTCAACATCGAAGAAGACGATCACTTATGGCATGAAAGCGATTGCATTCAGCCAGGGGAAAGTTTGCCGCTTGAACTTGGCCGCGGTTGTATCTTTAAGTGCAAGTTCTGCCGCTACCCTTACATTGGCAAACATAAAAACGACTTTAGTCGACGAATGGAATGTATCCGCCAAGAGCTTGTAGACAACTATAACAAGTGGGGTGTTACTCACTACTACATGCTCGACGACACGTTTAATGCTGATCAGGAGAGGTTACGTGCTTTCCATGCCATGACGCAGACATTGCCTTTCAAAATACACTATGCAACATATATTCGCATAGACTTGTTACATGCACATCCTGACAGTCAATATATGCTACCAGAGTCCGGATTGCGTGGATGTTTCTTTGGTATCGAAAGCTTTAACAAAGAAGCTGCCGAACTAGTAGGCAAGTCGTGGAGTGTAAAGGCCAAGGAATGGATCCCTACACTTCACAATGATATATGGAAGAAGTCTGTTAACTTCCAGCTAGGATTTATTGCAGGTATCCCACCTGACACACTTGACACACTAAAAGAAACCAATCAGTGGTGTATAGAAAACGACATTCCAAGTTGGACATGGGCAGGTCTGACTATCAACCGCGATGCACATGATCAATACAAAAGCGACTTTGACCTTAATGCTGAACAGTTTGGCTTTGAGTGGATTAACTACGAAGGCAAGCCAATGTGGAAGACACAGTATGCTACTGCTAAAATAGCCAAAGAGTGGGAAAACATTTTAGTTGAAGAAGCAAAGCCTTATCAAAAGCTTGCGTGTTGGTATCTATTTGAATTGCCAAACTTTGGCTATACAATTGACAGCTTTATGCACAAGCGTCAAACAGAAATGCCTTGGAAAGAAGTAAACGGCAAAAGAACAAAATGGCTAGAACAATACTTGAACAGCGTTCGCAGTTTGCCTAGCCCTAAGTCACAAGCCGTTTAACCGTGCTTGTAAAGATGTGCGTCTTTTTCAATGATTGCTTGCACATCGTCCCATAATTTAATACGTGCTCTTAGTGCAGAAATAGCCGCTTGCTCAGCTTCGTGAATATGCACAGGATCATGTTCGCATAGGTCTTCGACCATTGCAACAGCAGCCGGACCATGCTCGTCTCCGTCTAGTTCAATGTGTCTATCTAAGTAATAGAAAAACTTTGGACAGTCTTGACGAGTTAAGTCTAGTTGAGAGCTTAGTCGTGTAAACATTCTAGGAATGATGTCTTCGCGACCAAAACAGAACGCCGCGGCAATGATATGTGGTTCGGCAGTTTCAATAAAGCCAAATGTTTTCTTCATAAACTCGGCAGCAGGTGCAGGAACTACACAGTTTTCAATTGCATGATGGAAGCCACCTGCTTCTACAACTTCTACCCATTCTTCGATTAAGTTAGCATCTGCACCCAACTCTAACATTGCTTGGCAATATAAGTCATGGTGACTAATAGTACCATTGCCATCTAAGTCTTGGTCTGTTTCTTCTGCTAAAACAATCTGGTTAATCAATCGTGCAGTACCGCTACGAATTCCTCTTGTTGGCACCCAGCAAGTAGTACTTGGGCAAACATAGTGCTGTAAGCTCTTAATAAGACTCATGAAGTCCCATACTGCAAAGACATGGTTTTCCATAAAAATATGGATTCCGTTTAAGTCTTTGATAATGTTGTTATTAAGCAATGGATGTTCTTCAAGTTCTTTTTGAAGTGCTTTAATTCGTCCTAGTGGTAGTTTCATAACAATATTTACCTTGATACGTTATTGTTGGTCTCCAACAAATGAAAATTACGTTCAATGTGTTCCCATACACCAACAGGGTTACCATCACTGAATACCAATTGGCAACTGACGGTAATTCTCAGCCCTGGCCCTTGTTTAACGTTATGTGGAATATTTGTTCTAAGTATAGCACTGGGCACTGCTGATTCTACAGAATAATCTGGTAAAGGTATATCTGACCATTGTAACTTTCCAGTACGCAAATCTTCTGCACAGTCGGCAGTAACATTTACACGAGCTTGACTGTACTCGCTTGCTTTATATTCGCTCATGGTCATTGGCATATTGTCCCACCAATTGATCGTACCCGGTGCTTCTGCAAGCTCATAGTAGCTCAATCTTGCTTCGAGCATGGTAGGCTTGTTTTTGTAGTAAACACCATCGGCATGTATTGCCCAACTGTTTGTATCCTTGTCACTGGCAAATAATGTAACTGCCCGTGTGCGTAATCCTAACTGTTTTACAAACTCGTTTGTTTGAGCAATAGTTTTAGGAAATAAATCCGTTACAGTACCTACATTGGCAAGCCCGTGATTGCTACCTTTAAACTTTGCTTCAAGGTCAGGCAAGGCAGAAGCTAAAAATTCTGCCTTTTCTGTTGGATCAATTGCAAGTTCTACTGGATAAAAATAGCCCATTACTTACTTGTGGCACGATAGGTTCCATCCCAGTTTGCTGGCAGGCCTTCGTTCATACGTTCAAGCATTGCTTCGTAATACTTTTTCAATTCATTGTCTAATGCAATCAACTTTTCACATTGCTTAATAGCACGTGTCCAATCTCCGCGATAGTATGCTTGCAAGTATGTGTCGTGTAGCGTAGGATTAGTTTCACCTAGTGTGTAGATCTTAACGCCAATTGTTTTACCTTTAACAGCAATACAATCTAACTCGACTACCTTATATTCGTCTTTGACAAGTTCTGCTGTGCGTTGTCCTAAAACAATCTTGACACCATACGGCTTAGACTGGCCCTCGAGTCTTGCCGCCAAATTAACACCGTCGCCAAGACAAGTATAGTCAAACCGTTGATCACTGCCCATATTGCCCACCACAACGGCGGCAGTATTAATCCCCAGACCCATTCCAAACTCTGGAATACCTTCTGCTTTAATTTCTCGATTAAACTCATCCAAACTCTCCATCATCTCCAGTGCAGTCTTGACAGCCATGTGTGCATGTCGTGCTTCGTCAACTGGAGCATTCCAGAATGCCATTTGTGCATCGCCAATGTACTTGTCAAGTGTGCCGTTATTGTCAATGATCTTACGTGTCATTGCAGTCATGTAACGGTTCATGATCTTAGTAAGACCTTGTACATCCTTGCCATAATGTTCTGAGATAGTAGTAAAGCCACGAACGTCTGTAAACATAATTGATAGTTCACGTTCGTCACCGCCTAGTTGTAACATTTCTGGATTCTTTTGTAGTTTGGCAACCAATGCTGGACTTAGGTAAGTGCCAAACTGCTTTTTAATTTGTTGCTTCTGTTTGAACTCTTGTACAAATCTTGCAAACAGTGCGTGACCATATAGCGCAACAGTAGCAAAGGACAAGAAGTAAATGTCCCATAGTTGACTGTAATTACTCCAGGCAAATAAACTGCCTTTGATAACAGCACCAAGTGTTACCACCAATACAACACCTGCGGCCCAAATTGGCACACGTGGCATTGCAAAAAACACAACGGCTGTGATTAAAATAATAAACAGTAGTTCAATGCTTTCGGCATAAGCTGGTCGTATTGGACTGCTACCTTCTAACAATGTTTGAACGGCAGTTGCTTGTATGTTGTGTGCCCAAGCTTCGCCTCGTGGTGTAGCAATGATACCGCCCAAGCCTTCTACTGCTAGGCCTAAAATAACAACTTTGTCTTTGAGGTCTACGTCTTTCTTACCAAGGTCAGACAATTCATAACGCTTGAACTCTTTGTCCCAACGTAGCCATACACGAGCATGAGCATCAGTTTCAACAACCGGCTGACCAGTAATACGTACCTTTTCTATGCCAGCTTCGCTCATTTTCATTTGATAGCTTTTTTCGCCAATGGCAACACGAAGTGCTTCTACTGGCAGTGCTGGGTATAGTTGTCCATTTACGTTAATGACCAGTGGCATACGACGAACAACGCCGTCTACTTCGGGCGCAGTAACACTAGTACCAACACCGGCGGCACCTGAGGCCAATTCACTGCGAGGACTTAGTGCGCCTGGCCAAGTAAACAACCAAGGTTCTGGATCTCCACCGATAACAGCAACACCGCGGCGAACAGCGTCTGGCTTTTTATTTTGTGTAGTGGGAGTTTGTGCAATAACCGAAGGAGTACGAGCTAGTGCTTTGGCAAGATCTGCATCACCGCCTAGTCTGTCTTTTTCGCTCATGATGATAGGAACTACTACAGCGGCCGCTCCTAACTCGTTAATGCGATTGATTGCGTGTGCAAGTTCTCGACGATCCCACGGCCATTGACCAAGGCGTTCCATACTTGGTTCCCCAATGTCAACAATAACAACTTCTTGCGATTGTGTGACACTGTCGCTAGCAAGTAGTGCGTCAAAGCCTTTTAATTGTATACTTTCAACCACAGCTGGGTTGTGAATTTTAAGACCAATTAGTAATGCGGCAGTGATTACTATCCATGCTACACTCCATGGCCCGGGTATGTGTTTTAGTATTTTCATTGTTCCAGTATAGCACGGATAACGGTAAAAGTCAATTTACGGCCCAATGCCCTTTGGGATATTTATTGACCCTGCTGTACTGAAATTGCCGCACAGCCGCCAGCAGTAGTGCAGTTGTGTTGTATGGAATAGAATTGCTGTGTTGATCCGCTTTGTGTTAGCGTTAAACCGGTTGTATTACCACTGAGAGATATGTTGGCCATATGTCCTGCTGAGCCTTGTTGTGTAAGATTTACACTCTTGTTTCCGCCTGTTAAATTAATTTCGGCATAATGGCTACCCGAATCTTTTTGTAATACAGTTAAAGAATTGCTACTGTTGTTTACTGTAGCAAAAATGCCTTTGCCACCACCTGTGCTTTGCTGTGTCAAGTTTACTGTATTTGAATTGCCTGTTACAGACAAATCAACATAATTGGCAAAGGTACTTGAGTTACCACTTTGGGTGATAGAAATATTGTTCGAACTACCATTTCCGTAGTAGTTTACGTAATTGTTTCTGGTACCAGATTGCACAACAGAGATTGTATTTTGATTACCAATTTGTTCGATGAACACTTTGCTATCAGCAGTAGTACGATTTGTAAATGACTGTACCATTGCTGAATTGGTTGCACTGGCACTAAAAGGTGATGAACTGCCGCCACAGCACAAGGTGTTTGCAGATGCAGTTACAGGGTCAACAATAGTAGTGCTACTTGCTGTTGATGTTGTTGTGCTGTTGGCATCATAGTAATATGTAATTTCAGCGATTTGCATACTGTCGCAGTTTAGGCCGCAGCCATCGCCTGCTTTGGTAGTAGGAAACAACATAAAGTAATAAGCATAAGCAGTTGTATTGCCCACATTGACTACGGGACTTGTCCAATAACGAGACTCACTTAAACTTAAAGAATCTTGTTTGATCAGTGTCCATGTTGAGCCATCGTTACTACCATATAGTTTGTAACTTGTAGGATCGCGTCCGCTAAAGTCGTTGGCTGTTGTAACAGTAAATCCTGTGACAGCACGACCCGTATTCAACTGCACAGTAACACCGGCGTTTTTCTTATCGAAGTTTAAGTATTTTGTACCAACGTTGTTGTCAAATGCGTTGTTAGGACCTTCGCCTGCTGGACTATTATTAGTAGTAGGGATAGCACGAGTAATTCTCACCGCCGCATTGTTCATATAAATGGCAGTCGGTGCTGGCGGAGGTGGACCAGCTGTCTGTCCTGCGGCCAATGGTGTTGAACTTGGTGGAACATACGCCTGTAGCTGTGTATTTGTTGGATAATCTTGTGTTACTGCCCAAGATCCACTTTGTCCTAGACTGTAGCCTTGTCCAGTGGTAATTAGTGTTCCCCACATACCGTTACCGTTGTAGAAGATAGCACCATTGGCCAACGCTCTAAAAGATCCGGTGTTGTTGATAATTTTAAAAACACTGCCATCGCTGTTGAATACTGCCATACCGTAGGTACCGGGATTGGTAGTGCTGTTAAAGAAACCAATGTATCTGCCGTTTGATCCTGCTTCTGCTGTCTGAGCCGCAGTCCATCGTGCCGCACTAGTTGTTTGTGTAGCATAGTTTACAGACGCATAGATATAATTAAATCCACTGGCATATAGGGTGCCGCCCGACACATACCATTGCACGTCAAATATTTGTGCTGTGCTAAGTTTCAAGTCTGTAATAGCGGCAAACGCATTAGAACAGAACAACATTAATACAAGTATTAAACGTTTCATCTTCTTTTTAACACTCCGATGTTTTGCTTGATGTAAACCATGTTACCACCAGGACTACCGTCACCGATAATTTCTGACGCCGATTGATCGTTATGTACGATGGTAACAAATGTGTTTGATGAATAACCTTGCGTCTTTACTTCTGCGTAGTGATCTTCATTGACTCTAAAAGCAACGCCTTTACCTTTGCTTTGTATTTCTGCAGACTCAGGCTTTTCCCAGATAACGCAAATACTTGTGGATGGGTTGCAACCAGACGAACCAGCAGCCTCCATCATTGCAAGTACTCTGGCACGTTCAATTTCTTCGTTGGTCTCTTTTACTCTTTGAGCAATTCGTCTCTGTGCTTCAAGTTCAAGTTCTTCAAGCTCTTTGTCTTGTTTAGTCTTGGCATGTTCTTTTACAGCCTGCTGAACTTCTGCTGGTTTAACAATAATTAAGTTGTTGCTAATTTTGCTTTCAACGGTGTTTACCACAGTCGGTCTTGTTGGTAATTGAGTTGCGCTCATTACATAAGTGGCTTCAAATGCTTTATCAAGAACAACCTTACCTGCTTGTGTTTCAACTTCAATTTGTCCAACGCGGCACATGTTTTCTTCTAGTTCGTATTTCTTTTGTTCATTTTCTGTTTTACAACTTGGTAAAAGAATCACCAAGCTTTGACCTGCTTCGTCAACAGTCATAGAGAAGTCAGTACCACGCACAGCAATATTTGCTGTTGGTGTCTTAACTGCTACTTGTTGTGGATTTGTTTTTGCAATCTGTCCTGATGCATATCGAACTGTTCCCATACCTACTTTTATAGCTAATTTTCCAGCATCGCTTTTCTTGGGATCAAACACAAACTCGTCAATTAACAGTTTACTGTTTTCTGTTACTTTTACTTTTGTGTCGTCTTGGAATGTTATGTTACTGATACATGAACCAGTTTGATATACGTCCATTGATTCAATGGCGGCACCTTTACTACCATTTATTTTTGATTTGCCTCGAGTAATTTCGCAGGCTGTGCCTTTTGTTTCTGACACTGTGCCAATACCGGCCCATGCGGTTGTTAAAGTCAAACAGCATATGACCAGTACGGCAAGTTTCATACTTTTATCTCGCTACGGCTGTAGCTGGGTTTACAATAGCACTTGAACTACTTCTTACAGTAATTGTATTGTGGCTTCCTGTTACCTTAAAATCAAAAGTAGTGTCATTTGTACCTTGTTGTTGAGTAGTAATGCTGTTGAAATCACCAGCAATAACTTGCTTCAAGTAATGACCATTTGCGCCAGCGGCATCAATTTGTTGAATGTTCAATACGTTGCTTGAACCAACAATGCTGATATCGCTTTCGCCGTTTGTACTTTTCAATTCTTTAGTAATTTGGTTGCTGTTACCAGAGATTACAGTAGTACTTGTAATGTCATTGCCAACAATATTTTGAATAATCATATTGCTGTTGCCAGTAACAGTTTCTGTAACAGTTGTACGTAATGTATTTGTGTTAGTATCGCCCATTGTTAGTTTTGTTTGATTACCGTCACCTGTTACGTTACTTGTGTATACGTTGTTGTTGCCCTTGATATTGTATTGGGCACTATTGCTGTCGCCGTTCTGAGTCATTGCAATAGTATTTGATCCACCAGTGATAGTAGCATAGTTACTGGCACTTGGGGCCGCTGGTGTTAGTGTTGTAATGCCAGTGTTAGCCACAGCAACAGTGTGTGTGACTCCACCAACGTTGTTTGTTCCGCCTACTTGTTCAATGGTTACAGTGTTGCTGTTACCAACTTGTTCAATGTAAACTTTGTTTGGTCCAGTAGATGCACTTTGAGCAAATACTGATGTAGATACGTGCATCAACCCAGCAAGTAACATGCTTGCAAATAGCTTGTGCTGTTTCATATTATCCCACAGCCCAGTTACCTAGACTGCACTCCCTGAGTCGTTATTTTATATCTGACTCTTTTATTTCAGGCTTCTTGCCTTCTTTAAATGCCCAGTGCCCTTTACGAGCACCTTCTCGTATAGTATCAACTACAGCGGCTTGTATTGCTAACGCCGTTGCTCTGTTGATACTTTCATTGATACTGCCGCCCGTTTCTGCTTCAACTGCTCTAGTACCACTGTCGACAAATTTCATAACTCCAAATTTGTCCATATAACTTAAAACTGTTTTTGTAACTGTAACACTGGTCAATACTTCACCTGTGCTAACACTTACTGCTCTTAGATTAACTGTAACAGTATCGCTTTGATACTGTGTGCTAGTACCGATGCCTAATAAACGAACACCGCTACCACCTGTTAGTGTGTTACTGTCGTAACCAACTATACCACCTTCTAATATCATTCCTGCAAACACCATTGGTGGCAATGGTTTTGCATCTTTGCCCTGATACTGTTCACGCATCTGACGAATCATCTGACGCTCTTTGATCAAGTTCTCTAAACCAACTCGTTCTAAAACAATGAACCACTTGGCGTCACCTACATCTTGTAATGCTTTAACAAGATATGCATCTGCGCCTTGTGTCACTGCACTAGATAAACTGGCAATGTTTGGTAAAGATTTTCTTTGACCTGTTAAATCACGGAAGCCATACACAGCTACAGGAATAGGACCACCAGCTGGTGCTTCTAATTTACTTTGTTCTTTTTGTAAGAATGTACTTTTCTCAACAATGGGATCTTCGAATCGTTCTTCTCCTGCTAGACCTTTAAGTGCAGTGTGTGTTGCACAGCCTGACAGACTTAACATTACTGCTATTGCTAATATACTCTTTTTCATCTGCTAAGTCCTTAGAAGAAGAATGTACCGCTTGGTACTTTCATAACAGTCGTGTTACTTGGATTTGAAATGTTTGTAATGGTAATAATAATTAGGCCAGAGTCTGAACCATCGCCTAGTTTCCAATTTATACTGTTACCACCAAGATCGGGAATAGTACCACAGATAACGCCTGCTGTAGTACAAGTTCTTCCTTCACCAAACATGCTGTCAGTTAACTGTTTTGCTAACTGACTATAAATTCTGCTTTCTAGATTGGCAATAAAACGTGCTTGCGGTGTGTTGGCCGCATCTCGTTCAGCTTGTGCTTTTAGTGCATCAGCTGCCGCTTTATTTTTGTCTTTTTGTTGATCTTCTAACTGTTTGATAGTTAGAACATGTGAACTAAAACCAATGCCCGAAAAGGCAGGGCTATTGAAGTTATGCTGGAGTTCTGCGGCACTAGCTTGTGCTACGCAGAAAAGCATACTGATGATTGTAAGATTTAATTTTTTCATAAGCTAGTGTTGGACCCAATATCCAACCTAGCTATTTAAAATGGTTGTACTAAAACAAAAAAGGCTCACTTAACTGTTTAAGTGAGTGTATTACTTTAGTGCTCGAACGCCTTTGGTTTTTGCCACTGGTGCTGTGGTACCAGGTGTTGCCTTGGCCACCTTAGCGGCCTTCTTAGCATCAATTGCGGCCTTCTTTGCGGCGGCAGCGGCCGCATTTGCACCAAATGTTGTATCAACAATATCCATTTGTGGATAAGGTAAACGTACATCTTTTGTGGCTGTGATGTATGCACCTTTCATTTGCAAACGTAGTGAACTGGCAGTTAATTCTTCAGCATCTTTGAAGAACACTGTTGTGATAGGATCGGTTGTTAGGTTAATATAAAGCACACCTTCGTCGTCCTTCATGCTCATATAATAGTTGAAACTTGATTTGGCGTACTCGGCTTTAGTCTGATTTTGATTGCCAGACTTGATAGCAGCCATTAATTCTGACACATCTTTATTACCAAAGATAAGCTTAATAACATTTTCAACTAATTTAAAATATTGTGTTTTGTCTTTACCTTGTAACTGTTGACCAAAGTCAACTGCAAGGTTTAAACCTAAACCGCTTGCTGGCAAGTCTTGACCACGTTCAGTTACAAAGTCGTTTAGTGCGTTAGCGGCAGCTTCAAAACCTTTGCCTGGACGTACTTCTTGGTCTGTAAATCGGCCAGCACCACCTTCAGTTGTTTTGGCTTCAATTTTGCGACCATTAATTAGCAAGTCGCCTTTTTCTGGCTTGCTAATGCTTTTGCTCATTACGCTTAGACCAAACTCGCCTTTACCTTGCCCTAATGCAGTAATACGCATCAAGTCATTTGCAATTTCTTTAATAGCAGGGTTCTTATTATAGTTTGTAATAATGTCAGCAAAGTTCTTTTTACCTTTGCCTAGTAACACATTTCTCTTAATAAGCTTATCACTGCGCCATAAGTTGAATAACTCGTCGCGTTGATCCGGAGTCATATCAATACTTAAAATATAACGTGCCAATAGCTTTTGTGCGGCAGTAACGCTTTCGTCGTCAATACTTTCTAGCTCGCCGTTGATAATACCCATTTTGCCGCCCGCGTTTACGTTCTTTAGTAAGTCTTCGATTTCACGTAAAGCTTTTGCAGTCGCATCATCATCTGGCAAACTTTTAATTTTGCCAGCAATAACGGCTTTCATTGCGGCCAATTCATCTGGCGCAATCTTTGGAGCTTCTGTAAGAATGTGTCTAAGTAACATTTAAATTTCAATACCTTCTCTGCCGAGCGTTTCACGTGCATCCGCTAAAATAGCTTCGCGGTCTGGGTTTCCGTCTAGCGCATTAATTACCGCTTCTACACTAGTTATGCTTGCTCTGTCTTTGCCGTTGCCTAAAAGCATTTCAGCAATTTCGTCTGGGTTAGTAGAAACAACTTCATTGGTTGTTCTACTGATTAATCCTTGTGTAGGGCTCCACTTAAATCCGTGGTGCTTTGCCACCGCACTTAATACAACGTGCTTATGTGCATCTTTGTATTTGCTGTGTGGATCAGCTGCCATGCTAAACTTAGCGAAATCTAAATTAGGTATAAACATAAAGTCTACCTGTACAAAGCCTCTGTCCTGGGCTCCGCCAATTGGTGCTCTAAAATGTACACTTACCCCTGATTTTTTAATAGTAGTACGTGGATCAGCATTGTTTTGAGCACACCATGCGCTAAGTTTAGCAACCAAGTCATCCTTAGTTACACCTTCTGGCATACCGATATCTAAGTCGCCTGAAGTTGGTTTCTTGCCAGTTGTACCAAGCATGTGTGGCACCAATTCAAGTCCTGTGATTTTTTCAAGGAATCGAACAGTTGGCTCCACATCAGCTTGATTAATGCGTTGCGTGAGAATTTCGCCTTCTTTACTTTTGAAGACATTACCACCTTCTACAATAGGTATACGAAATGACGTAAGCTCACGCAAATACATTATTACTTGGCTTTCTTGGCACGTGGCTTCTTGGCAGTTGCTTTTGCGGCAGCTGGCTTTTTAGCACGTGGCTTCTTAGCTGGAGCTTCTGCAGGAACTTCAACAACACCAGCACCTTCAACAGGGAATGTTGCTACTACAGGCGCATCAGCGACTAATACGACTTCTGTCTTAGTCTCAGCAGGTGTTTCCACTTTGTAAGGGGCTTCTGCTTCAGCTTTAGCTGGTGTACCAAAACCAAAAAGTTTTTTAATAAAAGATAACATTTTATATCCTAAAGATTTTTAAGTCTGGGTCGCCCAAACTTTGCGTAGTATATTTAGTTTTAATGCGTCTACGGCCTGCATCTAATTTAACAGCAATTTTGTTATTTCGTTGCGGTATTTTGCCAGCATTAGTTTGGTTTTCTTGGCTTTTTCAACCGCCGCAGGGGTTTGAGCCTTGTCAAACTTGCTGGAGTTTTCAGCAGTTTCCAATTTCTTAGAATATACACCAGCAACCTTGCGGATCATATCCTTTTTATCGTGTATGCTAATTAGTGATCCATGTCCCAGTAGACCAGATTCATCCATAGCATTGGCAAGAGATTTAATAGAAAGCACAATATCGCTTAGGCGTTGTTCGTCTTTTAAACCACCGTGTGCTTTGAGCCCGCCTGGGAATTCAGTTGGCTTTTCTCCATTGGCTAGATAGTAATACAGTGAGTAAATGTCTTGTGCCCATGTCTCAGGGGTAGTGCTAACTGTACGCAATTCTACATCTTTGCTTTGACGGAAGCTTACAGGTTGATTATTTCTAATCTTAACTTGAATACCTTGACTGCTAAAACTTAGGTTAAGCACTTCTGCTAGAGAGCTTGTTAGGCTTGTACTAATAACACCCTTAACACGATACTCTGGACTTAATGCGCGACTCCAGTTTGCGTGTTCGTGGAATGTGTATAACATATCAACTTGAACAGCACCACTGCTGGTCTTCATAATAATGTTTGTGCCATTTTCAGTTGAGTAGTCTGGGCTTTGTGAACAGTATTCAGTAATTGCTGTTCTGTATTCTGTGATGCGCTGTGCAGAACTTACGCTGGCACGACTGTGAATAAAGCATTCAACGTCTACGTCACCGTACTCACGTTCAGGGTCTTGTTCTAAGTCACGGCGATAATATGTGCCAGAACCCTTTGGCCCACCAATTTTGATTTCAACATCTAACTCTTGTTTTGCTTGCCAAGTGTTAAAGCTAGACTCAAAAGTCTTTAGTGCTTCCATAATTTCAACTACAGTTCTCGGTGTAATAACTGTGTTTTGTGTTGCTGTACTTGCCCAGCCGCCTTCGTTTATGTTCTCCCAAGCCATTGCCTTGCCACCTTTTTGTGTAGGCTTAAATCCGCTTTGCTTATAAAACTTGATTAGCTTGCTTTGGCTTACTTGTCCTTTGTCCCATGGGAATAGTGTTAACCCTACACCATATTCCCTTGCTTGTTGTTGTAGCTCGGCCATTGCACGAGTGCCAACGCCTTGACGTAATGGATATGCGGCAAACCACGCTACTTCTACTGCATTCTTTTTACTAAGGCTAGGCTTTAATTCAAATACGGCAAATTGTTGATCTTCGCCCGAGCCCCATACTATAGCACGTTGTTTGTTGTCCATTGGCCATACAGAATACTTGTCGTACATTGCACTAATAAACTCTTTAACACGATTTGGTTCGTCGAGTGCATGGCCACCTTCCATAATAGCAAGCTCTAAAGAAGTAAATGACTCAGTTCTTGGTGTACCTAAGCCAATCTTACCCGGATACATAGGACCCGACTCTACACGCTCGCCGCCATCAAAATAACTTATTTCAACAGGAAGTTCGTCCCAGTTTAATGCAACCGCTGCCATAATACGATGGTTGCCTTCGTTGATCCATGCACTGCCATCGTACGCTACGTTAATAAATGGAACATACTCTTCGCCGCGATCAGTAAGTGGCAATTTGCCTGTGTCTTTCATTATTCGCATAATGGCAATCAAATCTTCTTTGCGAACATTACTTTGCTCGTTTCGCATGCCGCGAAGTTTTTTAAGTATAGACAGTGGAACACGTACAGGTGGTCTTACATAAGCAGTGGTAGCACCCATATAAGGGTGTCCGTGACGGGTCGGGCTTTTTTCTTTTGCATAGTCAATCTTGTCCTGTAGCCAACCTTCGTTGGGCACATCTATGCTCAGACCTTCTGTAAATGTAGTGCTCATTTTAGTGGAACAACAAATAGCTACCTACAACGTCATTGCGGTTAGCAGAGTTATCGCCGTCACCTGGCATAACAATAACGTTCCACTTTGGCTTATCACCTACTGGAATCTTCATCATTTGATCGTATGTTAAGATACTGTCTTTGTCAATGGCATAACGCTTTGCTAAGTCAGCTTTAAACTGTTCTAAGTTTTCTGGACTTGCAAATTGCATACGACCTTTTGCATCTTTGATTAACTCATTGCCTTTACGTGCAATTAAATCAAAGAACATATCTTTAGGAACTACCTTACTGTGCTTTGTACGCACAATGTCAACTTTCTTTTCTTGGCCACGTTTAGCGCCTTGAGAGAAGTTCATGTTAAAGTTCTTTGGACGTGCGGCATTGGCAACATCGCCCATCTTAGTATAAGCATAGAAACCTACGTCTGGATTTGCTTCTGCTACTGAGTAAGCCATTGCTAGATACTCTGGGCTAAAGAAGTCACCAGCATCGTGCCAACGCACTGTCATCTTTGCATTCTTCTTACCTAGCTTTGCTTTAGCGGCCGCAATTTCTTGGTTCAATTTAGAAGCAAAGCCTTCTGGATCGTTTAACAAGAAGTTAAGCATACGAGCCAAGCCCATGCTAACTGCTTTAAACATAACATAGCTACCCTTCATTGCATAGCAATAAGTTTGGCAAGCACCTGCACCTGGGCAAGTATCTACAATAACAAACTCACCCGTCTTTTCATTCACAGCAAGACCCTTTAGTGCTGGCAAGCCAATGTCAAAGATTGCTTCATCACCTGTTTCGGAGTGTTGCATTTTAGCGTTTTGTCCAAGAATACTTTTTGGACGGACCATAATTGCTTGCTTCAGTGCTTCTGTATCGTATGTCTTACCTTGTTCGTTTTTAACTTCAATGTTACTACCATGAACATAAGGATAGTCAAACTTGTCGCGTTTTGTTTTGCTCTTAGTCTTGCTACGATCTAAGAACGCTTGCATTTCATCATCTGGAACGGCACGATAGTTTGCACCCAACCCAAAGTCTCCGGGCGCTTCAGTTACATTTTGCTGTCTACGTTCAAGTTCAGCTTGCACACGTTTAACCTGAGCACCTTCACCTGGCACTGATTGTTGACCTTGTTTGTCTAAGTATGCTTTGAGTTTGTCAGTACTGACGCCGCTCAAGTCTTGGTGCTTGGGATAACTTTCCTCTACACTTTCTTCTGTTTTCTCTTCTGACTCTTGGTCAACAAACTTGTCCAAGCTCATTACTGTCAGGCCGTGCAGTTTGCCTACACCTGCTACTTCAAAAATATTCATGTCAAATCCTTCGTTTGTATTACCTTGCTTTGCCTGAGTTATTGCTTCAGCAAACGCTTCTGGTATTAATCTTTGCAACATTGAATTCAATTCGCCTTCGATTGTCATAGCGGCATCAAATTCTGATTCTGTGTCATCTAAGTCTTCTAATAACTCAGTAATGTATGACCATAGCTCTGTGTCACGAACTATGTCGGTAATTTCGTTTGATAGTGCATCAAATAGTTGGTCTTCGTCTGATGCCATGTCTGGATCATTACGAAGTATGTTTGTGGCCATTAGTGCAAGGTCGCCGCTTTTTTCATCAAACATGTCTTCAGTAAGTTCCCAAATT
>JACCDV010057446.1_pt1 | contig 16813 bp, 14 predicted proteins | sample 7446131 | NCBI WGS metagenome assembly JACCDV01 (sample SAMN15323448, study PRJNA562643) | freshwater metagenome | isolation source: river surface water | place: USA:Blue River Watershed | collected 2017-08-17 | reverse complement strand
GATCAGGTGGTCGCTGCTGTTTCGGGGTCTTACTCGGGCTCTACCCGTGCCGCTGCCTCGATCTTCCAGCGCGCTCAAGTGCCCTATGTGGTTGCTTACGCCATTCATCCAGACATTACGCTGGCCGGTAACTACATGTTCCGCGTCTCCGCCATGGGTGAAGTTCAAGGCCGCGGTGGCGCCAAGCTTGTCCAGAACCTGGGCAAAAAGCGCGTGGCCCTCATCACCGTGAAGAACGATTTTGGTCAGGCTCTGGCGGCAGGCTTCAAGGAAGCTGCACCCAAGCTCGGTCTGAGCATCATCAGCGAATACGAATACGCGATGCCCGACCGTCAGTTTGGCCCCTTGGTGAGCAAAGTCAAAGCAGACAACCCAGAGGTTATTTACGCGTCGGGCTACTTCTTCAACGCAGGCCCCTTGGTGAGCCAGTTGCGTGCTGCGGGCGTGACGGCGCCGATCATTGGCCAAGAAGGCTATGACTCGGACAAGTTCATCGAGATCGCAGGCCCCGCTTCTGAGGGAACGCTCGTGACCACATCGCTGGATCGTGATTCCGACTCCGCTGCCACCAAGGCTTTCTTGGCTGACTATCGCAAGGCCACCAATGCTGGCGCGGACATGGTTGCAGCGTCGACTTACACCGCTGTGAGCGTATTGGTCGAGGGCTTGAAGAAGACCCGCGGCAAAGGAGGTGAGGAATTGGTCAAGGCGATCGAAGTCGGTCAATATGACACCCCCATTGGCAAGTTGTCATTCAACGACCTGCATGAAGTCAAGAAGGACATCCAGGTACAGGTAGTCAAGGACAAAGCTTTCCGGCGCCACTCTGTGATCTCTGATGCGGCGTTACTGACTCCCCCGAGCAAAGCAAAGTAAGTCGGAATTTCTCATGTTGATGGTCGAACTCGTCGCTCAGGGCCTGGTCCAGGGCAGCATCTACGCGCTTATCGCGCTAGGGCTGACTCTGGTCTATGGACTGCTGCGCATTCTTCACGTGGCCCACGCCGCCTTGTTCACCTTGGGCGCCTATGTTGGCGTGCTGGTGTGCAATGCCACGGGCAGCTTGCTGTTGGGCTTCGTGGCTGCATCAGTGCTGGCAGGGATTACGGGCGTAGCCATGTATCGGCTGGCCTATAAGCCCTTGCTTGGTCAGCCACCTTTCGTTGCCCTGATTGCGTCGATCGGCCTTTTCATTGCCGCCGAGGAGGGTTTTCGGATCGTCTTCGGCGCGCAATCTCTCTCGTTCGTGGCGCCAGCGCTGCAGCAGCAGATTCAGCTGGGCGGAGGTGTTCAATTCAAGCTCGCTGAGATCATGGTCATGGCGTCCACCGCTCTGATCATCGGCGTGCTCGCATGGCTTCAGTCGCACACACGTGTTGGGATTGCATGCCAAGCGACCGTGTCGGATCCGCAAATGGCGCAGTCATTTGGCGTCTCACTCCAGCAGGTGCGCAACATCAACTTTTTAGTTGGCTCGGCACTGGCAGGATTTGCAGGCGTCTGGGTGGCTCTCCTGAATAACCTAGTGGAGCCGACGATGGGAAGTGTGCCTTCCTATAAAGCTCTTGCCATCATCGTTTTGGGCGGACTTGGGTCCGTTCCCGGCACGCTGGCTGCATCGCTGGTTCTAGGGATCGTTGAGTCTTTTGGAACCATTTATCTGGGCCAAGTGATGGATCGCAATGCAATCGCCTTTGCATTCTTGATCGCAGTCTTGATGGTGCGCCCTCAGGGTTTGTTCTCACGCCGGTAAACGTGCCATGAATTACGAGATATCACTAGTTACAACGATGGCGATAAGCGTGATGTTCGCGCTTTCGCTGAACCTGATCACAGGCTTTTGTGGCCAGATCAGCCTCGGTCACGCTGCATTCTTAGGCATTGGTGCATACACAGGTGCACTCCTGGGTAAAGCAGGGATGCCCTTTTTGGCGACGTTGCCAGTGGCCATGCTCATGGCCGGCAGCATAGGCATTTTGGTGGGACTGGCGTCTCTAAGGGTTCGTACAGATTTTCTGGCGATCACCACGATGGGCGTCGGCTTTTTATTCGTGGGCGTTGTTCGCCAGCAGGAGTTCCTTGGCGGAGAACTTGGTGTTTCCTCCATTCCAGACCATGGCTTTGGAAAGCTTGGCTTCATGATCGTGGCTCTGGCCGTATGCGCTGCAATCATTTTGCTGTGTGTCTACATCCGCCTGGCGTGGATGGGCCGCGTCTTTCAAGGCATTGCAGAGGATGAAGACACCATGCGTGTTCTGGGCATTGATGTGCCGCGCTACAAACTGGTGGCGTTTGCTTTGGGTACAGCATTGGCGGGCGTGTCCGGGGTGTTCTATGCATACCACCTTCAGTTCATCGGCCCAGACAGTTTCGGATTCGTCGAGTCGATCACCGTGCTGTCCATGGTCGTGTTTGGGGGGATTGGATCCGTTGCCGGGGTCACGATTACAGCTGCGGTGCTGTCAGCCCTTCCTGCCTGGTGCCAATTCATCGGCGACTACAAGCTGCTGGTATATGGCGGACTGCTGTTTCTAATGATGCGCTTTTCTCCAGGAGGCATGGCGTCCTTGGTCAAACGTTTTGTCGCGACTGTACAAGGCAAGGGAGCACAGCCATGAGCATGTCACCTGCAAAACCATCAGCACTGCTGCAGGTCTCAGAGGTCACTGTTCGATTTGGTGGTCTCACAGCGATTGATAACGTCTCGTTCGACGTGGCTGAGGGCGAGCTGCTTGGCCTGATTGGTCCCAATGGAGCGGGTAAAACGACGATGCTCCGAGCCATTATTGGCGTAGCACGTCCTGCCAGCGGAAGTGTTCGCCTTGATGGTCAAAAACTCGACGGTCTTCCGATACATGCGCGTATTCGCAAGGGACTTTCTCTGTCCCAGCAGTTGGTCCGTCCATTTCGTGAATTGACGGTGATTGAGAACGTGGCACTGGCGGCCGGTAGCGTGAAAACCATCACGCCATGGCGATCCTTGACACGTGTCTCGCGTGAATCAGAACTAGCCAAAGCGCGGCTCATGCTGGAACGCGTGGGTATTTCTGCTCATGCAGATCAGTTCCCGACGACTCAACCGCTGGGTGTACTCAAGCGCCTCGAGATGGCCAGGGCTCTCGCGTTGGAGCCTCGACTGCTACTGCTGGATGAGCCGCTCGCCGGTCTTAATTCAAAAGAGGCTCGATCGCTGGCAGACACCATTGCGCAGATACAAAAACAAGGAACAACAGTGGTTCTCATTGAGCACAACCTTGGCGAGGTCATGCGCATTTGTGAGAGATTGGTTGTTCTGGACAACGGGCGAAAAATTGCTGAGGGCCAACCACTTTTGGTGATGGCAGACCCAGCGGTTCGGGCGGCATATCTTGGTGCAGACACGGTTGCCGAGAGCCAAACCGACAACACATCAGCTGCAGGAGCAGTTCATGCTTGAGCTAAAAAATCTATCTTGTGGCTACGGCGCATTTGAAGCTGTTCACGATCTTTCCCTAGCCTTACGGCCCGGTTCCATCACCGGTCTCTTGGGCGCCAATGGTGCAGGCAAGTCATCGACATTGATGTGTGTTGCCGGGCACGTTTCGCAAAAAAGTGGATCCATGCTGTTTGATGGCGAGGACATTGGAGCGCTAGATCCGATGGAGCGTGTACGGCGCGGGATAGCGATCTCGCCCGAAGGGCGCCGCTTGTTCAAGGACCTTACCGTCGAGGACAACTTGCGCGTCGGCGGCCTCATTCAGGCCGTGACTAACTACAAAGACGATCGTGATCGCGTGATTTCGCTCTTCCCACGTTTGGGTGAGCGGCTCACTTCTTTGGCTGGGAATCTTTCTGGTGGAGAGCAGCAAATGCTGGCCATTGGAAGGGCTTTGATGACACGCCCTCGCCTGATCATGATTGACGAGCTGTCGCTTGGCTTGATGCCTAAGGTGATTGACTTGTGCTACCGCGCGCTTTTGAAGTTGCGCGATGAGGGTATGACCGTTTTGTTGGTGGAGCAGAACACCGAACGCGTGCTGAAGATTGCTGACGATGTTTGCGTCCTGGAGTCAGGGCGCGTGGTCTGGCAAGGCTCAGCGGAGGCCGCCCGCAACGACTCCCAGCTCACTGCAGCCTATTTGGGCATGCATTGAATTTTCATTCTTACTTTCGAGGCTTATATGACTACTCAACGTGACCCCCGTCTGGATCCCACACGCGTCATTCGCGCTCCTCGTGGCAGCACCCTGAATTGCAAAAATTGGGTTGCTGAGGCAGCTTATCGGATGGTGCAGAACAACCTCGATCCCGAGGTGGCCGAGAACCCCCAACACCTGGTCGTTTATGGTGGCATTGGACGCGCCGCCCGTGATTGGGCTTGCTTTGATCAAATTTTGGCATCCCTCAAAGAGCTGAACGACGACGAGTCGCTGCTGATCCAGTCGGGCAAGCCAGTGGGCGTTTTTAAGACCCACTCCAACGCGCCTCGCGTACTCATCGCCAACTCCAACTTGGTGCCGAAATGGGCCAACTGGGAGCATTTCAACGAACTCGACCGCAAAGGTCTGTTCATGTACGGGCAGATGACCGCTGGAAGCTGGATCTATATCGGAACCCAGGGCATTGTCCAGGGCACCTACGAGACTTTTGTGGAGGCAGGACGCCAGCACTTCAACAACGACCTGACCGGCAAGTGGATTTTGACCTCTGGCATGGGCGGCATGGGTGGTGCTCAGCCTCTGGCAGCCACACTGGCGGGCGCATGTTCGTTGAACATCGAGTGCCAGCAAAGCAGCATTGATTTCCGTCTGCGCACGCGCTACCTGGACAAACAGGCCCGTGACATCGATGAGGCGCTGGAGATGATCAAGTACCACACCTCCCGCAAGGAGGCGGTATCGATCGCCCTCTTGGGCAATGGCGCTGAAATCTTGCCTGAGTTGGTCAAGCGTGCTCGTGCTGGAAGCATCAAGCCCGATCTCGTGACGGATCAAACCTCTGCCCATGACTTGATCAATGGGTACTTGCCGATTGGCTGGACTGGCGAGCAATGGAGGGCTGCACAGGCGGATCCATCGCAGCACGCGCGCCTGACCAAAGAGGCCGCTCACGGCTGTGCTGTTCATGTGCAGGCTATGTTGGATTTCCAAGCGATGGGCATTCCGACGGTCGACTACGGAAACAACATCCGCCAGGTCGCTTTTGATCAAGGCGTGAAAAACGCATTTGACATCCCCGGCTTTGTGCCAGCGTACATTCGCCCCTTGTTCTGTGAAGGCAAAGGTCCGTTCCGTTGGGTCGCCTTGTCTGGCGACCCAGAGGACATCTACAAAACAGACGCCAAGATCAAGGAGCTCTTCCCAGACAACCACCATACGCACCGTTGGCTTGACATGGCTCGTGAACGTATCAGCTTCCAGGGCTTGCCAGCGCGTATTTGCTGGCTTGGCCTCGGAGAGCGCCATATCGCAGGCTTGGCATTCAACGAGATGGTCCGCAAGGGTGAGCTCAAGGCGCCGATCGTCATTGGTCGAGACCACCTCGACACGGGTTCCGTGGCGAGTCCGAACCGCGAAACCGAAAGCATGAAAGATGGCACGGATGCAGTGAGCGACTGGCCTCTGCTCAATGCGTTGCTCAATACAGCCGGCGGCGCAAGTTGGGTCAGCTTGCACCATGGTGGCGGCGTTGGCATGGGCTATTCGCAGCACTCCGGCATGGTGATCGTTGCCGATGGCACGGATGCGGCCGCTGAGCGCCTTGCTCGCGTGTTGGTCAATGATTGTGGCTCGGGCGTGATGCGCCATGCAGACGCCGGCTACGAGCGAGCCGTGGAGACGGCCAAGAAGCAAGGCCTCAAGCTGCCCATGATCACGGGTTAATTCAGGCTGAAGACGGGTATGGCGCTGCATTGCTTTGATCGGGCGAGCCTTCCGTCTACGCCCTGGAAGAATGGTGGAGGTATCACGCGGGAGATCGTTTGCATGCCTGAGGGGGCTGATCTTGAGCACTTCGACTGGCGAATCAGCATTGCCGAAGTCGCAAGCGACGGCCCGTTTTCTTCCTTTCAGGGAATAGACCGCGTGATCACATTGCTGGAGGGCGCAGGAATGCGCTTGTCCAGCAATGATGGCAATGCAAATCATCTTCTGGTCAAACTACTGGAGCCCTGGGCTTTTCCGGGGGAGATGAGCATTCACTCGACGCTTTTCGGTAATGTTTGTCATGATTTCAATGTCATGGTTCGTCGCCAGCGCTATCGCACAACGGTCACTCCCCTGCGTGGCCTCCAGGCTCTAGAGCCTTCCTTTGCAGGTCTGCTCTTGGCCTGTGGCGGGTCCGTTCAGGCAGAGCTCGGTGATGGCCGATCCTTCAGCTTGGATCAAGATCAGGGAGTCTGGTGGACTGACGAACTGCTGCATTGGCAGATCAAGGCCTCTCCTGGAGCGACACTGCTGGGTGTAGCGCTTCACAAGGTTGGACATGGGCAAATTTGAGTTTTCGGCTCTGCCGAGTGCCGATGGTGTTTGGCATCACCTGCACCTGGCTCCGCAGGCATTGGAGCCAACATCCGCAGCAATTGCCGATGGAGTCATCGTTGTGCATCAGGGGCAGATAGCCTGGGTTGGTGCACAAAAAGACATGCCCGCAGATTTGTCCAAGCGGCTTGATCTAGATCGGCAACACGACGGCGGTGGCGCCTTGGTCACTCCCGGGCTGATTGACTGCCACACACATCTGGTTTACGGAGGCAAACGATCCCACGAATTTGCTATGCGCCTTGCTGGCGCCGGCTATGAAGAAATTGCCAAAGCCGGTGGCGGTATTGCATCGACAGTGCGCGCCACACGTGAGGCCAGCGAGCAAGAACTGTTCGACTCGGCTGCTTTACGGCTCCAGCCCTTGCTGGACGAAGGAGTCTGCGCGATCGAAATCAAATCGGGCTATGGTCTGAGCCTTGAACACGAGCGTATTCAACTGCGCGTTGCACGGCGCCTTGGCGAAGTGTTCGGCATCACCGTGCGGACCACTTTTCTGGGAGCACACGCGCTTCCGCCTGAATACGCCGGTCGCAGCCAAGACTACATAGATCTGGTCTGCAACAGCATGCTTCCTGCCTTGGCGCAGGAGGGCTTGGTTGATGCGGTTGACGTTTTTTGCGAGCGCATCGGTTTTAGCTTGGCCGAAACTGAGCAGGTGTTTCGTTCTGCGCAGTCCTTAGGCTTGCCGTTAAAGCTTCACGCAGAGCAACTGTCGTCAATGGGGGGTGCTGAACTCGCTGCACGCTATGGCGCTCTTTCGTGTGATCACATCGAGCATCTGACAGCTGAGGGTATTGCTGCCATGAAAGCCTCAGGCACACTCGCTGTCCTGCTGCCTGGTGCTTACTATTTCCTCAGGGATACGCAGCTGCCGCCCATTGAGGCCTTGAGGCAGGCAGGTGTCCCAATGGCTGTGTCTACTGATCACAACCCAGGGACCTCTCCTGCTCTTAGCCTGCTGCTGATGATGAACATGGCGAGCACTATTTTTAGGCTTACCGTTCCAGAAGCAATTGCGGGAGTCACTTGCAATGCGGCAAAGGCCCTGGGGATTCAGGATAGTCATGGCAGCATCGCCGCTGGGCGCCCAGCGAATTTCATTCTCTGGCCCTGCCAAGACGAGGCTGATCTTGTTTACTGGATAGGGCAGCACCCATCTTGCAAAGTGGTTCGCCAGGGGCGGATCGCAGTTAACCCGTGAGTCTTTGATGAGCCAATCCTTGTGGGCTGAGCAGGCCCTTTTGCCAGAAGGCTGGGCCCGCCATGTTCTCCTGCGGTGGAATGAAGCCGGCACACTCCTGCAAGTGACGCCGGGCACCTCTACCGAGGAATTGCCGGCAGGCACTCATCGCGCTTCTGGCCCGGTGATCCCCGGCATGCCCAATTTGCATTCCCATGCCTTCCAGCGCGCCTTCGCGGGACTCACCGAGTACCGCGATCAAGGGCAAGACAGTTTTTGGACATGGCGGACCTTGATGTACCGCTTTGCCGCTCGCTTGTCGCCAGAGCAGATGGAAGCCATTGCCACGTGGCTGTATATCGAGATGCTCCAGGCGGGTTACACGAGCGTCTGCGAGTTCCACTACATCCACCACGACGCAGATGGCCGCGCCTATTCGGATGATGGAGCCCTGGCACACAGCCTCCTGCGCGCTGCAAAAAGGGCCGGGATCGGCATGACTCTCTTGCCGGTGCTCTATCAAACAAGCGGCTTTGGCGGAACCCCGCCGAATGAGGGGCAACGGCGCTTCATCCGAAGCACTGACAACATGCTTGCTCTTCTGGATAAGTTGCGCCCTGCTTGCGACTTGCAGGGTGTGCGTCTTGGGGTTGCACCGCACTCCCTTCGCGCCGTTCCACCAGCTAGCCTGAATGCTGTTTTAGCCGGCCTTGATTCGATTTCACCCAACGCGCCGATTCACATTCACATTGCTGAACAGACGGCAGAGGTTGAGGCATGCCTGGCATGGAGCGGCCAGCGTCCTGTGCAATGGCTTATGAACCATGCGCAGGTCGATTCCCGTTGGTGCCTCGTACATGCAACTCACATGGATGAGGCCGAGTACCGGGGAGCCGCTCAAAGCGGTGCCGTGGCAGGGCTGTGTCCGACAACGGAAGCGAACCTGGGGGATGGAATTTTTGATTTTCCTGCGTGGCGCTCATTCGGCGGCGCGTGGGGCGTGGGTTCTGACAGTCACGCCTGTGTCGATCCTGCTGAAGACTTGCTGATGTTGGAGTACAGCCAGCGGCTGGCCTTGCGCCGGCGCAATATCGGCAGCGACAGTGAGCATTCCCAGGTGGCTCGTGCCATATGGCTGCAAGCTGTCGCCGGAGGGGCTCAAGCCGCCGGTCGATCCGTTCAGGGCCTCGTGCCCGGACAGCAGGCAGACTTCATCGTCCTGGATGAAAAACACGTTGCTTTGCAGGGCCTGCCAGCAGATCTCATGCTTGCCAGTCATGTATTTGCCAGCAGTCGCAGCCGTGCCATCAGTAGCGTTTGGACGGGTGGACGTCAGCGAGTCAAAGATGGCTTTCATCCCTTGCAGTCCGAAGCGATCGAGGCATTTGTCAGGTCCCGTACTGAACTTTTGAGCACTTGAGCATGAACTTTCAAACCACTGAACCCGCGTTTTACTTCCGTGCTGGAACTCGGCCACTCTTGATTTCTATGCCACATGCCGGCACCCATGTGCCCGAGGAGTTGACGAGCCGTTTTACAGAAGAGGCACTTCGTGTGCCCGATACCGATTGGCATCTTCAGAGGCTTTATGACTTTGCCGATGAGCTGGGTGCTTCCATTTTGGTGGCGACCCACTCCAGATACGTGGTCGACGTGAACCGTCCGCCGGACAACCAAAACCTTTATCCTGGACAAGACACGACGGGGCTTTGCCCTGTAGATACTTTTGACAAAGAGCCTATCTACACGCGCCAGGAGTACCTCCCCGATGATGCGGAGATCACGCAGCGCAGAGACACTATCTGGAAGCCGTACCACCATCAACTGGCTACCGAATTGCAGCGCCTTCGTTCCTTGCACGGCAGTGTTGCCTTGTGGGACGCTCATTCGATCCGCTCACTGGTGCCACGATTTTTTGAGGGTCGCTTGCCGGATCTAAATCTGGGAACGGCAGCTGGCACCAGTTGTGCTCCAGAACTTGCTGAATCGCTTCTTCAGATCGCTACCTCGGACTCACATCACACTGCGGTCCTCAATGGACGATTCAAGGGCGGGCACATTACCCGGCAATATGGAGACCCAGCAAACGGCATTCATGCGGTGCAGCTGGAGATGTCCCAGCGTGTCTACATGGATGAGACTTACCCGTTTTCATATCGAGAAGATCTTGCCGTGTGGATTCAACCTACGTTGCGACTCATGGTTGAGGCTACATTGAGTTACGTTGAGGGTCGTAAACCCTAGTCAACCGAGTCTTCTTTGTACGCACTTATGCGGCAAAGTAGCTCCATTTTTTTGCCGAAAGCCAGCCTTCGTTTTATTGCTAACCCACAACTCTTGATATGGTTATTAGATATAACTAAAATCCCTCGTGCGCGCGCGAAGCGAGTAACCACAGCTTGTTGGTAGATGTCTGTTTGGGGCTGGGGCAGACATTCAATCGTCGCAAGTGACAGGCCGCAGTCGACCCAAATTGGACGTTGACCCAGTCAGCATCTGACTCACTTTACGTTGTAGCCGTGGTCTTCGCACTTGGCAGCATACTCACCACAACAAAGGTGATGCACGACGTCGCAACCATGACCCAAATCAGGGTGGTGAATCCTGCGGTTTTAACGATCGGGCCAATTAGCCAGACTGCCAGTGAACTGGCTCCCAGCGATACAGCGAGGCGCATGCCTGAAACCCGTGATCGCATGGCATCGTCTACAAATCGAACGACCATCGCATCGGTAAACGGGATAGCACCGAAGATGGCAGCCATGAACAGCAACTGGGCCAGGTAGAACATCCAGCCTTCGGTACTGTTCGCGAGCAGCAAGGCGATGAACTGCACGCCGATCACAGATCGGTAGAGAGTTTTCAGCGCCACTTTGTCCAGCAAGTGTCCAATCAGCAGTTGTGTCAATGACGCCAGCACATAGACGCCCGCCAAGAACGTGCCAATCTGGGCCGGGTCTTGTGAGATGGCTGAAAACTTGCTCGTCAGCAACTCATAGTTGCTGCTGGTCGAAAAATTGAACAGCATGCTGCCGCTGGTGGCTGCAATCGTCATGATCAGCAACAGCTTGGGAATGGAGAGCCCTTCGTGCTGCCCTGTTGCCGATTTCTTTTTGGCCGGTGCCATGGCTTCGCGAGGAGCACACACGGCAAACAGCAACCCACACAGGATGCTGATCACACCGGGAATCACAAATGCCATTCGCCAGCCGAAATACTTGATGAACAGCCCGGTCACTGCGGCAGCGACTGCAAGCCCCAAATTGCCTGCCAGTCCGTTCACGCCAATGGTCCAACCAGGGCGCACAGCACCCTGAACCAGCATGGGAATGCCTACCGGGTGATAGATGGATGCCGCACAACCCAGAACTGCGAGGGCAAGCGCCAGCTGCATCGGTGAATTGGTTGCAGCGACCAGGATGGAGGCCAGTCCGATGCCCACAAAAAAGACGATCATCATTTGACGCCTGCCCCAGAGATCCCCCAAGCGGCCTGCTGGCATGGACCCCAGACCAAAGAAGAAAAACGCCGCAACGCTGTAGGGCATGAGGTCCTCCCACCGCTCGACCCCAAAGTCTTTGGCGATGGTGGTTACCGCCGTGGCAAAGATCAGGAGAAACATATGGTCAAGCGCATGACCGATGTTGAGAAGAATGCTTGTGGATTTGTTGTGCATGACCGAATGTTGCCTTAGGATGGGATGACTGATATATCGCCAAGCGCCATCAATGAGTCCAAAACCGCCAAAGAATTCAAAATCCCCTGAGGCTTTGAGTAACCACTCGGATTCCCACAAAGCCAATGAAGTGCCTCGCACTGTTTCGGCATTTGCGAGGAAGGACAAAGCAGGCCATCTGATCAAGCGCCATTTCCATGAACGCGATCAGCTCCTCTACGCCATCCGGGGCGTCATGACTATTGAAGCCTTGGGATCGATCTGGACCATTCCGTCCAATTACAGCCTCTGGATTCCGGCTCTGGTCGAGCACTCGGTCAAGATGAACACCGCCGTCGAGATGCGGACCTTGTATCTCCAGCCGGGCACAGTGAAAGCGCCGAGTGATGAGTGCCAGGTGCGGGCCGTTTCACCGCTGCTGCGTGAACTCATTGTGCGATCGATGGTCATTCCGCCTCTTTACGACGTGAGCGGAGCTGACGGCCGACTCATGCAAGTGATCGTTGACGAAATCCATCAGCAGAAAAAGTTGCCGTTTTCCCTGAAAGTCCCCGCAGACAGGCGCCTGGCACAGATTGCGCAGCACTTCCTGGATGCTTTGGATGAGTCGGTGTCGATCGCAGATTTGGGTAAGCGAGTCGGCTTGTCGGAGCGAAGCATCATCCGCTTATTCCCTTTGGAGACAGGGCTCACGCTCAACAGTTGGCGGCAGCAGGCCAAACTGATGCACGCTTTTGTGTTGGGTGAGCAGGGAAAATCTATTGGCACCATTGCACAGGCGCTGGGTTACAGCAGTACATCCGCTTTTGCAAAAATGTTCCGCAAGATGTTCAATCAATCGCCTAGAGAGGTTCTGTAAAGGCGATTGGGTGAGCCAGGAATGTCTGCTGTTGGCCGACAGGAGACTGCCAGCTGACCTGAGCTGATGACTGCTCTCGCTGCAATTGAGTCGTTCAGTCCACAGCCAAAGTAGGCGGATAGAGAAGATGTTGGGCTGCCCCTAAAAAAGCAGATCTCAGTGAGCCAATGACGATAAAAGCACGAGGTTCAATGGGCCGCGCCTACACGTTGAATGGTCGGGCATGATGGAAGCCTGATGAAATCAAACACTGACGCTCTGGTGACCAACAATCATCAATGGGCTTCAGCTGATGCGCAAGACCGGGGTGGTCACAGTTTCAAGGGCGGCTGGTTTTTCGCCTGCGCGCAGCCGCGCAGGTGGCAATCAGAACAGCAGCAGCACGTGCTGGTCCTGCCAAGAGCGTGTCCGTTCAAAATGCAGGGTTCTTGAACGGATCTGTGTCAGCCTGACAGGAACTCGCTCACCAGCTTGACCCAGAAAGCGGCCCCCGGTTCGATCAAATCATCGTTGAAGTCATAGCCAGGGTTGTGCACCATGCATGCGCCTGGACTGCCCGGGCCGCCGTTGCCCACAAACAAATAGCAGCCTGGCACTTTCTCCAGCATGAATGCGAAGTCCTCACTGGCCGTCAAGGCAGGGCCATTGGGCGTGACGCGGTCATTTCCAAACAGCCGCATGGCCACATCGGTGGCGAAGTCGGTGTGCTCTTTCGAGTTCACCAGAACGGCATAGCCTTCACGCCAATCGATGCGGGCCTTCACCCGATAGCTGCGGGCTTGCAGCTCCACCAATTCCAAAATACGCTGCTTGAGCAATGTGCGCACCTCCGGGTCAAGTGCACGCACGCTCAGCTTGAGGGTGGCCTCCTCGGGGATCACGTTGTTGGCCTGACCTGCCAGGATTGCGCCGACGGTCACCACAGCGGTCTGCAGTGGGTCGACATTGCGCGACACAATCGTTTGAAGGGCCATCACGATCGACGCTGCCGCCACGAGTGTGTCGATCGACTTGTGGGGCATGGCCCCGTGTCCACCCATGCCTTTGAGGGTAATGAACACGTCGTCACTGGAGGCCATGGTCGGGCCGCTTCGAAAAACGAAGTGACCTGCCTCGACCCCGGGCATGTTGTGCAGTGCAAACACCGCATCGCAAGGGAATTTCTCAAACAGGCCGTCGGCCATCATCTGCACAGCGCCGCCCGCACCCTCTTCGGCCGGTTGAAAAATCAGGTGCAGCGTGCCATCGAAGCGCACATCCTGCGCGATCGCATGCGCGGCTGCCAGCAAGGTGGCGGTGTGGCCATCGTGACCGCAGGCATGCATTTTCCCGGGCACGGTGCTTTGCCAGTCCGCACCGCTTTGTTCGGTGATGGGCAAGGCATCCATGTCCGCACGAATACCCAGAGACTTTCCACCCTGGCCTCGGCGCAGTGTGCCGACAACGCCGGTGCGCCCCAATCCGGTGGTGACTTCGTAGCCCCAGTCACGGAGCTTTTGTGCCACCAGTGTGGCGGTACGATGCTCCTCAAACGCCAGCTCGGGATGCGCGTGGATATCGCGGCGAATCCGAATGAATTCGCCCACCCGTGGCACCAGACTCTGGGCCAGATAAGTTGCCTGCAAGATGCGACTCCCCTTATTCGGGCTGCAGGTTCATGGCCTTGGCAATGCCGCGGTAACGCGCCATGTTGTCGGCATAGACTTTGTTCATGGCCGCCAGGGGCTGAGGCCGCGGCACGATCATGGCCTGCGCCTCCAGTGCAGCGCGCACGGCGGGGTCGTTGGCGACTTCGCTCAATGCTTTGTGCAGGGCCTGCACCACGGCTTCAGGTGTGTCCTTGCGAACGAAATAACCCGACCACATCTCGAAGACAAAACCCTTGAGCGCTTTGCTTTCGTTGAGCGTGGGCGCTTTCTTGAACATGTTTTGGCGCTCGCTCGACAGCACACCCACCACTTTGAGCTTGCCTTCATCGACCAATTGACCGTGGCTCTTGCCGAAAGGCGTCATGAAGATATCGACCAAACCCGCCATCAGATCCTGTTGGGCGGGCGCACCGCCCTTGTAAGGCACATGGGTCATGGGGACACCGGTCACCTTGGACATGTGTTCGCCCAGCAGGTGGTACATCGAGCCCGGTCCGACACTGGCGTAGGTCATCGGCGTGCCCCCTGTAGCCGCTTTTTTGGCATAGGCCACCAGTTCATCCCCGTTGTTCACAGGCAGGTCTTTGCGCGCCAGCACGGCCATGGGGTTGATCGTGATCATTTGCACAAGCCGGAATTCTTCGCTCTTGTACTTGACGGCGGCGTTGGCCAGAGGCGCCAGGATCAGTTCATTGGGACCGCCCTGGAAAATGATGTGACCATCGGCTGGTGCGTTCAGCACTTTTTGAGCGGCGATGGCACCACTGGCACCCCCCAGGTTTTCGACGATCACGGGTTGACCGAGGTGCTTGGCCAGCGTCACGTTCAAAGTTCTGGCGATGACGTCTGAAACACCACCGGCGGGATAAGGCACCATCAATGTGACCGGTTTGGTGGGGAATGTTTGCGCCAGCACCGTGCCGCCAATGAGCAGGCCGCCGACAACACTCGCCAGGGCTTTCAAGACTGATTTCATGGGTGTCTCCAAAAATAGGTGAAATATCGGTGGATCGTAAAAATTTCTATTCATGATGTCCAATGCATTCTGAACATGTTTATCATGATCAAAAATGCATAGGTTGCCATGACACTGACACAAATCCGACACTTCATCGGCTTGGCTCAAGCAGGTTCATTCGTCAAGGCATCCGGCCAGTTGTTTCTGACCCAGCCAGCCTTGAGCCGGAGCATCAAGTCCTTGGAGGACGAACTGGGCCAGCTGCTCTTTGACCGAACGGGGAAAAAAATAGAACTCACGCCCTTCGGCCACAGAACTTTGCAGCGCTGTCAAGCCTTGGTGGAAGAGGTCGAGGCGCTCAAGAGCTCGGGCAAGGTACTTGGCGCCACAGATTCGGGGGATGTCAGGCTAGGCTTGAGCTCTGGCCCTGGTGCGATGCTGACCGCCCCCGTCATGATGCACTTTGCCAAGCACTTTCCTAAATTTCATGTCCAGATCGTGCGTGCCAACACGGGCGCTTTGACACACATGTTGCGTGAAAGGGCGGTGGATGCATTGGTGATCGATCTCAGATCCATGCGCCCTGCAGCGGATTTGCAGGTGACAGAGATCGGCGAAATGAAAGGCGCCTTCATGTGCAGGAAAAACCACCCGCTCACACGCCTTTCCAAAGTGACCTTCGAGCAGTTGCGTCAATACCCTGTGGCCTCCACCCCATTGAGTGATGAGTTAGCACGCGTCCTGATCGAGCGCTATGGAGAAAAAGCACATCCAGACGTGTTGGTCAAATATTCAAGCGACGAAATTTCTCACTTGATACATGTCGTTGAGCGCACAGACACACTTTTGCTGGCCATCAGGGCCTGCGCGCCTGAACTGGTTGAAGTCAAGTTGGCACCATCGCTCAATGACCATGCGCGGTTTGGTTTGGTGACGTTGGCCAACAAGACCGAAGCCTTGTACCTGCCTGAGGTGCGCCGTCTGATGCGCCATATCTTCAAATAAAAAGGCGACCATGCCGGACAAGGCGATGGTGGAACAGCCCCCGCTTTCAAGAAAGCAGGGGCCGAGTTTTGGGTTTCCGGTGATCGCCAGGATCAATCGGCCCTGAAGCCGGATTTCCTCACAATCGGGGCCCAGCGCTTGGCGTCGTCCTGCATGGTTTTTTGCAGATCGGCCGCACTGCCGCCGCCCACTTCGAGACCCAGACCTGCGAAGCGTTCACGCACCTCGGCTGTGGCCAGGGCTTTGTTCAGGGCCTTGTTGATGTCATCAATCGCCCCAGCAGAAGTCTTGGCCGGGGCATACATGGCAAACCAGCCCTGTCCCACCGCATCGCCAAAACCTTGCTCTTTGAAGGTCGGCACATCGGGCATGACTTTGCTTCTTTGTGCGCCCGAGGTGGCCAGCACGGTGACCTTGCCGGCTTTGGCGTTTTGTTGCCATTCCATCACCACGTCAATACCGGCCGGGGCATGGCCACCGAGCACGGCCGATTGCAGGGCTGCGCCGCCATTGAAGGGCACATGCACCATGTCGACATTCAGCGCGGAGCCGATCATGACACCAAAGAAGTGCGGCAAGCTGCCCGCTGCAGGCGATCCGAAGTTGGCCTGCTGCGGGTTGGCTTTGAGCCATGCGGCGTAATCCTTGAGGTTCTTGACGGGTGAATTGGCCGGTACCGCCAGGGCAAACGAAAAATCGCATACTTTGCCGACGGGCGCAAAGTCGGTGTCGGGGTTGTAGTTGAGTTTGCTGAACACCATGGGGGCCAGCACCGGCACCACGATGGGCGTGACCATGACGGTGTTGCCGTCGGGCGCGGCCGATTTGAGCAACTCGGCCGCCAGCCTTCCGCCCGCACCCGGGCGGTTGTCCACGATCACGGGGCGTTTGAGTTCGTCTTTCATCTTCTCGGCCACGATGCGGGTGACCACATCGATCGAGACGCCTGCGGGAAAGCCGACGAT
>JACCDV010889130.1_pt1 | contig 16826 bp, 26 predicted proteins | sample 7446131 | NCBI WGS metagenome assembly JACCDV01 (sample SAMN15323448, study PRJNA562643) | freshwater metagenome | isolation source: river surface water | place: USA:Blue River Watershed | collected 2017-08-17 | reverse complement strand
GCGCCGACTGGATAGAGCTCCTTTAGCGCCTCTGGCAATTCACTCCATTTAACCCATCCGTAGACAGATGGAATACTCAAAGGCTTTGCTGAGATTTCAACAACTTGAGAATTATCTGCTGCAGTTGTCATCACTACATTTGCATCTTTCATTCGCCCATGAAGCCATCCCTGAACCGGCTGACCTAGGCGAACTTTTAAAACATATGTTTTCTCTAAATCAAATGAGAGTCGGTAGCCACACTTGCCATTTTCGGCAATTTGGCAGCCTCGTTCAACAAAACTTGTATTCGATCCAGGGCTGTAACCATCTCCACGCTTAGCGACGTTGGCAACTGACCCGATGTACTCAGGCCCGGTGACTTCTTTGATCGGTTGAATTGCAGAGAAAAAGGCCTCGTATTTTGCTTGATTAACTCTTGCACCTCGGGATAGGTAACCGTTAACCCCAACAATTAATGCAAAGGTTTCGCTGACTCCATTTGTGTTTGTAAGGAGCCACGAGCTTGCCCCATATCCAGATGGAATGAGTTTTGCCTTGTCGCCTGTATAGACCGGACCAGATACCCAATTGCGTTGGAAGGTTGCAAAGGTGATCGTTCCATCATCATTTTTTACTCCAAAAGATTCAATGCAGTCTGTATCGGAGACGCTTGTGCACTCTGTAAAGACTGAGTTAAAGGAGTAAGCATTGATCTCAGGTCGCTGACAATCTGGGCTCTCGAGAGTCTTACATACATACATGTTTCGAGGCAACTGACCTGGTGATCCAAGCTCCATTGCGTATAAGGAGCTTGGTCTTGAATATTCAATTGAGTTATCTGAGTTATAACCCATCCAACCAGCTTCTTGCTTTACCGTTGGATAGAAGTTCTCTTCTGGTACTTCTGCAGCAGAAGCAAAAACGGGGAGCGCAATCACTAAGGCGCTTAGAAGAGATATGACTCTCGTTCTTCTCATGGCGTTTAGTGGCTCCCCTGAATAAAAACCTTGTGAATTACTGACTTGATTGGGATTCGCCCTGGCCACACCGTGAAGTGTGGCCAGGGCGTCTCACCCGTATCTCTGAAGGAAGAAGTTGTTACTTCTTCTTATAACCCTTTGGACAGGTTGGCTTTACAGCAGTGATCTTCTTAACTGACTTGCCCTTGACGCATGTGATCGATGTCTTGTTCAACATGGTCTTTGATGGCTTGTAGCCAGCCTTGATACCGATCTTGAGCTTTGGACGTGAGTACTCAAAGCCTGATACATCGATAATGATTCTGCCGTTCTTGACTGAAACGTTCTTCAACGCTGCAGCTGTTCCGCCAGCTTCTGTTGTCAAAGTGATCTCAAGTGCTGTTGCTGCATCATTTGGATTCTGCAAGCCCCAGAGCAACTTCGCATCGTTTGTAGGAATGATTGCCTTGTAGAAGCCTCGGTTCACTGTTACTCCATCTGGAGCAAAGTGAGGAGCTGCGGCAGACCATGAGAATTCCTTGGTCTCGTCGTTCCATACTGGTGATGAAAGTGCACAGACACCGTTAGATCCGATGTACATATCGCCAGAAGTTCCTTCAACACCGAAGCCGGTCTTGTCATCATTCTGAGCGTAGGCAATCATCTGGAACTGACGAACGTTTGCCTTAGCAACGCCTGTCTCACCGGTGCAATCAGCTACCTTGGCAGCTAGTGGGACAGTTACAGGAGAACCTGTAATTGTGATCGAGTTGTACTCGCCCTGTGATTGCTGATCAACTGTTACATCGGTACCGACGCCAATAGTGATACCAGTCTTCATATTTCCGACGCGTACCTTCACGGCGAAGACGAGATCTGGATCAAGGCCTACTGCGTAGTTCTTATTTCCGACCTGGCCGGCAAGGTTAACTTTCTTATCCTTATCGGTAAGTGTTGGAAGTACATCTGTGAAGAGGATGCTGGTTACGAACTCGTTTGCTGCACGTGCTTCGACAGCAACGCCGTCATATCCGAGTGCACCAAGGTTGAGCTGGTGCCAACGTGGGTGTGTCCAACGTCCAACGAGTGCGCGACCAGCTTCTGCTGGTGTGCTGACTGCAATTCCTGGATCTGGTGCACCAGGTGCTGTCTGAGCCAAATCTTTGGCTTCAGCAGTTGCTGACTCTGTTGTTGGTGTGGTTGTTGTCGATGGCGCGTCTGGCTGTGGAGCTGCGGCAACAGTACCTGCAACTGCCCAACCGTTAACTAGCGCATTCTGTGAGACCCAGATTGGGATAATCAAACCTTCGGTCTCTTTAAATGTCTTTGTTGCTGCATCGTATGTGGTTCCCCACTTTGGACGCTGCTGCAAAGCTGCTAATTCAGCTAGATCGATGAATGTGCTTCCGCCGAAGTCTGTGATGGTGCGTGCTGCAGCTTCAGGTGTTGGCATCAACCAATAGAACTTGACTTCGTTATCAACGATGATTCCGACAGCGCCCTTAAAGCAATCCGCGAAAGTCTTCTTTACAGTGGTCTTTGTAGCCTCATCCCAACAGAACTGTGGGTAGCTATAAGTATCAAGTGGCTTATTGATGTCATAGAGCTTTGTCGCTGGATCGTACTTAGCGCCCTGCTCTGGGAAGTTAGCTGTACCTAGAAGTGGTGAAAGGTTACGTAGCTCTAGCTTTGCTGATGTGAAAACATCGCGCTGATACTGTGATGTCCACCAGTTGTTATCGATAACTTTGCCGCCCTTGATACGTGCCATTGGTGCAAAGAAATCTGATGGTGGAGCTTCTTGTGGGACAGCCTGTCCTGCTGGTACATAGACCAGAGGAATCTTCTGTCCTGATGATGTTGTGAGCGTGACGCTCTCAACGCAGTAAATTCCATTTTGGACCACACATGGTGCCATGTTGGTCTTTGGTAGGCGGATTGTCTCTGCATTTGCAGGCGCGAGCCCGTAAGTCAGTAGACCAGCCACCAATGCCAGAGCGCTTACTCCGGCGGTAAGTATTCTTTTCACTTTTCCCCCATTGAGACGGTTGCCAGCAGAGCACTGGCGGTTATTGAAGCAACCGCTATTCTCGGGGGTTTTTATGCAGGGTGGGAGGGGCTTTTGGTTAGATTTATGCGAAAACTAGTCATCCCCGGTCAGAAAATAAGGTCTAGAAAGTTCTTATCAACGGGTATTGGAGAGATACCAGTTCCACTGCCAATCGGCCGTAACTTCAGGAAGGAGGGAATCCTGAAATTCGGTAAAGGTGTAGACCAGTTCGGCATAGCCACCTGGCAAGACCGTCGTTGGACGGGTATCGCTTACAAGCGGTGAGTGATCGGCAAAGATTGCAAGAGATGGAGATGTTGAGATCAAGTCGGCAGTTCTATTTTCGAAAGATAGTTGCCAGGTAATTGGGCATTGGAACTTTCCGCAACGCTCCCAGGAAATCTTAAGGCCGACGGCGGTCAATCCACCAAGAGTGTCACCGAGTCCACCAGCGCCACTAATCGCACCAAGGTCACCGACAGATGGCTCCCATGCAACTGGATAATCAGATTGCAATCCAATAATTTCCGGACGGGTGCCTGCACTCGATCCAGGGGTCTCCGTAGTTCCTGAACTCTGCACCACGGTATTTGGGCGCACCAGTTCGTACAATCCGATACTTGCAAAACCGATAACGACAACACCGAGAGCTGCAGTCAGAGAGCGCATGATCCGCTGGCGACGAACGCGGGCAATAATCATCGGGGCGAGATCTGCATTTTCTAGAGGTCCAAGTGACATCCATTGAATCTCGCGTTTGATCAGAGGATCGATATCACTCATTGTTATCCACCACCTCTGCTACAACTATTTCAATCTCATTATCGGACCGGGACTTATGTGTAAGTTCTCTGCCAGTAGAACGCTCAAGCTCGGGAGTTAATTCCACATATGCAGCAACTGCTGCCTTGCCGCGAGCAAAGTGAGAGGCGACAGTTCCCATAGGCATCTCCATGATCTTGGCGATCTCGCGAAGATTCATGCCATGTTCAAAGTACAAAACGAGAACTGCGCGTTGGGATGCTGTGAGGGATTTGAGAGCTGCCTGCACTAAGAGGCGCTGGGTAACATCTTCGCTCTCATCAACGAGCTGGCGAATATCATCTGCTAAATCCCAGGTTGTCTCTTTCTCTTGTTGTTTGCGCAGCCACTTACGTCGCATATCAGCATGGCGCGAAACCATCACGCGCATCAGGTACGCCTCAGGGTTTTCATGGTCGCGGATCTTGCTCCAGCGCTTAAAGACATCGGCTAGCGCTTCTTGAAGAACATCTTCAGCATTTTGTGTATCAAAGCAGATCATTTTGGCAGCGCGCAGAAAGGACTTCTGGTTCTCTTGAAGCCAGAGTGTAAATTCGACTTGATCGCGCGCGCTCACAGGGTCATCTTAGAGGGTGGTTCTTAATCTAGTAAGTCAGATACTTCTACGCCCAAAGTGGCTAATTTCGCACGGCCTCCATCGACGGCAGTCAGTACGTATGGCTTGCCATCAGGAAGTAGAACAAAAGAATTCTCGAAATGCGAACCTCGTGAACGGTCATTGGAGACAACTGTCCATTGATCATCTAGGACATGGGTTTTAGCAGTACCGCGTGTGATCATCGGCTCAATCGCTAGGGCTAGCCCAGCAACTAGCTCTGGACCATTTCCAGGTTTACCAAAATTTAATACATGAGGCTCTTGGTGCATCTCGGTACCGATTCCGTGGCCACCGTACTCGGCCAAGATTCCATACTTTCCTTGTGAATCGATATAGCTTCCGATTGCATGGCTGATATCGGTAAGGCGTCCACCTAATTTTGCTGCGGCAAAACCGCGCCACATAGATTCTTCGCAGACATCCATCATCTTCTGATCTGCAGGATCGACAGTTCCAACACCCACAGAGAATGCTGCATCTCCATGCCAACCATCGATGATGGCACCGCAATCGATAGAAACGACATCTCCATCTTGGATTACGCGATCTCCTGGAATTCCGTGAACGATTTCATCGTTAACTGAGATACAAATTGTTGCCGGATATCCGTGGTAACCAAGGAAGTTAGAAGTTCCACCACCGCGCTTGATATTTGCTGCTGCAATTGCATCGAGTGCATCGGTACGCATTCCCACCTTGATGGATTGGCGCAAGAGTTCGAGAGTCTGTCCAACAAGTAACCCTGCTCGACGCATGGTTTTAAGTTGATCGAGAGTCTTTATCTGAATTGCCATAGCAAGTGCCTATTGAACGCGGCTGAGGGCATCGATTGCGCGCTGAGTAATCTCTGCGACATCGCCGACTGCACTTACTGTGATCAAGAGACCTTCAGTGCGATAGAAGTGAATAATTGGTGCAGTCTGCTCTTCATAGACGGCAAGGCGACGCTGAATTACCTCAGCCTTGTCATCTTCGCGCTGGTAGAGCTCTCCCCCATCGGTGGGACAGGTTGTCGATCCTGCCTCTGCCGGCTTGCCACATTGGCGACATGTCATGCGAGATGAAAGTCGTGCCACGATCTCTGCAGATGGGATTGAGAATTCAAGGACAGCGTTTAGTGGAGTCTTCTTCTCGGCCATGATGGCGCGAAGAACTTCAGCTTGTGAGACATTGCGCGGCCAGCCATCGAGGAGAAAGCCGTTCTGTGCATCATCTTCATCAAGACGGCCACGAACCATCGCATTGGTTATCTCATCACTTACGAGTTCACCGCGATCAACAAATGCTTTTGCTTCAAGACCTAGTGGTGTTCCAGCCTTCATATTTGCGCGGAAGATATCTCCGGTTGAAATATGTGGAATTGAGTAATGTGCTGAGAGAAATGCAGCTTGTGTTCCCTTGCCAGCACCTGGTGGACCTACCAGGACTAATCGCATTAGCGCAGGAATCCCTCATATGAACGCTGCTGCAACTGGCTCTCGATCTGCTTTGCAGTATCAAGACCAACGCCGACAACGATCAAGATCGCAGTTCCGCCGAATGGGAAGTTCTGTGATGCACCAAAGAGTACGAGTGCGATGATTGGAATAATCGCAACAAGTGATAGATAGAGCGAGCCTGGAGCTGTGATGCGTGAGAGTACATATTGCAAGTACTCAGAAGTTGGGCGTCCAGCGCGAATACCTGGGATAAATCCGCCGTACTTCTTCATATTATCTGCAACCTCATCTGGGTTAAATGTGATTGCAACGTAGAAGTAAGTAAAGAAGATGATCATGCCGGCGTAGGCGGTGATGTAGTAAACGTTATCGCCATTGACCAAGTTACGTGAGATCCAGACAGCCCATGCAGATGTGCTGTTGGTGAAGTTCACGATCAACGATGGAATATAGAGAAGTGAGGATGCAAAGATAACTGGGATAACGCCAGCCTGGTTTACCTTGATAGGAATATAGGTAGATGTTCCACCGTATGCCTGACGGCCAACCATGCGCTTTGCATATTGCACTGGGATGCGGCGCTGTGCTTGCTCAACGAATACAACCGCTGCAACAACAAGGACGCCGATCAAGAGAACGAAGATAAATGTTGCAAGACCCTTTTGAACTCTGATTGACCAGAGCTGTGATGGGAAGCTTGCAGCGATTGATGTGAAGATCAAGATTGACATACCATTACCGACGCCGCGATCTGTGATCAATTCACCGAGCCACATGATTACAGATGTTCCAGCTGTCATTACAACGATCATTGTAAGAATGCGCTGCCATGAAGCATCAGGAATGATTGGAAGTTCGCAACCTGAGATCAATCGACCTGGTGTACGAGCAACGGCAATAAGACCTGTTGACTGCAAAACTGCAAGGCCAATTGTGAGATAGCGGGTGTACTGGGTCAGCTTGGCTGTTCCAGATTGTCCCTCTTTCTTCAAAGTTTCAAAGCGAGGAATAACGACTGTAAGAAGTTGAACGATGATCGATGCGGTGATGTAAGGCATGATTCCAAGTGCAAAGACAGAGAGCTGAATAAGCGCTCCACCGCTGAACAAGTTGATCAGACCAAATAGTCCACCCTGCTCTGCTCCAGCAAGACACTGCTGAACGTTGGTGTATGAAACACCTGGCGTTGGGACTACTGAACCGAAGCGAAAGAGCGCCATGATCGAAAGAGTGAAGAAGATCTTCTTGCGCAGCTCTGGTGTCTTAAAAGCCATGCCGAATGCTGAAAGCATCTATCTTCTCCCTCTATCGATTCAAGCGTCTTTAATTCGAACGAACTTCTTTTTCTTTAACCTAGAGCAACTCTTAGAGAGTTGCTGTTGATCCACCAGCAGCGGTGATCTTGTCGATCGCCGATGATGAGAATGCATGTGCTGTAACAGTTACCTTGACAGAAATCTCTCCGTTGCCAAGGACCTTTACAGGAAGGCTATCGCGCACAGCTCCATGAGCAATGAGTGAAGCAACTGTTACATCGCCACCCTTTGGATAGAGAGCATTGATCATTGAGACGTTAACTACCTGATACTCAACGCGTGCTGGGTTCTTAAAGCCACGAAGCTTTGGCAAACGCATAACGAGAGGTAGCTGACCACCCTCGAAGCCTGGACGTACTGTGTTACGAGCACGTGTTCCCTTGCCACCGCGACCGGCAGTCTTTCCCTTTGATGCCTCACCGCGACCCTTACGAGTCTTAGCTTTCTTAGCACCTGGTGCTGGTCGAAGATGATGAAGTTTTAGTGTCATCTCTATTCAACCTCCTCGATCTTGATCAAGTGGCGAGCGGCGTAAGCCATGCCACGAATTTCTGGACGATCTTCCTTAACTACAACATCGTTGATGCGCTTTAATCCAAGTGAGCGAACGCTCTCGCGGATTTCAGGCTTGTTACCAACTGTTGACTTGACCTGTGTGATCTTTAAACGTGGCATTAGGCACCAACTGTCTGTGAAGCGCGGATGATTGCAGCAGGTGCAACATCTTCGAGTGGAAGTCCACGTCGAGCTGCAATTGCTGTAGGTGACTCAAGCATCTTTAGCGCAGCAACTGTGGCGTGAACCATGTTGATCGCATTATTTGATCCGAGAGACTTTGTTAGTACGTCAGAGATTCCTGCGCACTCAAGTACGGCACGAATTGGGCCGCCTGCGATAACTCCTGTACCAGGTGAAGCTGGGCGTAGAAGAACTACACCTGCAGCTGTCTCGCCCTGTACTGGGTGAGGAATTGTTCCCTGGACGCGTGGGACTGTGAAGAATGACTTCTTAGCCTCTTCAACTGCCTTTGCAATCGCTTGTGGAACTTCCTTGGACTTTCCGTAACCAATTCCAACCTGGCCGTTGCCGTCGCCGACCACTACGAGTGCTGTGAATGAGAAACGACGTCCACCCTTAACAACTTTAGATACACGGTTGATGAAGACAACGCGCTCCATAAATGGAGACTTGTCCTTCTCGCGATCATCGCGACGCTCGCGACGTTCTCCGCGTCCCTTATTTGCTGGTGCAGCAGACTTTCCTGCGTCGATTGTTGGATTTTCAGCCATGTTAGAACTCCAATCCGTTCTCTCGTGCGCTATCTGCAAGTGCTGCAATGCGACCGTGATACTTGTTTCCTGCGCGGTCAAAGACGACGGTTGTTACGCCGGCAGCCTTTGCACGTGAGGCAATAAGTGCGCCAACAGCTTTCGACTTTGCAGTCTTGTCGCCGTTATCTTTGCGAAGATCTGCTTCCATTGTTGAAGCAGATGCAAGTGTGATGCCCTGTAGGTCATCGACAACCTGTACAAAGAGGTGACGTGTAGAGCGTGAGACGACTAGACGTGGACGCGCAGCGGTTCCTTGAACCTTCTTACGCACACGGAAGTGACGACGGGCGCGAGCATTAGTTGCTGACCCCTTGCGGACTTTTACGCCGATTGCCATTACTTCTTACCAGCCTTTCCAGCCTTACGACGAACCTTCTCGCCAGCCAAACGAAGTCCCTTACCCTTGTAAGGATCTGCCTTGCGAAGCTTCTTGATCTTCGCTGCAACTTCACCAACGAGCTGCTTATCGATTCCGCTGATGTGCAACTTGGTTGGTGATTCAACCTTGTAGGTAATTCCTTCTGGAGCCAAGAATGGAACTGGGTGGCTGTATCCGAGCAAGAATTCAAGATCCTTACCCTTCTCAGCTACACGGTAACCAACACCGACGATGTCGATGGTGAGTGTGTATCCATCTGTCACGCCGGTAACCATATTGGCAACCAATGTGCGTGATAGGCCGTGAAGTGAACGTGTGACACGCTCTTCATTTGGACGAGCGACAGTGATTACACCATCTGCTTGTGAAACTTGAATTGGTGATGGAACAGTGATTGTGAGTGAGCCCTTAGGTCCCTTCACAGATACAACCTGTCCAGCAACTGAAACTTCAACGCCGCTTGGAACGGCGATAGGCATGCGACCGATACGTGACATATTCGATCACCATACGTAGGCGAGAACTTCTCCGCCTACACCCTGTTTGTTGGCTTGCTTATCAGTAAGCAATCCAGATGAAGTTGAAATGATTGCAACGCCAAGTCCACCAAGAACCTTTGGTAGCGCTGTTGACTTTGCGTAAACGCGAAGTCCTGGCTTGCTTACGCGGCGAAGGCCTGCAATTGAACGCTCACGGTTAGCACCGAACTTGAGATCAAGTACAAGTGTCTTACCGACGCCATTTGCATTAGCTTCCACACGGAAACCTGCGATGTAACCCTCCTTCTGGAGGATCTCAGCAATACGAACCTTTACCGATGATGACGGCATTGAAACCGTGTCATGGTAGGCAGAGTTCGCATTGCGCAGACGAGACAACATGTCTGCGATTGGATCTGTCATTGTCATACGTGGCCTGTGGCCTTTCTCGAACCGGTTTCTTCACGCTCTGTGAAGACCTTTTTCGTTGTAGTTATTACCAAGAAGCTTTCGTGATACCAGGAAGTTCACCGCGGTGCGCCATCTCGCGGAAGCAGATGCGGCAAATTCCGAATTTTTGGTAGACAGAGTGTGGACGACCACAACGCTGGCAACGTGTGTAACCGCGAACCTTGAACTTAGGCTTGCGAGCAGCTTTAACCTTGAGTGATGTTTTAGCCATTCTTATGCCTCCTTGAAAGGAAAGCCGAGCATCTTAAGAAGTGCGCGACCCTCATCATCGTTCTTAGCTGTGGTAACAAAAGTAATATCCATACCGCGTGGACGATCTACCTTGTCTTGTTCGATCTCTGGGAATACAACCTGCTCGGTAAGACCGAAGGTGTAATTACCCTTGCCATCGAATTGCTTTGGAGAAAGACCACGGAAGTCGCGGATACGTGGAAGAGAGATTGAGAGTAGGCGATCTGCAAACTCCCACATACGATCTCCACGAAGAGTGACGTGTGCACCAATTGGCATACCTTCACGCAACTTAAACTGCGCGATTGATTTGCGTGACTTGGTTACCTGTGGCTTCTGGCCGGTGATTGTTGCCAGGTCGCGGATAGCGCCTTCGATCAACTTTGAATCACGAGCTGCTTCACCAACACCCATGTTGACTACAACCTTTACGAGGGTTGGAATCTGCATTGGATTGGTAAATCCGAATTCCTTGGTAAGTGCTGCCTTGATCTCGCTCTTATAGCGAGCCTTGAGACGAACATCCGTAGTTGTGCTCATTAGATGTCCTTTCCTGTGCGACGTGAGATTCGAACGTTGCGCCCATCGTCTCCAGCACGTGATCCAACACGTGTTGCTTGGCCTTCGCCATCAACGAGCATTACATTTGAAATGTGAACTGAAGCTTCGACAGTGATAATTCCGCCGACCTTGACGCCCTTGTCACCAGTTTGTTCGCGAGTGTGGCGCTTTACGCGGTTAACACCCTCGACTGTGACACGTGAGCCATCTACTGAGAGAACCTTGCCTGTTACGCCCTTATCTTTTCCGGCGATAACCAACACGGTGTCATCCTTCTTAATCTTCGGCATTAGAGCACCTCCGGAGCAAGAGAAATAATCTTCATGAACTTCTTGTCGCGGAGTTCGCGAGCAACTGGTCCGAAGATACGAGTTCCGCGTGGTTCGCCATCTGCTTTAAGGATGACTGCTGCGTTCTCATCAAAACGAATATATGAACCGTCTGGACGACGACGTTCCTTGACTGTGCGAACGATGACAGCCTTGACGACTTCACCCTTCTTCACTGTTCCGCCAGGAATTGCATCCTTGACTGAACATACGATGATGTCTCCGATACCGGCGTAGCGACGCTTGGAGCCACCGAGAACACGAATACAGAGAAGCTCTTTAGCTCCTGTGTTATCCGCGACGCGTAGGCGCGATTCTTGTTGAATCATTTTTTATTCCACCCGTCCCTTACTTAGCCTTCTCGATGATCTGGACTAGGCGCCAGCGCTTTGTTGCAGACAACGGACGTGTCTCCATGATCAAAACGCGGTCTCCGGTACCAGCTTCATTCTTCTCATCATGTGCCTTCAACTTTGTTGACTGGCTCATAACCTTTGAGTACAAACCGTGTGCAATACGATCTGAAACTTCAACAGTGATGGTCTTATCCATCTTGTCGCTAACGACAATGCCTTCACGAGTCTTACGAGAACCGCGATCTTCGGTCTTGTCAGCCATTATGCAGCGCCTCCAATTCCTAGTTCACGTTCACGAATAATTGTGTAGATGCGTGCAATCTCTTTACGGACTGCACCAAGGCGGCCATGGCTTTCGAGTTGCCCTGTAGCTGCTTGGAAACGCAAGTTAAAGAGTTCTTCTTTACCTTCACGCAACTTCGCTTGTAGCTCATCAGCTGACAACTGGCGTAGTTCTTCTGTTGTAATCGCCATGTTTATGCCTCCTCACGCTTTACGACGCGGCACTTCATTGGGAGTTTGTGGATAGCAAGACGCATCGCCTCTGTTGCAATCGCTTCTGTAACGCCTGAGATTTCAAACATCACACGACCTGGCTTTACGTTTGCGATCCACCACTCTGGTGAACCCTTACCGGAACCCATACGAGTTTCAGCTGGCTTCTTTGTAAGTGGGCGGTCTGGATAGATGTTGATCCATACCTTTCCACCACGCTTGATATAACGAGTCATCGCAATACGCGCTGCCTCAATCTGACGGTTGGTTACGTATGCAGGCTCAAGAGCTTGGATACCGAAGTCACCAAATGCCACAGCTGTTCCACCCTTTGAGCGCCCTGAACGGGATGGGTGGTGCTGCTTACGGTGCTTCACGCGACGTGGAATTAACATTACGCCTGGCCTCCCTCTGCTGGAGCTTCTGTTGCATCAGCAACTGGAGCTGCCTGCGATGTTGTTACTTCACCGCGTGGAGCGCGTGGAGCACGTGGCCCGCGACGCTCCGGCTTTGGTGCGCGTGCTTCTGCAAGTGCCTTTTCAGCACGCTCTGCACGTGAACCAATAACTTCGCCCTTGTAGATCCAGACCTTTACACCCAAGCGACCGAATGTTGTATGTGCTTCATAGAAGCCATAATCGATATCGGCGCGAAGTGTGTGCAATGGAACGCGACCTTCACGGTAGAACTCTGAACGTGACATTTCTGCACCACCAAGACGACCACCGCACTGAACACGAATGCCCTGTGCTCCGGCCTTCATTGCTGACTGCATCGACTTCTTCATTGCGCGACGGAATGAGACACGTGCAGCAAGCTGCTCGGCGATTCCTTGTGCAACAAGTTGTGCGTCGATCTCTGGGTTCTTCACTTCAAGAATGTTGAGCTGTACTTGCTTGCCTGTGAGCTTTTCGAGCTTCTGGCGAAGGATGTCAGCTTCTTGTCCGCGGCGACCGATAACGATTCCTGGGCGAGCTGTATGAAGGTCGATACGTACACGATCACGTGTGCGCTCGATTTCGATGCGTGCAACGCCTGCGCGCTCCATGCCCTTCTGCATCATGCGACGGATCTCAACATCTTCCTTCACATAATCCTTGTACAACTTATCTGCATACCAACGTGACTTGAATTCAGTTGTGATGCCGAGGCGGAACCCGTGTGGGTTAACTTTTTGACCCATTACTTGGTCGCTCCCTTCGCTGAATCATCAGCACGCTTTGGATTACGTGTCTGAGTCTTTGTTGATGTGCGTGAAAGTGACTTTGAGGTCTCCTTCACATCACTGACGGTTACTGTGATGTGGCTTGAACGCTTCAAGATGCGGAATCCGCGACCTTGAGCACGTGGACGGAAGCGCTTCATTGTGCGACCTTCGTCAACAAGTGCTTCTACAACCCAGAGCTCTGAAGCATCGCGGATTGCAGGGTTCTTCTGCTTTGCGTTAGCAACTGCAGAGTTAAGAAGTGTGTACAGATCAGCACCTGCTGACTGTGGAGCAAACTTCAAGATTGATAGAGCTTCATCAGCACGCTGTCCACGGATAAGGTCGATTACGCGTCGAGCCTTCTGTGGTGTGTGGCGGATGTCGCGCAGTACTGCCTTGGCGACTGTTGCATCTTGTGTATTAGCCACGAGTTGCTCTCCGATCATCTTTAACGTGTCCACGGAATGTACGTGTTGGTGCGAATTCACCAAGTTTGTGTCCGATCATTGCATCGGTGATAAATACCGGCACATGCTTGCGTCCGTCGTGAACAGCAATTGTGTGTCCGATCATTGAAGGAATGATCATCGAGCGACGTGACCAGGTCTTGATCACGTTCTTTGTATTGGCATCGTTCTGGGCATCGACCTTCTTGGTCAGATGTCCATCAACAAATGGACCCTTCTTGAGACTACGTGGCATAAGGGCTCCTACCGCTTCTTATTCGACTTACGACGACGGACGATCATTGAATCTGATGCTTTCTTCTTACGGGTACGTGCTTCTGGCTTACCCCATGGAGTCACTGGGTGACGTCCACCAGAGGTCTTACCTACACCACCGCCGTGTGGGTGATCAACTGGGTTCATAACAACACCGCGAACAGATGGGCGCTTGCCCTTCCAACGCATACGTCCTGCTTTTCCGTAGTTGATGTTGGACTGTTCTGCGTTTCCAACTTCACCAACAGTTGCGCGGCAACGAATATCTACGTTGCGGATTTCTCCTGAAGGCATACGTAGCTGAGCTAGTGGGCCTTCCTTTGCAACAAGCTGAACTGATGCACCTGCTGAACGAGCGATCTTCGCTCCGCCACCTGGGCGAAGTTCGATTGCGTGAACAACAGTTCCGACTGGGATGTTACGTAGAGGCAAGTTGTTTCCAGGTTTGATATCGGCCTTAGGACCGTTCTCAACTGTTGCACCTTGCTCAAGATTTACAGGAGCGATGATGTAACGCTTCTCTCCATCTGCGTAGTGAAGAAGTGCGATACGCGCTGTGCGGTTTGGGTCGTATTCGATATGAGCGACCTTTGCTGGAACGCCATCCTTATCGTTACGAGTAAAGTCGATAACGCGGTATGCACGCTTGTGACCGCCACCTTGGTGACGAACTGTGATGCGTCCTGCGTTGTTACGTCCACCCTTTGAGTGCAATGGACGAACCAATGACTTCTCAGGTGTTGTACGAGTGATCTCAGCAAAATCTGGAACGCTCGCGCCGCGTTGGCCCGGTGTGGTTGGCTTTAATTTACGAAGTGCCATGATGATCCTTTTCTAGAAGTCCCAATTAGTAAGGTCGCCCTTACGAAACTGGGCCTCCAAAGATGTCGATACGGTCGCCAGCGGCCACATGAACGATTGCTCGCTTTGTGTCTTTGCGCTTTCCATCACCAAAACGTGTGCGCTTATTCTTTCCTTGACGGTTCATTGTGTTAACAGAGAGAACCTTGACGTTAAATACCTTCTCAACCGCGATCTTGATCTCGGTCTTGTTAGCATCTGGTGCAACGATGAATGTGTACTTGTTCTCATCGAGTAGGCCGTAGCTCTTTTCAGAGACAACTGGCGCTACGAGTACGTCGCGATGGTCTTTCATGCTGATACCTCACTCTCGCGTGCTACTGACTTTGCACCCTTGCCTGCAGCGCGTGCCTTGAGGAAATCGTTGATCGCTGTCTCTGAGAAGACAACATCATCGCTCTTAAGGAGGTCGTAAGCATTGAGCTGATCTGGAACTAGGAGGTGGAGGTTCTCAGCGTTACGAAGTGAGCGCCATGCTGCATCTTCGCTACGTGAAACAACTACCAAGAGATGGCGGCGATCAGAGAACTGACGAACCGCAGCAAGTGCAGCCTTTGTTGATGGAGCTCCTGTTACAGAGTCGATCACGTGGATGCGCTCGTTACGTGCACGATCTGAAAGGACGCCGCGAAGTGCTGCTGCGATCATCTTCTTAGGTGTGCGCTGTGCGTAATCACGTGGACGAACAGCATGTGCTGCACCGCCACCACGCTGAAGAGGAGCACGGACAGAACCCTGACGAGCACGACCTGTTCCCTTCTGCTTGAAAGGCTTCTTGCCTGAACCGCTTGTCTCACCGCGGTTCTTCGCCTTCTGAGTTCCCTGGCGAGCAGCAGCGAGTTGCGCTGTTACTACCTGGTGAATCAAAGGAATATTTGTCTGCGCATCAAAGATTTCTGATGGAAGATCAACGCTTCCAACTTTCTGCCCCGATGCGTTCTTGACTTCAACTGTTAGCGCCATGGTTATGCACCTACCGTTTCAACAATTGCCTTTTTCGCAGCTGAACGGATAAAGACAAGACCACCATCGGTACCAGGAACTGATCCCTTGATGAGTAGCAAGTTCTTCTCTGCATCTACTGCCTGAATAACGAGGTTCTGAGTTGTTACCTTCTCAACACCCATGCGGCCCATCATGCGCATTCCCTTGAATACGCGACCTGGTGTTGAGCAAGCGCCGATTGAACCTGGCATACGGTGCTTACGATCTACACCGTGTGATGAGCCAAGACCACCGAAACCGTGGCGCTTCATAACGCCTGCAGTTCCCTTACCGGTGCTTGTTCCGGTTGCATCAACCATCTCGCCTGCTTCAAAGACTGTTGCACCAAGCTCTTGTCCAACTGTGTAGCTGTTGGCTGAGAGTGTGCGTAGCTCTGCAACGTGGCGACGTGGTGTCACGCCTTGTTTTGCGAAATGACCTGCAAGAGGCTTTGTTACCTTCGTAGGATCGATAGCGCCGTAAGCGATTTGAACAGCTGCGTAGCCATCCTTCTCGACGGTGCGGATCTGAGAGACAACACATGAATCAACTGAAACTACTGTTACAGGAATCATCTTGTTGTTGGCATCAAATACCTGGGTCATTCCAAGCTTTGTACCGAGCACGCCCTTGATGGACGAGCCGTACGACTGAGTTACTTTTGTCATTGTTTTCGTCCTTTCCTTAGAGCTTGATCTCGATGTCGACGCCAGCTGGCAAGTCGAGGCGCATCAATGAATCCACTGTCTTAGGAGTTGGATCGATGATGTCGATGAGGCGCTTATGTGTGCGCATCTCGAAGTGCTCGCGGCTGTCCTTATATTTGTGAGGAGAGCGAATCACGCAATACGTGTTCTTCTCTGTTGGTAGCGGCACTGGACCCGCGACCGTTGCACCTGTGCGCTCGACTGTCTCAACGATCTTCTTCGCTGATGAGTCAATCACCTCATGGTCATAGGCCTTGAGTCGAATGCGGATCTTTTGTCCCGCCATGTCGTTCTCCTCTTTCGTTTCTTACTGCGTTAATAATTTTGTTTTCAATCTTTAGTTTTCAAGCTGTACTTCTGTTTCTTGTTAAGTGGCGGTGGTTTTTTAGGCCACCGCCACTTTTACAAGTTTTTACCTGTTTACTACTTGGTGATCTTTGTAACGCGACCTGCACCTACTGTGCGGCCACCTTCGCGGATAGCAAAGCGAAGGCCTTCTTCCATAGCGATTGGCTGGATGAGAGTTACTGACATCTCAGTGTTATCG
>JACCDV010258192.1_pt1 | contig 16826 bp, 17 predicted proteins | sample 7446131 | NCBI WGS metagenome assembly JACCDV01 (sample SAMN15323448, study PRJNA562643) | freshwater metagenome | isolation source: river surface water | place: USA:Blue River Watershed | collected 2017-08-17 | reverse complement strand
GTTGCCACATCGGTCGGCCTGGGCATGTCGTGGGTCTCCCCGGTCGGTCCACTCAAGTTCAGTCTGGGTTATCCTATCGGCGCAGGGCCTGGGGCGCAGAAACAGCCGTTCCAGTTCACCATGGGTAGTGCTTTCTAAAGAGAAGATCATGAACGCAATCCGTAATTCGATACGAGTGCTTGGTACCGTTCTGGCGGGGACGCTCCTGTTCTCGGCGCCGGTATGGGCGGAGACTAAAATCGGTTTCGTAGATATGCAGCGTCTTTTTGATCAGGCCCCCATTGCGGTGAAGGCCAACAAAAAGCTAACGGCTGAGTTTTCCAAGCGCGAACTCGAATTGCAGAAACTTGGTAAGCAGATCAAGACGCAGCAGGATGCCCTGGAAAAGAACGGTGCCACCATGCCTGATGCAGAGCGTCGCAATCGCGAACGGGAACTGGCAGATCTATCACGCGAGTTTCAACGCAAGCAGCGTGAGTTCCGCGAAGACCTTGACGTGCGCCGTAACGAGGCCATGGCGGTGGTGCTGGAGCGCGCCAACAAAGCGCTTCGCCAGATTGCCGAAACAGAAAAATACGATCTGATTGTGCAGGATGCCGTCTACTTTAGTCCGCGGATTGATATTACCGACAAGATCATCAAGGCGCTCGCCGATGACGGAAAGTTGCCCGCCCAATGAGTCAGGCGAGAGTGACCCTGACGCTCAATGAAATTCAGGCGGCGCTGGGCGGTGATCTGGTTGGTGATGGTTCAGTTGCCATTGAACGTATTGCGCCTCTGGCCGATGCCAAGCCTCGACAGATCAGCTTTCTCTCCCAGCGTAAATATGCGCCACTGTTGGCAACGACGCAGGCGAGCGCGCTGATTCTGCCGATGGAAGCAGCCGGGCACTTTCCTCGGCCCCACATCCTGACGGCGAATCCGTACCTGTATTTTGCGCGCGTCAGCCAACTGCTCAATCCCATTCGGATGCCCGATCCGCCCATCCACCCCTCGGTTGTGATTTCGCCGACAGCCAAGATTGGTCGTAACGCGGTCATTCATGCGGGTGTGGTGATTGGCGATGATGTCGTCATTGGTGATGATGCGGTGATTTATCCGAATGTTGTGATTTATCACGATTGTCATATCGGGGATCGTGTCGTGCTGCACGCAGGTGTTGTAATCGGTGCAGACGGCTTTGGCAATGCCAAGGACGGTGATGCCTGGATCAAGATTCCGCAGATTGGCCGCGTTGTGATCGGCCATGATGTGGAAGTGGGCGCAAACACCTGTATTGATCGCGGTGCACTCGATGACACCGTGATCGGAGATGGCGTAAAAATTGATGACCAGATCATGATTGGCCACAATTGCCGCATCGGTGATCACACGGCGATTGCAGCCTGTGCGGGGATTGCTGGTAGCACGACCATCGGTAAGCGCTGCATTATTGGTGGCGCCGCCATGTTCTCCGGTCATAATGAGATCACGGATGATGTCGTCATCTCGGGCGGCACGGCTGTCATCAAGGATATTCGTAAACCCGGTCAGTACACCGGGGTTTTCCCAAGCCTGCAACATGGAGACTGGTTGCATATTGCGGCCAATTTGCGCCACCTGGATACGCTGGCCAAAAAAGTCCAGCAGCTGGAAGCGCAGATCAAGACTTTGACCGAACAACATAACGCGGAGTAATCACCATGCCACAACTCAACATCCACCAGATCCGTAAGATTCTTCCGCATCGTTATCCCTTTCTGCTGGTTGATCGTGTCGAAGATATCGATTACGGCAAGACCATTCATGCCATCAAGAATGTGACCGTGAACGAACCCTGTTTTACAGGGCATTTTCCGGAGTATCCGGTGATGCCGGGTGTGCTGATTATGGAAGCCATGGCTCAGGCGGCTGCCATTCTGACTTTTGCATCTGCAACGGAAGAAGAAACGCTACAGGCGGCGGATGATCTCTACCTGTTTGCCGGTATCGATAATGCACGATTCAAACGGCCGGTAGGCCCGGGCGATCGCCTGGACCTCTATGCTGAAATGGTGGCCAATAAGCGCGGTATTTATAAGTACAAGGCCGTTGCCAAGGTTGATGGCAACATTGTGGCCGAGGCTGACCTGATGTGCGCGCATCGCAAAATGGGTGAGTAAGATGGTCACTATTCATCCGAGTGCACTGGTTCATCCGAAAGCCCAGTTGGGCATCGGCGTGAGCATTGGTGCGTTCACAATTGTTGGAGAGCACGTCAGTATTGGCGATGGCACCAGCATCGGATCGCACTGTGTGATCGAAGGTCACACCACCATTGGTCGTGATAACAAGATCCACCACTATGCAGCGCTAGGTGGCGTACCGCAGGACAAGAAATACAATGGGGAGCCGACGCGCCTCGAGATCGGCGATCGCAACACGATTCGTGAATTCGTGAGTTTCAATGTGGGCACGGCTCAGGACAAGGGTGTGACGTCGATTGGCTCCGATAACTGGGTGATGGGCTATGTACACGTTGCCCATGATTGCCGTATTGGCAACCAGACCATTCTAGCCAGTAACGCGCAGTTGGCAGGTCATTGCGAAGTCGGTGACTGGGCTATTCTGGGCGGACACACCGGCTATCACCAATTCGTTCGCATTGGTGCGCATGCCATGATTGGTGGTGGTTCGATGCTGGTGCAGGATGTGCCACCCTATGTCATGGCACAGGGCTATCCGACCATTCCACGTGGCATCAATGCCGAGGGGCTGAAGCGTCGCGGTTTTACACCGGAAGCGATTAATGCCATCAAGCAGGCTTATCGTGCCGTTTACAAGGCTGGTTTAAGTATGGATGAAGCACGTGCCAAGTTAGACGAGATCCAGAAAACGGCGCCGGAAGTGGCTGTCCTCAACGATTTTCTGGCTTCCTCGCAGCGCGGCATTATCCGTTAAGCGCGGATAAGAGCAACGGATCTTATGGGGCGGTCGTATCGCTTTGCATTGATTGCCGGTGAGGCATCGGGCGATGTGCTTGGTGCCAGCCTTATTGAGGCCCTCAAACATCGCTATCCCGATGCTGAGTTTTTTGGCATCGGTGGCCCCAAGATGATTGCGGCTGGCTTGCGTAGTGCCTACGAGCAGGAGAAGCTGGCCGTTCGTGGTGCTGCCGAGGTTGTTGCCCATCTGCCGGAGATTTTATCCATTCGCCGGGGCATTACGGCGCAGCTAAAAGCCTGGCAACCGGATGTGATGATCGGTATCGATGCGCCAGACTTCAATCTGTTCGTAGAGCGACAGCTGAAAAAAGCCGGAATCCCGACTGTTCATTACGTGAGCCCCACGGTTTGGGCCTGGCGGCGCGGTCGCACGAAGAAGATTGTGGCTGCGGTCAACCAGCTCCTGTGCCTTTTTCCTTTCGAGCCGGCTTGTTATCAAGGGCAGGGGATTGATCCTGTTTTTGTTGGGCATCCGCTGGCGGATGAGGTCGACCCCGACATCAACCGACAGCAAGTGCGCCTATCCCTGAATCTGCCTGAGGCAGCGCCGTTGATCACGCTGATGCCGGGTAGCCGTCAGTCGGAGTTGGCTTTTCATGCCCAGTTGTTTGTTGAAACGGCCAACCGCGTTGCACGAGAACTGCCTGAAGCGTTATTTCTGGTGCCGTTAACCACCAAGGAAACCCGGGCGATCTTCGAAACGGCGCTTGCTACCTACGGTGATGCCGGTTTACGCGTCCGCATTCTTTTTGGCCATGCACGCGACGCATTGGCCGCCAGTGATCTGTCTCTGGTCTGCAGCGGCACAGCAACGCTGGAAGCTGCCTTACTGCGTTGTCCGATGATTATTACGTACCGGATCTCTGCATTTTCTGCCTGGGTGTATAAAAAGTTGCGCTATCTGACCTGGGTCGGGTTGCCCAATATCCTGCTGGGCCGTTTGGTTGTGCCGGAGCTCTTGCAAGAAGATGCCACCGTCGAGAAATTATCGGACGCACTCATTCACCTCTGGCGGCAGCCGAATCGTCGCGCAGAGATGGAAAGTGCGTTTGCCTCGATTCATCAGAAACTCCGTCAGAACACGGCAGAACGTGCCGCTGATGCCATCGTGGCGTGTATCAAGCCGGTGCGTTCATGACCTTGTGGGTGTGTGGTGTCGACGAGGCTGGTCGTGGCCCATTGGCAGGATCCGTTGTGGCTGCTGCAGTGATTCTTGATCCTGCCCGTCCGATTGCCGGACTCGCCGATTCCAAAAAACTGAGTGCCAAGGTGCGAGAGCGTCTGGCTACGGAAATCCGAGAAAAAGCCATTGCCTGGTCTGTGGCTGAGGCGAGTGCGGCAGAAATCGATCAGATCAATATTCTCCAGGCAACGTTTCTGGCCATGCGTCGTGCCGTTGAAGGTTTAAGTGTGACCGCGACCCATGCTCTCATCGATGGCAATCGCGTGCCACCGGGGTTAGGTTGTACGGCGGAAGCGATTGTTAAAGGCGATGCCAAGGAAGCGGCGATTTCTGCGGCTTCGATTCTGGCCAAGACGGTGCGCGATGCGCAAATGGTTGCTCTGGATGCCCAGTATCCGCTCTATGGGTTTGCCAAACATATGGGCTATCCAACACCGGATCATCTGGCCGCGTTGCGTCAGCACGGCCCTGTCGCGGCCCATCGACGCAGCTTTGGCCCGGTGGCCCAGTGTGTCTTACCCGGATTGATGTGATGGAGCAGATCACCTCTCGTCAGAACCCACTGGTCAAGCACCTGAAAAAACTGGCAGACAGTAAGCGGGCCCGGTGGGAGAGTGGTCTGCTGCTCGCCGAAGGTGTTCACCTCTTGCAGATACAGCTGGCAGCAGATCGGCAGCCAGAGATTGTGGCCGTCGCCGAACGAGCGGCTGAGGATGCTGAAGTCTTGGCCTTGCTAACGCGCTGCGCGAAGGCGCGTATCGTCCTCTTACCGGATGCAATATTTGATCAGATCGCGTTAACGGATTCTCCCAGTGGTTTGATCACGGTGGCCTCTCTCCCGTCTCCGGATGCAGCCCCTGATCCGACCATCGATACGCTGGTACTGGATCGGGTGCAGGATCCCGGTAATGTGGGCAGTTTGATCCGGACCGCCATCGCAGCGGGTACGCGTCAGATCATATTGTCCTCGGGGTGTGCTGATGCCTGGTCGCCCCGCTGTTTACGGGCAGGCCAGGGGGCGCAGTGGTTATCAATCGTTCACACCGAAGTTGATCTGGGCGTTTTTCTGTCCAGTTATCAGGGCTCAATTGCAGCGACCCTGCTGGACGGTGGCTCATCACTTTATACGCATGATTTGCGACAGCCGACGGCCTGGCTATTTGGTAACGAAGGGCAGGGCGTTGATCCGGTCTTGTCGGCACGGGCAACCGAACGTATCACGATACCCATGCCGGGTGGGATGGAATCGTTAAACGTGAATGCGGCGGCAGCCGTGTGTCTCTTTGAGCAGGTTCGCCAGCGCAGCAGTGGGCGTGCTAGCGACGTGCCTGCGATTTAAAACGCCGTTGCTTTATTTTCCAGCCGGATTTCCTGCATCACTGTCGTTGAAATCTCTTCGATGCTCTTGGAGGAAGAGTCCAACCAGTGAATCCCTTCGCGTCGCATCATCTTTTCCGCATCATTCACTTCCTGGCGGCAATTGGCCAGTGAGGCGTACTTGCTGTTCGGGCGCCGTTCTTCGCGAATCTGGGACAACCGTTCAGGCTGGATGGTTAACCCGAATAACTTGGCCTTGTGATCTTTAAGGGTGCCGGGCAGCGTGCCACGTTCGAAATCTTCCGGTATCAGTGGGAAGTTGGCAGCTTTAATACCAAATTGCATGGCCAGGTAGAGTGAAGTCGGTGTTTTGCCGCAACGGGAGACGCCAACGAGAATAACGTCCGCCGTGCTCAGATCCCGATCGGTAATCCCATCGTCGTGTGCCAGCGTGTAGTTAATCGCCTCAATCCGGTTTTTATAGTCCGAACTGTCGGTGCGACCATGCGTTCTGCCGACGGTATGCGTCGATTTAATATTGATTTCGGCTTCAATCGGCGCCAGAAAGGTTTTGAAAAAGTTCAGACAGAGCGCCGGTGCCTGTTCGAGTAGCGACGATATCTCATCGTCCACCAGTGTCGTGAATACGATCGGGCAACAGGCATCGCGCTCGGCAACGGCTTCGATCCGTTGTACGGCTTCCAGGGCTTTCTCACGGCTGTTGATAAAGGGGAGTCGATGTTGCACCCATTCAACGCCTTCAAACTGACTTAGCAAGCTGTGACCCAGCGACTCGGCAGTAATGCCGGTGCCATCCGAAACGAAGAATACGGTGCGTTTTGTCATCATACGTCCATTGTAACTAAACCAATGCTGTCTATGTGGTAAATTGGTAATACCAAAAACAATTCGACAAATGAAAATATTTCATTGTTAAATCAGTGGGAAATGAGGGTTTTCAGATAATCGTGTGGTAAATTGTCGAACATTGACCAACCAACAACTATTGGTAATACCAATTATTGATTGTTCGACATGGCGCAGGAACTCAAAAGCTCGCAACGTTTGTCTGATACGGTTGCCCACCAGCTGGAGCAGCGCATCCTTGAAGGTGCGCTCAAGGCGGGTGATCGTCTGCCGGCCGAACGGGAGTTTGCCCTAGAACTCGGGGTGTCCCGTCCGAGTCTGCGCGAAGCAATCCAGAAGCTTGCTTCCAAAGGTTTGCTCTATAGTCGCCAGGGTGGCGGTACTTATGTCGCTGATCAACTGAATGAATCCTTGACGAATCCCTGGGCGCAAATGCTTGAGTCACACCCGGGCCTGGAGGGTGATCTGCTGGAGTTCCGCGCATTGCTCGAAACACAGTGTGCGGAGTGGGCTGCCAGCCGGGCAACGCCTGCTGATCTGCAACATCTGGATCTGGCCTTACAGAGCGCCACATCGGCAATAGCGTCATTGCGCGCTGATCTGGTCGCCGAAGCCGACCGGGGCTTTCACCAGGCTCTGGCAGAAGCGGCGCACAATGCCTTTGCTGCACATATGATGTCCGTCGTTCAAGGCTTGCTGCAGAAGGATATTCTCTTCAATTTGGGCGAGTTGATCGGTGTGCCTGTTGCTAGCCGCATGCTGGTTGACCAGTGGACGGCCATCGTGGATGCCGTCCGCCAACAGAAGACCGCGGCCGCTCGTCAGGCAGCGGCCACGCATGCCGGTTTTTTCCGTGAAACGCTCCATCAGGCACAGCGTGCTCAGGCGCGTCGTGAAGTGTCCGAATTACGCGCAGATCGTCGATCAACGAGCCAGCCGATGCGGCAGGTTCGCAGTTAGCCCTCTTTCTATCGCTTTACTTTTAACCTTCATCAACTGGGATCTTTATGAACGCCTTTGTTAAAAACTTCAAAGAACTGCGCATGACTGACGTGGAAGAGGTCGGTGGCAAGAACGCATCGCTGGGTGAAATGATCAGCCAGCTGTCCACCGCTGGCGTACGGGTGCCGGGTGGTTTTGCGACCACTGCCGAAGCCTACCGTGCGTTCCTCGCCCACAACGGTCTGGCCGAAAAGATCAATGCCCGTCTGGCCAGCCTGGATGTGGACGATGTCGATGCGTTGTTGAAGACCGGTGCCGAGATTCGTCAATGGGTCGTTGAAACCCCGTTTCCGGAACAACTGGAAAAAGAAATTGCTGTCCACTATGCCGCACTCATTGCCGAGAGCGGCCCCGAAGCCTCGTTTGCCGTCCGCTCGTCGGCCACTGCCGAAGATCTGCCGGATGCTTCGTTTGCCGGTCAGCAGGAAACCTTCCTCAATATTCATGGCCTGGAAAATATCCTGCACGCCATCAAGGAAGTGTTCGCTTCGCTTTACAACGATCGTGCCATTGCCTACCGCGTGCACAAAGGGTTTGCACACGCCGATGTCGCGCTCTCGGCTGGTATTCAGCGCATGGTGCGGTCCGATAAGGGGGCTGCCGGCGTGATGTTTACGCTGGATACGGAGTCCGGTTTCCGTGACGCCATCTTCGTCACCTCGTCCTATGGCCTGGGTGAAACGGTGGTGCAGGGTGCCGTCAACCCGGATGAGTTCTACGTCCACAAGCCAATGCTCCGTGAAGGCCGCCCGGCCGTGATCCGCCGCAACCTGGGTTCGAAGCTGATCAAGATGATCTTTTCGACCGATAAGGTGGCTGGCAAATCGACGCATACGGTTGATGTTGCTGAAGCTGAACGTCACCAGTTCTCCATCCGTGACGAAGAGGTGCTGGAGTTGGCGCGCTTTGCCGACATCATCGAAAAGCACTATGAACGTCCGATGGACATCGAGTGGGGCCGTGATGGTACCGATGGTCGTCTGTACATCCTGCAAGCCCGTCCGGAAACCGTGAAGTCGCAAGAATCAAAAGACAAGGTCGAGAAATTCGCCCTCAAGTCCTATGGCAAGGTGTTGGCCTCGGGCCGTGCCATTGGTCAGAAGATTGGTGTGGGCCCGGTGCGTGTTGTTAACGATCCGGCTGAAATGAATAGCGTGAAGCCGGGCGATGTGCTGGTTGCCGACATGACTGACCCGAACTGGGAGCCGGTGATGAAGCGGGCTTCCGCCATCGTCACCAACCGTGGTGGCCGTACCTGTCACGCTGCGATCATTGCGCGTGAACTGGGTATTCCAGCCATCGTCGGCTGTGGTGATGCCACCGAGACGCTGACCGAAGGCGAAGTCGTCACCGTCTCATGTGCTGAGGGTGATACCGGCCATGTCTACCGTGGTGCTCAGGAATTTGAAATCACGACACGTGACCTCGGCGAACTGCCGAAGATCCCGGTCAAGATCATGATGAACGTCGGTAACCCGGAACTGGCCTTTGATTTCGCGCAGCTGCCCAATGAAGGCGTGGGCCTGGCCCGCGTTGAATTCATCATTAACAACATCATCGGCATTCACCCAAAGGCGATTCTGGAAATCGATCGTCTGCCGGCCAGCAAGCGCGAAGAGATCGAACGTCGTGCCCGTGGCTATGCCGACCCGGTGAGCTTTTTCACCGACAAACTGGTGGAAGGCGTGGCGACGATTGCCGCCGCTTTCTGGCCGAAGCCGGTGATCGTGCGTCTGTCGGACTTCAAGTCGAACGAATACCGCAAGCTGTTGGGGGGAGACCTGTATGAGCCGGAAGAAGAAAACCCGATGCTGGGCTTCCGGGGTGCCTCACGTTATATCGCGCAAACTTTCCAGGATTGTTTTGCGATGGAGTGCAAGGCCATGCGCACTGTGCGTGAAGTCCTCGGCTACACCAACGTGCAACTGATGGTGCCTTTCGTGCGTACGCTAGGCGAAGCGGCCGATGTCGAGAAACTACTGGCCAGCCATGGCTTGCGTCGTGGCGAGCATGATCTCAAGCTCATCATGATGTGCGAGATTCCGTCGAATGCCCTGTTGGCAGATCAGTTCCTCGAGTACTTCGACGGTATGTCGATTGGTTCGAACGACCTGACGCAGCTGACGCTGGGTCTGGATCGTGACTCGGGTCTGGTTGCTTCGCTGTTTGATGAGCGCGATCCGGCCGTGAAGATGCTACTGGAGCGTGCCATTGAATCCTGTAACAAGGCCGGCAAGTACATCGGTATCTGTGGACAGGGTCCGTCCGATCACCCGGATCTGGCCGAGTGGCTGACCGAGAAGGGCATCACATCGCTCTCGCTCAACCCGGATACCGTTGTTGAGACCTGGCAGCAGATCGCCAAGCGTACTTAACTGAATCGCTGCGATTCACAAAAGGGGCATCCGTCAGGATGCCCCTTTTTTTATCCGTGATGCTTGAAGCGGGGCAGGGTAATCTTCCAGCGGATGGCAATCATGCGCACCGCGATACAGGCGGCGAGGGCAATCCAGGCGGCCAGTTTGACATGCATCCCCAACATATCCAGACCAATCAGCGTCATGGCACCCGCCCAGGCGGCCGTGGCGTAAAGCTCACTCGTAAATACCAACGGCACCTCGTTAATCATGATGTCACGTAGCAAACCGCCGAAAACGGCAGTGACAACGCCTAACAGACTGGCTGTGAGCCAGGGCATATTCCAGTCCAGGGCAACCTGTGTGCCGACCACCGCAAACAGCGCCAAACCGATGGCATCGGGGATGAGAAAGAGATTTTCCGGCAAGTGCCGGACACGCGTGATGAAGAAGGTGATGCCGGCAGCCAGAACAGTTACCCAGAGATAGGTTTCATCGGCGATCCAGAAAACCTTGCGACCGATCAGTAGATCACGGACCGTACCACCCCCCAATGAAGTGGCAATGCCTGCCATGAGCGCACCGAATAGATCAACACCTTTGTCTCGGGCGACAAGGACGCCGGTGACAGCACAAACCACGGATGCCGCCAGCCCGAGGCCGTAGAGCAGTGAATCATTGGCCTGGACGATGTGTTCCGGTATGAGCATGGTGTCTCCGTATCACTGGTTGCCTGAGGCGTTCTGGATCAGACTTCTCGACTGGATTCGTTACCGTACCTGCGTTTTTAGCAGGCGACCCTGTTCGCGCTTCCAGTCTTTTTCCTTTTCGGAATCGCGTTTGTCATGCAGCTTTTTGCCTTTGGCGAGGCCAATCTCCGCTTTGATTCGGCCTTTGCTGTAATGCAAGTCAATCGGAACCAGCGCATAACCGGCTCGTTCTACCTTGCCTATCAGCGTATCAATTTGCCGCCGGTGCAGAAGCAGTTTCCGGGTGCGGGTGGGATCAGGTTTGACGTGTGTTGAGGCAGAAATGAGCGGCGTGATGTGCATGCCGATCATGTACAACTCACCCTCCAGAACCACAACGTACGCTTCCTTAATTTGAATTCGTCCGGCGCGAATGGCTTTGCATTCCCAACCTTCCAGCGACAAACCGGCCTCGAATTTTTCTTCGATAAAATATTCGTGGAAGGCTTTTTTGTTAGAAACGATGCTCATGCTGTCAGGGGGAGGGCGCGATCGGCGCTTTTCGCTAGAATACGGCATTCTAGCAATCCTTCTCCAGTTATCGTAACCATGGCACTTGTTGAAAAAACAGTTCTTGTCGAACATACACCGGCGCAGATGTACGCCTTGGTCGATGACGTTGAAGCTTATACCCAGTTTCTGCCCTGGTGTGCCCGAGCCGAGTTGAAGTTTCGCGATGACCGTAAAACGGTTGCCACATTGCACATTGATTTTCTGAGTGTCAAATCACATTTCACGACCGAAAACGAAAAAGTCTTCCCGCAAACGATGACCATGAAGCTGGTCGATGGTCCATTCCGGCGTTTTGATGGTCAATGGCATTTCACACCGCTGGGCGATCATGCCTGCAAAATCGAGTTCCGCCTGAATTACGAGTTTTCCAGTAAGCTATTCGAAAAGGTGATCGGGCCCGTGTTCAGCCGGATTGCCAACACATTTATCGAGGCCTTTGTTCAAAGAGCGGCACAGGTGTACAACGCATCATGAAAATCGAAATTACCTACGCACTGCCAGATCGCCAGGAGCTTGTCACCATTGATCTGCCCGAAGGATCCACGGTGATGCAGGCCGTTGAAGCGTCAGGTCTTTTGCAGAAATACCCCGAGATTGACCCCGGAGGCGTGAACAAACTGGGTGTTTTTGCCAAACTGGCGAAAGCCGATACGGTATTGCGTGACCGTGACCGCGTTGAGATCTACCGCCCATTGATTGCCGATCCGAAAGAAGTGCGTCGCCAGAAAGCGGCCGAAGGCAAAGTGATGAAGCGCGGTGCGGCTGAACTGAATTCAGGGGAATAATCCCCTTAGTCGCAGAGATCCTGCAATCGTTCCAGAGTAGCGATATTCTGGCGTAGGGTTGCCAGGCCCGAATTAGGAATTAATAGGGTTCCCTCGGCTTTTTTGCGCTCAACCATATCAAGTTCTGCCCGGGTTTCACGAAGTCGTTGCTGAATGCTGCGGCATGTTGCCTTTTCGGTCGGGGTTTTGCCTTCAGTATTGCTTGTTGAGGTAGCAGCGAGGGGCGTGGGTGGGCGCGTTGTCGGCTGCGCTGATGTGCTTGGGAGTGTCATCGTTTGATCCAGCGCGAGCGGTACAGGTTTTACGCCAGCGGGCAAGGCCCCATCCGTCAACCAGAGCGTGCCGTCAGCTACACGTCCAGCCTGAACCGGACTCTGGGACCAGGCACCGGTGTGCCAGAAAAACGCAACCACAAGGCAAACAGGGTGGGCCAGCGTACGAATTTGGGCAGAAAAATGGGCTCGGGTCATGAGAAAAGCGTTTGAAAGCACTGAAACGGCTGACGGGTGATGTTGAGTTCCGTATAATAGCGTTTTGTGTCTTGGGGCTTGGCACCATGCAGCTTATTCAGAAAGCGCTGACCTTCGACGACGTTTTGCTCGTTCCGGCGCACTCGGCAATCCTGCCGCGCGATGTTTCTCTGCAAACCCGTCTAACGCGCGACATTACCCTTAATCTCCCCCTGCTTTCCGCCGCTATGGATACGGTCACGGAAGGACGTCTCGCGATTGCGCTGGCGCAAGAGGGTGGTATTGGCATCATTCACAAGAACCTGACACCGGCCCAACAGGCGGCTGAAGTGGCCAAGGTGAAACGTTACGAATCGGGTGTCCTCAAGGACCCGATCACCATCAATCCGAACATGACGGTACGTGATGTTCTGGCGTTAACCCGTCAACATCGTATTTCCGGCCTGCCCGTATTGGATAAGAGCGGCAAAGTCGTTGGTATTGTTACCAACCGAGATCTGCGCTTTGAAGACAATCTGGATCAGGCTGTGCGTCAGATCATGACGCCAAAGAAGAAGCTGGTGACCGTTCGTGAAGGCGGTAGCATCGAAGAAGCCAAGGCGCTGATGCACAAGCACCGTATTGAGCGTGTTTTGGTTGTGGATGACGAGTTCCAGCTGCACGGTCTGATCACCGTTAAGGACATTCTCAAAGCTACAGAACACCCGAACGCTTCTAAAGATCCATCAGGTCGGCTGCGTGCCGGCGCTGCAGTTGGTGTGGGCGCAGGTACGGAAGAGCGCGTTGAACTGCTGGCCGAGGCCGGTGTGGACGTCATCGTCGTTGATACGGCGCACGGTCACTCGCAAGGCGTGCTGGATCGTGTTCAATGGGTCAAGAAAAACTACCCGAATGTTCAGGTCATTGGTGGCAACATTGCCACGGCCGATGCCGCGCGTGCCCTGGCGGATCATGGTGCTGATGGTGTGAAGGTCGGTATCGGTCCGGGTTCGATCTGTACGACCCGTATCGTCGCCGGTGTCGGCGTGCCGCAAATTACCGCGATTGCCAATGTCGCCAAGGCGCTGGAAGGCACGGGCGTGCCGCTGGTTGCTGATGGTGGCATCCGCTTCTCGGGCGATATCGCCAAGGCGATTGCGGCGGGCGCCAACTGCGTCATGCTGGGTGGTCTGTTCGCTGGCACCGAAGAGGCACCAGGCGAAGTCGAGCTGTTCCAGGGGCGCTCCTACAAGAGCTACCGTGGCATGGGCTCGTTGGGCGCTATGCAGGCCGGTTCGAGCGACCGCTATTTCCAGGAAAACACCGCCAACGTGGATAAGTTCGTGCCGGAAGGTATCGAAGGCCGTGTGCCATACAAGGGGTCGGTCCTGGCTGTGATTCATCAACTGATGGGCGGTTTGCGTTCGTCGATGGGTTATCTGGGCTGCGCCACCATTGCCAATATGCACAAGCAGGCACAGTTTGTAGAGATCACATCGGCGGGTGTGCGTGAATCGCATGTGCATGATGTGCAGATCACCAAAGAAGCCCCGAACTACCACGTCGAATAATCCCGAAATCATTAACGACTACGAAGCTTATGTCCCGTTCGCATCAAAAGATCCTCATCCTTGATTTCGGTTCCCAGTTAACGCAGCTGATCGCACGCCGTGTGCGTGAGCAGCAGGTTTATTGTGAACTGCATCCTTTTGATGTGAGTGATGACTTCGTCCGCGAATTCAAACCGCAGGGCATTATCCTGTCTGGTGGTCCGAACTCGGTGTATGAAGCAACGGACTGGAAGGCACCTCAAGCGGTCTTCGAATTGGGTGTTCCCGTGCTCGGCATCTGCTACGGCATGCAGACCATGGCCGAACAGCTTGGCGGTAAGGTGGAGAGCTCGAACAAGCGCGAATTCGGTTATGCCGAAATGCGCGCGCGTGGTCACTCTAAGCTTTTCGAAGGTCTGCAAGACCGGGGCAATGATCAAGGCCATGGGCTGCTCGATGTCTGGATGAGCCATGGAGACAAAGTCACCCAGCTACCACCGGGCTTCAAAGTCATTGGTGACAATGAATCAACCCCCGTCGCCGCGATGGCCGACGAAGCGCGTGGTTTTTATGCCGTGCAGTTCCACCCGGAAGTGACGCATACGCTCAAGGGCAAGGAAATGTTTGCCCGCTTCGTGCACGATATCTGCGGCTGTGGTCGCGATTGGACGATGCCGAATTATGTGGAAGAGGCCGTCGAAAAGATCCGTGCCCAGGTGGGCAACGAAGAAGTTATTCTCGGCCTGTCCGGTGGGGTGGATTCTTCCGTGGCTGCCGCACTGATCCATCGCGCCATCGGCGATCAATTGACCTGTGTGTTCGTCGACAATGGTCTGCTGCGCTTGAATGAAGCAGAGCAGGTCATGGAGACCTTTGCCCGTGGTCTGGGTGTCAAGGTTGTCCATGTCGATGCGTCCGAGCAGTTCCTCGGTCACCTCAAGGGCGTCAGCGATCCGGAACAGAAACGCAAGATCATCGGCCGCGAATTCGTCGAAGTCTTCGACGCCGAATCCAAAAAACTGGTGAATGCCAAATGGCTGGCGCAAGGCACCATCTATCCCGACGTCATCGAATCTGCCGGTGCCAAAACTGGCAAGGCTCACACCATTAAATCGCACCACAATGTCGGTGGCCTACCGGATCACATGAAGCTCAAGCTCCTGGAACCCCTGCGCGAATTGTTCAAGGACGAAGTCCGTGAACTCGGCGTTGCCCTGGGTTTACCACATGACATGGTGTATCGACATCCGTTTCCGGGCCCGGGTCTGGGCGTGCGCATTCTGGGCGAAGTCAAAAAGGAATTTGCCGATCTGTTGCGCCGCGCTGACGCCATCTTTATTGACGAACTGCGCGCCGCCGGATGGTACGAGAAGACATCGCAGGCGTTTGCCGTCTTCCTGCCCGTCAAGAGTGTCGGCGTCATGGGTGATGGCCGTACCTACGAATACGTGGTTGCGTTGCGCGCTGTTGAAACGCAGGACTTTATGACGGCGCACTGGGCAGAGTTGCCACACAGCCTGCTCGGCAAAGTCAGCAACCGCATCATTAACGAAGTGCGTGGTATTAACCGGGTCGTCTACGACATCTCGGGCAAACCGCCGGCCACCATCGAGTGGGAATGACAGCACTTGAGTGCCTGTATTCGGTAACTGATCCACGACAAAGCCCTGCTAAGCCAGGGCTTTGTCGTCTGAGCACCCTATAAGACAACTGCCATGGAAATTAAAGTCAATTTTCTCGACAAGCTTCGCCTAGAGGCCAAATTCGATGATTTCACCGTTATTGCGGACCAGCCGATCCGTTATAAGGGTGATGGTTCGGCACCGGGCCCCTTCGATTATTTTCTGGCATCGTCGGCATTGTGTGCTGCGTATTTCGTCAAGCTGTACTGTGACACGCGCAACATCTCTACCGAAAATATCCGCCTCTCACAAAACAATATTGTCGATCCGGAAAACCGCTATCAGCAGACATTCAAGATTCAGGTTGAGCTGCCACCGGACATCCCTGAAGTAGACCGCCGCGGCATCCTGAGTTCGATTGAACGTTGCACAGTAAAGAAGGTCGTGCAAACCGGACCCGAGTTTGTGATTGAGGAAGTCGAGAATCTGGATGCCGATGCCCAGTCTTTGCTGACTCTGAAGCCCACTGCCGATGTCTGTACGTACATTCCGGGGAAAGATCTGCCGCTGGAAGAAACCATCGCCAATATGTCGGCGCTGTTGGCGGATCTGGGTATCAAGATCGAAATTGCTTCCTGGCGCAATATCATACCCAACGTGTGGTCCTTGCATATCCGCGATGCCCATTCGCCCATGTGCTTCACCAATGGCAAGGGGGCTACCAAAGAAAGTGCGCTGGCCTCAGCTTTGGGCGAATACATCGAGCGACTGAATAACAACCATTTTTATGCAGGCGCATTCTGGGGCGAAGACATCGCCAACGCACCCTTTGTACATTATCCGAACGAACGCTGGTTCAAACCGGGCAAGAAGGATGCACTGCCGGCAGAAATTCTCGATGACTACTGTCTGCAAATCTACAATCCCGACGGCGAGCTACATGCTTCGAACCTGATCGACACTAACTCTGGCAATAGCGAACGTGGTATCTGTTCACTGCCGTTTATCCGTCGGTCGGATGGCGAGACCGTATACTTCCCTTCGAATCTTGTTGAAAACCTGTTTGTCAGCAACGGCATGAGTGCGGGTAACACGCTGGCAGAGGCACAAGTGCAATGCCTCTCCGAGATTTTTGAACGGGCCGTCAAGCGCGAGATCCTGGAAGGTGAAATTACCTTGCCGGATGTGCCGCAACAGGTATTGGCAAAATACCCCGGCATACTGGCCGGGATCAAGGGATTAGAAGCGCAGGGCTTCCCCGTGCTGGTTAAAGATGCGTCACTGGGCGGCCAATACCCGGTGATGTGCGTCACCCTGATGAATCCGCGCACCGGCGGTGTCTTTGCCTCGTTTGGTGCGCATCCCCGTCTGGAAGTGGCGCTAGAACGAAGCCTCACCGAATTGTTGCAGGGTCGCAGCTTTGAAGGTCTGAATGATCTACCGCAACCGACCTTTGAAAGTAACGCGGT